>Ga0123342_1009466_pt1 | contig 11667 bp, 14 predicted proteins | sample Turbeawhitnodule_FD_89960 | JGI IMG/M metagenome (GOLD analysis project Ga0123342, IMG submission 89960) | Root nodule microbial communities of legume samples collected from Mexico - Turtle bean Mexico white nodule | ecosystem: Host-associated > Plants > Roots > Nodule | place: Mexico: Nepantla... | reverse complement strand
TATATACACCATGTATTTTACTCTCTAATACACAAGTAAATAAGAATTTCTTTTGTATTTTCTTTTCTCTGTTTTTCTCTCTTTTATGCTTAAGTCATTGTCTCTTTTTTATTTGCAATTAGGTGTGTTTCATTTGATGCACCACATCAGACAAAGAATATTCATCTTCATTAATTGTAATAAAGTAGAAGAAACTTTGGAAGTAACCCAAGACCAAACCTTCAACTGAATCAAGGACAAAATTTCAAAATGATCAATCACTCTTCCCTTAAAAATATGCTTTATCCGATGACGCTAAATCTCACTCACCAAAGCAATCCAGGTATTTCCAAAAGTTAAATGAACGGTAGTGGGAGCATTGAAAAAGTTCAAATGCAAGAAATGTGAGATAGGCTCAAGATGATCTGTCAACTTCAACCATACCCAATCATAGCAATTGCTCCACACAAGCCAAATTATTTTGCATTCAAGGAACAAATGGCTAGTAGTCTCCTCTTTCTCTCCACAAAAACAACAAAGCAAATTGTCCACCACAACCCCATGTCTCGCCAGATTGACCTTAGTAGCAAGTTTATTATCCATAACCCTCCAAGCAGTGCTGTGAGCAGAAGACGAAACCTTAATCTTCAAAAAACTGTTATACGAACTCGAGAAGTCCCCCTCTACCAAACCCTTTAAAAAATCATACACAGAGTTCAAGTTTGTTGATAATTTAGAGAAGAAAAATGAAAGTAAAGTTAAGCAATTGAATGAAGGAAAGTTGAAGCATATAACATGAGGATGAATATTCTTTAAATTATTTAGGTGAATACAAATTTAAAAAACAATCATTAAATCATTAAATAACAATTAATTTTAAAGTAAAAAAAAATAGTTATTATATTGATTAAGTTATATATTATTTTATAAATTAAAAAAATATTTTTATATAAAGTAGTTTTTATTATTAATAAAAATTTATAAATTAATTTTAAAATTAATATCTAACATTAATTAACTATGTATGTAGCTACTAACTATTTAAATTTAAAATACTTAATAACTAAAAACTTTAAAACTTTGATAATTAATGTTAGACACCAATTTAATTCTAATTATTTGTGTTTATGGTAGAGTATTCCTAATGGAGAAGTTAATGAGATGATGTGATGATTAAATAGATGAGATTAATATAATATTTTGAGGTAGAATGAAATTGGGAGGTTTTGAAAGTTGGTTGAGAGGAAAACTTGGGGGAACATGTCTGGGTGAGTACTGTTAGAAGATAGAAGCATCTGTGTAGAGGGTTGTACTATAAATCAAAAGTCATGAGGTGTTTGTGAAAGGGGTTACATTGATGTGTTATCAGGGGGACAATAGATGGTACTTCTTTTAATGCAGTGTGGATTATATGGCTCAATGTCTTGGTACATAATTTGTTATCCTCCTCTCTCTCTCTCTCGATAATGTTTATATAAGATGCAAGATTCCTTGTTTTATATGGTGCCAACTCTGTTATAGTTGCTTTGGTGGATGATGGTACCAAGTCAATCACTTACATACGGTCATTTCTGTGCTTCACGGTTTCCTCCACTGGGGTACTCTTCCTCTCTACCTACGCTTCCTTGTTCGTTGTGTATACAAAATTCATCATCATTTCCTGCTCCTCTTTTTCTCATTGTCGGAGATTTAACATCTTATAAACATATCTTCACTTAATAATGTTGGATATGTCAAATTAATTAAAAATATTTTTTTATAATATATAAGTTAGTGTAATTTTTTTTAAATAGATTTTATTAGGTTAAATTATTCTTAAAATTCACTTTTTATATAATATAAAAATTATTTAGAACTCATTTTAATCAGAGTTGTTGGATTTATCGCTATCAGACTCATAATATATAAGTAAGTGCTAACCTATCTGTTTAGAGGGTGCTGAAAAATAAGATTGTAACTAGGATCAATTTAGAAAGGCATGAAATTGCGGTTGAAAACCTTTTGTGTAGTCTTTCTGGGGTAGAGGAAGAGACTTGTTGTCATTTGTTTTTTGAATGCAGAATTGTTTGGACTCTATGGAGTCATTGTTTGGCTTGACTTTGTGTAATGTCACTAAGTCACAATGATTAAATTTTTTTCAATTTAGGTTGTGTAACACCTTTGACTTTGTTGATGATGTTTGTGGAGCAATTTGGATCGCAATAGTTAGCGAGATTTGGAAGCACATAAATAATGTCATTTTCAAGGGAGGGTGATTCAATTCAAGATTTGGTCTTTGGTTACTTCTAAGTCACATTCTAGTTTTTTCCCTACTTTTACTGGTGTCTTGATCCATTGATTTGTATGAGGTTGGTTAAGTGATTTAATTTTGTCGGATAGTTCTAGAATTGGTGCTGTGAGGATTATCAAAATTTGTATAAGGGTTGAATCACCACTAAAATGGTCTACATTTAATTTATTGTTTATTGCTGATAAAAAAAGTACAAACCTATCTTATAAACCAATCATACAAAATTGAATTATTTTCAAAATTCCACTTCTTTAATAAATAATTTTTTTAAAAATTGAGTTAAATTTAAATTTCACTTCTTAATACTAATATATAAAAATACATCATTTTTCTCTTATAAAAAACATTTAAATCTATTATCTCCTATTCATTTATTCATTCGTACAGTATAACCCTACATTTGTTCTGTAATCCTTTATTGACTTTTAGTGGATAGAATTTAATATTTTTATTCATTGTTTCATTAATATTATATAGTTATAAACATAAACATAAACATAAATTTATATTTTATTTTATTTTCTATTTTATGTTTCTTTCTTTATTTGTAGTAAATAGTTTTTTAAGTTTTTTTTTATAATTGTTATATTTGGAGAAAAATCTTATTTTTATAAAATACTCAAATTTAAAATTAAAAAATTATATAATTTTTTATTATTTTTGCAGGTTGGCTCATAAGTAACTATAACTATGAAACTATGGGGGTGGATCTGCTCAATTAACTCCCAAATATTATACCAATCAATCTACTCTGATTGACAAATAAAATACGGAATGAGTATTAAATGTAACGATTATCCTTATTTTGGAGGATAACAATAGTTTCACACCTTGAAAATGTAAATAGGGTGAGGAAGAGAAATACAAATATAAAATTTAAATATTTTTACTCTTTTATATTTGGCTCTAGGTTTAATCTTTCAAATTTTAAAAATAATAATTTTTCTCTCAATTCTTTAAGTGATTCTTTTATCAATATTTTCGTTCTCTTCGTAAGAATGAAAAGTGAGTTATTTTGAAATTGAACGAAAATAATATTTTTACATCTGTGAAACTAAAAAAAGCCAAGCAAGTGATAGAGGAAAAAAATATTTAATGTAATAATAGATTCCATGAGTATTGTAATACAAAACATGTGTGTTTCTTTGTTCTGTTATCAAAGAAAACAATGAGTAACACAAAAATTAATAAGATTATGCAACTTTTTAATTTTGGGAGGTCAGGATTTATGTTTCTCTTTGTAATGAATTTGAGAAAAAGAACTCTTTATATGCGAATTAATAACTCATTATTAGTACAAAAAATATAATTTAAAAAACATTTAAAAGTGTTTAACTAAAGGTGCATCATCATGCGCATGCAAACTGCAAAGTAGAAAAGCTTTTAGCTCAAATTCTTATTGTTTTCATTCATGACTTATTATTTTCTGTTGAAACTAAATTTTTTAGTGAGCAAAAAGAAATGTTAAATATTTATTTAACATGGGTAGAAAGGATTAAACCCTTTTACATGCTTAGTCATACCTTTCCACATATAACCCATTTACAATAAATGATGGCAAAATCTGTCTCCAACTCCCCTTGCATTGGAAAACAGTCCAAATTATCTGTATAATAAAATCTGTCCCTATTACATCCAATGAAATTCAACGACAACATTTAGGCCAAAAGCTATATTGCTCAAAAAATTAATGTCAAATGACTAATCTCTAGAGATGGCAAAAAGCAATTCCAAAGTTGGGGGACAATTTTTATGAAAGGGGGACAAGGACAATTTTTTTATTTATTGAAATTAGATTATTTTTTTAAAAAACATTATGAATATAAAAAAGTTGATTTTAATGTGAAAAAAGTGAAATTGTTTGTCCCTTTTACAATTTTACAAATAGTGACTTTTACAATTTTATTTTAATATCAGTTTAAACTGAAGTGTTGATATCTTGTTAGAAATTATTTCAGTTTAACATAATTATGAAGTTATATCATGTTAACACGATAAAAAAAATTGATTTTTTTTAAAACACTAACCTAATTTCAATAAAAAGAATGGGAAAATTATTTAATTTTCATAAAATAAACATGAGAAAGATGGTACATGTAAGAAAAATATACATGTGTAAATTTATTTCAATATAAAAAATAGAAGTTAGAGAATTAGCAAAAGATGAGCGGTGAATGTCGAAATATTGTTAATAATAATTAAATAGCTTGAACAACATTTCTAAATTATTTTTCTTCTATATTTTTGGAAAATTGGCACCACAAAGCAAGGAAATGTGGACAAAATATAAAAGGGAAAAATGGTTTGATTTGGTTAACGATGGGTAGCACATGTGATGTTTTGTCAAGAAGTAAAAGCAAAGAAATGAATTGCTGGGAACACGTTTTGAGACAGTTTTTGAATCTTGGTAGTTCAAAAACATTAGCGAAAAGACTGAAAGATGTCCCCATCATATGCCTTTAGGAGTCCCATGTTCATACATGCAGGTCACCCTCTACCATGTCTTTCATGTGATTAGTGTGAAATTCTCGTCACTCCAGTATTTACTACCACACTAATAGTTTCAGAATTCCATGCTCTTTCTTCTCTTCAACCACCTTCATTAAATTATTTAGTTTTATAATGGTACATTATTATTTTAACGTAATTTATTTCAAATATAAGTGGTATTATTTCGATTTATACTCAATTAAGAGATATAATATAAAATATAATAAAGATGAACAAAAGTTAAAATAAAGACAAACTATATGAGAATGAATATTTCTAATATTATTCCATTGAGATCGAAACAAATAGTCTGAAGGAACAGTACACTCATTATAGGTCTAGCTAAAGAGAGAAATAATCAATCAATAAATACTAGAATCATAACAAACAAAACAAAATAAAGGCTACTCACCTCTATAAGGATAAACAACTAATAATTATAAAAAGACACAATTAATATTAAGATCATTCTATAACCCTGGTATCCATATCCTGTAATATCTCCACAAGCTGGGAAGCAAATATTGATGAGACCCAGCTTGAAACAAATACTCTTAAAAAATTGGGGACCTAAAACTTTGGTATAAATGTTAACCAGTTGTTATGTGGTGGAGATGAGAAGTAAATGGACGAGACTCTTCTTTAACTTTTCTCTAACAACGTGACAATCTATTTTTATATGTTTTGTACGCTCGTGAAACACTGGATTTGCTGCAATGTATATTGCCGAGTCATTGTCACAATATAAAAGAGATGGTTGCTCAAAAGGAACTTTGAAATCTTGAAGAAGATAAGTTAGCCATTGAATTTCACATGTAACAGTGGCCGTGGCCATTGTCCTGTATTCATCTTCACAAGAACTCTTTGATATTGTTCCTTACTTCTTTGATTTCCAGGATATGAGAGAATTCCAAGATACACACTAAAACTAATCACTGATTGTTTTGAATCACTGCTGCAGGTGCCCAAATCACTATCACAAAAGGCTTTGAGATGAACATAAGTGTTGGAAGAGAAAAATAAACCAAGACTTGGAGCTCCTTTAATAAATCTGAGAATTCTAATTGTTGCAGTATAGTGAGCAATTGTAGGCTTAGCAAGAAACTGATAAAAAGGTTGCACATAAATGTTATATCAGGTCAGGTATTAGGGAGATACATAAGTCTTCCAATCAATCTTCTGTAGGCTTGAATATATGTGAAAAGAATATGAAGAGAAATTTTCATGATTATCAATAGGAGTGAGTGCAGGTTTGCAGACTAAAAGTCCTGCATCTGTTAACAATTCCAATGCATATTTCCTTTGATTTGCCATTATTCCTTTCTTACTTCTTGCTACTTCTAGACCAAGAAAATATCTTAAGTCCCCAAGATCCTTAATCTTGAATGTCTGATTCAAGGTTTGTTTAATTCAAGCAATCTCTTCTTTATCATTTCCTGCCAATATTATATCATCTACATACACCAATAATGTTGTAAAAGATCCTTCAGAAGAATTAATGAACAAGGAATGATCATTCATAGATTGAGTAGATCTCATAGAAAGCAAAAATAATGACAGTTTGGCAAACCACTCTCTGCTGGCTTGCTTAAGGCCATATAAATTATTTTTTAGCTTACAAACTTTTCCTGATGGAATAGAAGTCAATCTAGAAAGAGCAACCATGTATACATCTTCTTTCAAATCTCCATGTAAAAAGACATTGTTTATGTCTAAATGTTTCAATTCCCAATTATAGATAGAAGCTAGAGAAAGAAGCAACCTTATGGTGCTCATATTTGCTACTGGAGAGAAAGTATCAAGGTAGTCAATGCCTTTTGTTTGTGTGTATCCCTTTGCCACTAACCTTGCTTTATACCTTTCAATTGTCCCATCAACCTTATATTTTATTTTGAATACCCATTTGCAACCTATGACAACTTTGTCCTTAGGTAGAAGAGCAGTCTCCCAAGTTTGATTTGACTCTAAAGTAGATATCTCACATTGCATAGCTTTTCTCCAACAGTCGTGTTTCACAGCTTCAAAATAAGTATTTAGCTCAACATGTGAAGAAAGATACATAACAAAAGATTTGTAAGAAGGCGATAAATTGTTATAAGACAAAACAAAATTCTAAGGATATTTAACTTTTGAAGATGTATTGGAAACATTAAGATTACAATGATAATCCTTTAAATACTCAGGTGGTCCTTTTATTCTTGTACTCATTCAGACAGATTGATCTGATTCAGAATTTTGTTTTATATCATGATCTTCATTGAGGTTTTGGTCTATATGGGAACAAACTTCTTCTGGAACCTCTATGTCTAAATCACAGTTATTATGATTGTTATTTTCAGCATTATCATAAGGTGCAAGAATGGTTTGTGATGGCTGACCCAAGACAGGTTGATCTTCAGTAAACAAAATTTGATCATAAATGTTGGCACTTTCAGTTTTATTGCTAGTATCTTGAACCCTTTGATATGGAAAAACATGTTCATAAAAGACGACATTCCTAAACACAAAAATTTCTCTTGATTGAATATTGAACAAAATATATCCTTTTACCCCCCTTTTAAAACCAATAAAAACACATTTTGATGCTCTTGGATAAATTTTTCTTCTATTTGTTGACAAAGTGCAAGCATAACATAAAGAACCAAACACCTTAAATCCATTAAAATCTGCTTAAGTTTTGTAAAGCATTTCATGAGTAGAAGAATAGTTTAAAACAGGTGTGAGAAACATGTTTATAATATGCGCAACATGTATCACTGAATATGACCAATAAATTTTGGGTAAATGAGATTGTATCATGAGAGCTCTTGCTACATTTAATAAATGACCATGTTTTCTTTCAACTGTAGTATTTTGTTGTGAAGTATTGACACATGATGTTTGATGTACTATTCCTTTATTGACAAAGAAATTAGTCATGACAAATTCTGTCCCATTATCACTTTTAATTATTTTTATTGCTGTCTCAAATTGTATTTGAACAAAAATAACAAAATTTTCCAAAACCTTAACAACTTTAGATTTTTGTTTTAAAGGAAAAATTCATGTGTACTTCGAATAGTCATCAACTATGGTAAATAAATATTTATGACCATGAATTGATGGTATTGAGTAAGGTCCTCAAATATCTACATGAATCAAATGAAAACATTTTTTTGATTTATATGTACTAATAGGAAATGAAAGTCTTTTTTGCTTTGCAAAATGACAAACATCACAAACAAAAGATTTGTTATATTTAACAAAAATAAATTTATTCTTGATAACATCAATGCATTTATTTGAAATATGACCTAACCAAAAATGCCAAAGGGTTTCTAGATCACTAGCACTGACATTAATAGTATTGATGGTGTGTGTAGATTTGATGGGTTTGATTTGAAGTTTCTGGTAAGATGGGATCCTTAGTATATAAAGTCTATCTTGCATCTTAGCGGAGCCAATCATCTCCAAGGAATTATTGTCCTTAATGTGACAACCATTAAAGTCAAAAGTAAGGACTCAAGATAGTTTATCAATCAATTTTGCTACCGAAGGAAGATTAAAAGTGAAGCAAGGAATATACAAAACATTGTCTATGACATGATTTTGATTGAGAAAAACACTTCCAGAATAATTGACAATGACTTGATTTCCATTTGATAATTTGACATAAATAGGATTAATTTGATGATATGAAGTAAAATAAGTTAAGGATGAATAAAAGTGATCAGTAGCACCACTATCAATAATCCAAGAACTGAAGGAAGAAATAAAATTATTACCAGTTTGTGTTGACATGCTGGAAGGAATGACAGAGACTTGATTAGAAACATTGCCATTAGATTTGGCCTATTGCAAAAGAGCTAACAATGATTGATACTGCTCAGGAGTAAAACCAATTTGTTGAAACTCCACTTCTGACTTTGAACCTTCATGATTCTGCTCATTATTAAGATTTGTATTCTGAAAAACTGCATTAGTATGACTATGATCATGGTTCTGATTTTTAAACTTAAGGTGGAAAACCATGTTTTTTTATAGCATGTATTAATGGTATGCCCTGTCTTTCCACAATGACTGCAAATTTTGGGAGTATATCCTCTTCCATAGCTTCCTTTGTCATAGGTTGTAGTATTATTTTTATAACATCCTTTGCTAGTAGCAATCATTGCCTTGGATTGATCACCAAAAATTTGCCTCTCTTGTTGTGTAACAAGAGAAATTTAATAATCTGGTCTTGTGCTTTATATTTAGAAACATTCACAAGAGCATCGCAGGTGCATTTAGAGGCACATGAACAAATAGGTAGCGGGCGAAAAAGATCAAGTTCATCCCAAAGAACTTTTAGCTTATATAGTTCCATCAATGAAACCTATTTTGTTCTTTGAAATTAGGCTATAGGGACAATGAGAAAGGAAGGAAATGTAGCAACCAGAGCAACCAAAGCTCAGAGTTCTGATAGCATATCAAGAAGTGGACTTTAAGCATAACTCACCTCATAAAACCGACTTATGAGGTGAGGTTTGCACCCACTTATATATTATGAAATTTCCTAATATCTAGTCGAGGTGAGATTTCCAACAATAGAGTTATAAATGTTAATTAAAATAAAATTTAAACTAATAAAGAATGAATGTGCAACCAAATGAAATAGTTAATAGTATACATAACGTGAAAAAATAATTACAAAAATTTGAAAAAGTAAATTTAAGCGAGTTTTCACTTTACAAAGTTCTTATATAATATTGAGATTCCCTAAAGCAGTTGTGCTCTCAAGCGGTTAGGATTAGGATGGAAGCGGTTACCTTTATTCTTTTTGCCTACTTAATAGGCTTTACTCTCTTTTGTAAAAATACAATAACAGATACAAAGTAATTGATTAAGTGCGTTTCCCCTTTTTACGTGTCTCTTTCTTCTTTTTGTTTTCTTCCTTTAAAACACGTATTGTGTTCTTTATGTACACGTATTCCTTTTGCAGTTTTGGTACTTTCCACATACTCCGTTCATCTTTATATCTTAAAGTTTTTACCATGGAAATATTCCAATATGGTATCAGAGCGGGCTAAGACTCGCTCTGCTTCCGCTGCCCCTTTGCCCCTTTTTTTATTTCTTTCTCTCCTTTCTTTTGATCTTGCTTGCTCCTTTTTTCTTGATTCTTTGTTTTCATGAAGAGTTCATCAAATGCCAATAGTGTTAACATCCTAAGAATCCTTCCAGCCCCTATTATCTTCATCCAGGAGAAAACCCAGGCATGATCTTGATAAATATACAACTCAATGGTGCAAATTACCATACGTGGAGCAGGGCTACGAAATGGGCCTTATTGTCCAAGAATAAATTGAAATTCATTGATGAGTCTTTGGATATGCCGAAGCAAGGAACATCTCTCTATGAAGCATGGGAAAGATGTATTGTCATGGTGATCTCATGGATCACACGTGCGATTGATGAGCAGATTGCACAGAGCACTATATATATAGAAAATGCTATGGAACTATGGGAGGATTTGAAAGAGAGGTTTTCAAAAAGAGATCATTTTAGGATCTCTGATCTTTTGCAAGAAGTTCATTCAATGAAGCAAGGATAAAGGAATGTCTCTGGATTTTTTACAAACCTGAAGATTCTATGTGAGGAACTTGAGTCATTGAGACCAACTCCATAATGCATTTGTGAGGTAAAATGTAACTGTTCTCACTATTTCTAGAATAAGAAAGGCAATTAACAGTGTTGAAGATGGGAAGCTTTGATGTATCAAATCCTCATGGAACCTGAAGCTGTGTTGCTTTTTAGGTCTGGGTTTAGTTAAGGGGGTTTAGAATCTTTGTAAGACCAATCTTGATTCTCACGCAAAGCTTGTTTCAATATGTTTTAAAGAACTAAAGTGTTTTCCATGCAAAGGGAAAAACAACCGATTAAAGTTTCGAGACAATCGGTTGTTTGTCACTTAGCTGGAAAAGGAGTTTTGAAACTATTTTTTGAATCAGTTGTATAACTGCTGAAACCATTCAACCGGTTAAATCGTAGTTTCCACCGATTAAATGTGAGTTTTCTAAACAGCTTTCTGAAAACATGTTTTAATTGTTTCAATTGTTTAAATCTGCCTTTAACGGTAGTTTTTCAAAGGTTATAAATATAACCTTCTTTCAAATGTTTAATATGAATGAAAGAGAGAAGTTTTACACTCTGATTTGAGATGAAAAAGAGAGATTATCAACTGTTTGTGAAAAGGTGTTTTTCCAAGTTTATCAAGATTGCTTTTGAGCTTTGTTGTGATTCAAGAACTGATCAATAGGGTTTTTGGTGTACTGTAATTCCAGGTGTTCTCTACCCTTTCTTAGTTTCTTGTAATTGTTCAAATTAAACTCTATAAAACTGTTTGTAAAATCCTGTAAAGTCAGTGTGATTCTGGCTTGAGGTGTTTGCTGTGTGCAAAGAGGGTGAGTAGGCTTTGTGGGATTCAAAGTCACCTCTTTGTGGTGTGTGTGTTTGTAATCTGTGTTTGGTTACATAGTGGAATACTCAGTGGTTTGACTGAGGACTGGATGTAGCTCAGGGATTGAGTAAACCAGTATAAACCTTGTGTGTAAATCTCTCTGTCTCTCTTCTCCATAACTGTTTGATATTTTCGCTGTCATAAACAACCGGTTAAATCGTGCTTTTAACCGATTAAAATTTTGATATAAGTTTCTGTTTGACTATTTGATTGGCTTTCTGAATTGCTTATCTGAGTTGATTGTTAAAGATTCATTCTAAAGTATTTGTGAAAATATTTTATAAACAATTCACCACCCCTTTTGTTTTAGCACTATAATTCTAACAAACGGGAAGTGATGTGATTCCAATAGCCACATAGAACAAGATTCTTGACACTTTGAGGAATCACCTTGAGCTGGAAAATGTAGAGGCACTTTCTTAGAAGTTGGATC
>Ga0123342_1009465_pt1 | contig 11668 bp, 7 predicted proteins | sample Turbeawhitnodule_FD_89960 | JGI IMG/M metagenome (GOLD analysis project Ga0123342, IMG submission 89960) | Root nodule microbial communities of legume samples collected from Mexico - Turtle bean Mexico white nodule | ecosystem: Host-associated > Plants > Roots > Nodule | place: Mexico: Nepantla... | reverse complement strand
TATTATTTTAAAGATTATTTATTTTAAATTTATTTTATTTATATATTGTCATATATAAATTAAACAATATAGATTATTATTTGTTATATATTTTAAAATAACTTTTTGTTGTATAAATGAAATAAATTATTTTTTTTGGTATAATTTGAATTTAATTGTTTTGTATAAATTAAAGAATTTTTTTTATAAATTATATAAAGTTTTTTATACATTAAATTTATTTATTTGTTGTATAAATTTAAAATAAAATGAATTGAATTAGTTTGAAAGTTTTAATATAATTTTTATTAAATTATATTTAAGTTATATATTTAAGAAAATTTTCACGTGCCCACACATTAATAATAAGTATAATAAAAATTATAATATGATAAAAGAATTATAGAAAAAAATTAGGAACACATTAATAATAAGTATAATAAAAATCATAATATGATAAAAGAATTATAGAAAAAAATTAATTTAACTTCTTACGCTAAACAAGATAAAATAAAAATTAAAGAAATCATATAACAGTTTCTGTATATTAACTCATCTCTATATATTATTTTTAGCTATAAAAAGTTAATTTTAAATTTATTCTTTTAATAAGAATTTATTAAACAATTTGTTTAAGTAGGAATAAAATGATGTTGAAGTTATATTCCGGCTTTGTTATAGTTTATAATGAGTAGATATTACTGAAAAAAATATACAATTTAGAGATTTAGGGAAAATATATATGTAATGTATTATTTTGTAGTGTAATTCTTGCAATGAAGAAAAATATTGCTAGTAAAGTAATTTCGGCAAATTCTGCGGACACCTGATGCATTTATACACTTTATTTTTTAATTCTAATAATATCTTATAAAGTATGATGTCTTATTTTTCATTTTCAAGCGATAGTGGTTGTTTGTGGTGGTTGAGATAAGTTTTGTGGTGTTTTTATGGTTGGTAGTTGTGTTTTCATTCGTTTTTTTTTTTTCATTTTTTTGAAAGACACAAAATCCAAACAAAAATGGAGTACAACATTAAAAAATATTATATTCGCATTAAGGAACGCCGAATATAACGAATCTTCTCGTTAATTTTCTCACACGCTTAAATGATAGAACTACTCTATATGGCAGAAATGTAGTTGAGGTTATACTTTATTTATAATTATTTAAAGTTTTTGAAAAAATTAAAATTGACTTCTCATAATTAATATAATTATAAAATTAATATGAAGGTATAGAAAGAAATTAGAGAAGTAGAGGAGCCCATAAAAAAAAGGAAGGTGAGGAAGAATTTGTCACTAATTTAATGAGTTTTTTTTTTTTAAAAAAAGAAATAAATAAATAATGGCAGCGCATACTTTCTTACATAGTCGTTGAATGAAATTAATGTTGATTATTTTAGGTATGAAATTGCACCTTCTGGATTAGTGAAGTGGTTGAAGATGGCGAATATAATAGTAAACCAACATACTTATAGAGTGATTGAGTATCAAAACATAATAAATAATAAGATTGAACAAAAATTAGTTATTTTTTAGAGAAAGTTATTAATATATTTATATAGTCATTATTTTGTAACTAATAATAGTCACTGTGATCTCATTTTTTTTTTCATTTTCATTCATTACATAGATTGTAAAAATTTAGGCAACTCAAAATCATATTGCAATTACGGGTTCTTGTGGTTAATTCGATAACAACAATCTTGTGACCGCATCAAGTCTTAATTTAGAATTTTGATGAGAAGTAAGAATATAATTTTGAAAATAAATAATATTATTTTATTTTTTTAAAAAATAGATGGATAAATAATAAGCTTTTATATCTAATAAATAAATTCAAATGACTTTAGAGAGGAAAAGTCAGACTTTTCCCATTTTCAAGTCATTAGGTGAATCTAACTCCATGTCTTAAAATATTTACATTTTTGCTACTAAAATTTAAAGTAATAACAAATTTAATATTTTTTTTATAAATTTATAAATGTTGTAAAAGATTATGTTGTATGTGAACAAATAATTTGATTAAATATTAACTCTCAATTTTATTAAGAAAATATTTTAAGTTTATGACAATCATATCAAAGGCTTAAGTTTTTTTTTCTTCCTTCTTTCGTTTCTTAGAGAAAAGTCAAATATACTGTTACTAATTTTGATTAACTTTTTTTACAATAAAGTATAAATGATTAAAACGTTTTTTTTTTTAAATTTATTCTTATCAAGTTTTCTTAAAAAATAAATTTTGTAATAATAAATTTTGTAAAACGCTAAGTGTTTTGTATGACGGACACAATAATCTTATACTTTTTGTTTTTTTTTCTTCTAATAAGTGAAGTATAACTTAGACACTAAGAACACACTAGCGTAAAAAAAAGTCCAATTACTATACCAACTACATGTCACTTTTATAGTCAAACATTGTCAATCAGAACACGATGATTTTTTTTGAAATTAATGTTAGAATGTATGACTTTTAATTAGAGCAGAGGGGGCTGAATGGTTTAAAGGGGGTTTTCACAAATTTATTGTTTCGCAGAAACAATCGGTTGTTTATACCAGTAAAAATAACAACAACTGAAATTAAATAGTTTAAGGAAGAGAAAAATGCACAAACAGTTTATACTGGTTCACTCTTAACCCAAGAGCTACATCCAGTTTTCCAGAATCCACTAGGTAATCAAATCTAGATTACATACACACACCACTAAAGAAGTGACCTTGATCTCCTCAAGACACACACTTCCTTTGGCTCAGCACACACTCACCAAGAATGTTGATCTTGACAACCTCAAGAGCACACAACCCTTCTTGGCTTTACAACACCAGAATGTACACAAATCTATAGAACGAATTACACTGGTACAGAATCAACTGAAATCAATATAGAGTAATCCTATTCCACTTCTCTCTTGAATGACCAAAGCTCAAAGTGAAAACTCAAATGCTTGAAAACTCTTTGAAAAACTCAAATATGTTTTTCTTTCTTGTTGTTTGTTATAAAACATTAACAAACTATTTATACTATTCAAATCTTGGTCAAAACATTTAAAGCAGGAGCGTATTCGGTTATGAAATCAATTAAAGCTCTTTTAACAAACAAAACTGTTTCTGTTAGGATTTTAAACAAACAATCGGTTGAAATAGAGAATCAATCAGTTGTTTTGGTTTGACAGCAAGTCAACCATCCAAAACCGTTTTCAAACTTTTCCAAAAACACCTAAGTATAAAACAATCGGCTGTTTCAACAAAACAACAGGTTGTTTTTCACTTAGTTTGAAAAACACTTTAAACTTAAAAGATTTGAAAACACTTAAGCTTTAGATGACGAGTTTCCAGAGTTTGGTAAATAGTCAATCCAACTTGGTTTAGCTACAGACGGAATGAATCTGTTTTACTAGTTATTTACAACTTATCTCCTAGATTGTGCAAGAAGCGAAAATACATGATGTTGTCTATGATTATATCCGGTCCAAGACAACCAGGAAATGACATAGATGTTTATCTAAGCCCTCTAATTGAAGATTTAAAGTTAACATGGGATCAGGGTGTTGAAGTATTTGAAGAATTTGGTAATGAAACTTTCAAGATGCATGCCATGTTATTTTGCACCATCAATGACTTTCCGACATATGGTAACTTATCAGGGTATAGTGTTAAGGGTCATAAAGCATGTCCAATATGTGAAGAAGACATCGTTTCTCAACAATTGAGACATGGAAGGAAGACAATATATCTTCGACATCAAAGGTTTTTTAGAAGTCATCATCCTTACTAGAGGTTGAAAAAAGCCTTTAATGGACATCAAGAGACTGGCAATCCACCAAGTCCCTTAACTGTCGTTGAGGTTTACGAAAAGGTAAATAACATAGACTATACCTTCGGTAAGTCGAAAAAGAAGTCATCTGTGACAAACATATGCAAGAAAAAATCAATCTTCTTTGATCTTCCGTACTGGTCGAGGTTAAAAGTCAGACATTGTATAGATGTAATGCATGTTGAGAAGAATGTATGTGAAACTTTAATTGATACACTTCTTAACATTAACGGGAAGACAAAGGATGACCTAAATGCTCGTTTAGATTTGATTGAGATGAACATACGAGGTGAGTCAACACCAATACAAATGGATAAGCGTACATATTTGCCCCCAGCCTGTTACACCATGTCAAAAGATGAAAAAAAATTATTTTTTTGTTAATGTCTAAAGGGCTACAAGGACATCCCTTAAATGTGAAGAGCCTAGTGATGAAAACCCGTCCAGTCTCGAAACATTCGGCTAAGAAGATTGGAAGCAAGAAAAGGATCTCAGAAGACTCTAATATTAGGGAGAATTAAGTGTTGTTTGCTCTTCCATTGTTAGCTAGTTTTCATCAATTTGTACAAAGTAGTATAGACTTTATTTTGGGCTTGTATTACAACCATTATCTTAGGCTATGTTTTGGACCAATTTTCATGGGCCATGTATTGGGTCAATTAGAGTAGGGTGTAAATAGAAAAAGAATGAATCTAGGTAGAGTTACAATTGGGCCTCCTTGGACCCAATGCGACTCTAGACCATCTAGGGTGCATAAATAAATTACTAGAATGCAAATAGAAAGCATGAAGTGTTTTCTATGAGTGAAGATTTTTTAGGGTTAAAGCTTGCACCTTGGCTGCCCATAACATTATGAATACAAGTGCTAGCCCCCTTGAAAATGAGATTTGAATTGATAATGAAATGCTGCCCAAGTTGCTAGCTCATTTGTCTTCAAATTCTCACTCTCAAGTTTGCATTTTTATTAGTGTTTTTCTTGAATCTTAGGAGTTGGCCTAACCTCTCTTAAGCTTCATCATCATCTTAACAATTTATTTCACTCATTTTATCCACCCAATCCCACCAAATTCTGCACCCCAAAATTCATAACAAAAGACTCATAGCAATGCAAGCTAGGTTTGCATCATCTGGTAGGTCTTCAAGAGATAAGTCGTTCTAACTTTTGTTCTTCCATTTTCGTGTTGTTCCTTAATTTTTAGAATGTCTTGAATCTACTTTAAATGTGTTTCCACCATTTAAATGTGTTTTTGTTTAGTTTAATCGGTTCAAATAACTTGTTCTTTCTTGAACCATCTATATTGGTGTTTAGGAGTTCTTTTTGAGTTTATCTTGTGTGCTTTTGATTTTTGTTGAGTCTTCTTTCATTTTCTTTTGGTAAAAACAATTTATGTTGGTTTAATTTTTATTTTTTGATCCATTTCTAGTTGTCTAAATTCATGTTGTTTCCATATTTGTCATAAAATCAAGTAGTCCTTTGTTTGATTTTTTGTTTTTGGTTTTTACAATGAATATCCATGTGGTTTGAGTCTTTTTGTGCCACCCAATCCCACTAAATTACGCACCCCAAAATACAAAACAAAAGACTCATAACAATGCAAGCTAGGATTGCATCACCTAGTATCAATGCAAGATTTGAAGCTAATTGGGTTGAAGTCTCATGTTTGTCAGATCATGATGCAAAAGTTACTGCCGGTAGCTATTTGCGGGATCTTACCAAGAAATGTTAGATATACCATAACCCGTTTGTGCTCATTCTTCTCTTTTATCTGTTGTAAAGTCATTGATGCAGTAAAGTTAGATAAACTTGAACATGAAATTGTTGTTATCTTTTGTGAATTGGAGATGTTTTTTCCTCCATTCGTTTTTGACATCATGGTTCATCTAGTTGTGCATTTGGTAAGAGAGGTTAGATTGTGTGGACCAATTTACTTAAGATGGATATATAATGTTGAGTGGTATATGAAAATTTTGAAAGGGTATGTCAAAAATCATTATCGTCTAGAAGCTTCAATAATTGAAAGTTACATAACTGAAGAACGTATTGAATTTTGTTCAAAGTACATGTCAAAAGCACATCCAATAGGTTTTCTAGCCAACTCATGGCACCACAACTGTTTTATAAGTAAATGTTTATGTGATGTACATGTGGTAAGAAAATATCGATCAGAAGTCTTGGAAACACATTTGTATATATTGAATAACACATATGAGGTTATAACTTACATAGAGGGTCATAAAACCATTATGAAGAAAAATAACCCAAGACAACCAGAGAAATGGGTCTTAATGGAACATAATAAAACTTTCATGCCTTGATTTAAAGTCGAGGTGTTAAAGGATTCAACAACATCGGAGACCTTGACCTGGTTGGCTGTTGGATTGAAGTTTAATGTCATTTCTTCTACAGGTTACGAAATGAACAATTATATATTTTACATGAGTTGTATGGATGAAAAAAGTACAATTCAAAATTGTGGTGTTACTCTTGAAGTTGAGTCAATTCAGTTTTCCACTTCGAAAGATACAAATCCTGTAGTTGGATCAATGACATGCTACGGTATTATAGAAGACATGGGAGGTTAACTATACTACGTTTTTTATTCCAATTTTCAAGTGTAAATGGGTTGACAATAAGAGTGAGGTTAAAATAGATGAATCAAGATTTACATTAGTGAACTTTTGAAAGATAGGTTATCGGGATGAGCCACTTATAATGGTTCAACAAGCATCTCAGGTTTTCTACGTCAAAGATCCTACATCAGAACATAGGTATGTCGTTTTACACGGGAAAAAACAAAGGAGAATATTGATGATATTGAAAATGGTGACCCCTGTTCATTCACACCAATAATAATGAATAAAGATGACGATGTAGTTGATGATGCACAAGTAACCCGAAAAGATCACAATGAGAAAATTTACATATGAACATTCCACCCACTATGTACAAATTTAGAAATAATTTTGATAATGCGAATTTAAAGTTTTATGTATTTGTTTTATATGATTTTATTTCGATGCAATTTAACTAATGTCTGTTACCTAATTTTTTTAACATAGATATGGTTGACGATCAGACTCCGATTTCTTCTAACCCCCTTCTGGAAGATCCACCAGAGGGCCTACTAGACTAAGGTGTCTCTCATTAAGACGTGCTAGTGGTGAGAAGACACCACTCAACATTGACGTCAACATTGGAGTGGCTTCTAGTCCAAATGCTGACACTTTTAGCAACTATCTTGGAGTCGTTGTTCGTGAGAGGATCTCTATATCGAAAAATTCATGGGATGAAGTGACTGAGGTCGACTAGAATGTGCTTTGGGAGGATGTCCTGGTAATGTATACATTATTATTGTTATCATATATTGTTTTTTAATATTAATTGATCAATTTTAATTTCATGATATTTTTTTATACGCATTTTGAGATCCCTAATGTGGAACCGCTTAGATCGAAGGTTATATCTAATATCACCACTCATTCTATCAGTTCAAGTCACAATTGATGAAGAATTATGTTTTTGGACATTATAAAGGCCAAAATCCTTGTTTAAAGTGCACCAATATTGATGAGGAGACATGATGTATTTTTGTTCGAAGCCGTGAATCTGAAGAGTGGTTGGTAAGTGAACCTTGGAAGGTTGGTCAAACCTTTTTCCCCTTCATTGCACCTTCAACCACCAAACCCTAAAACCTTCATTACCATTCATTGCCATTCTCTTCAAATCCCTTTGCTGCCTTGCTCAATTCAACTCCATAATCAAGAACTTGGATTGCACCAAATATGAAGTATGATTGCCTAGTTATCCAAAGAGCATCATTAGAAAATCCATTAACAAAGCTTATATCTTGACTCATTGCACCAACTCAACTCATAATCAAATGCCAAGGATGAGAGTAGCCACTCCAACAAGAGAGGGTTTTGTAGCTGAGCAGACCATACCTGCAACTACTCAACTTCATCAAAGGATGGAAGACACTTTAAAGCATATTCAACAACAACTAGCAGTTAGTTATAGAGCTTAACCATCATGTTTAACATTTTTTTCTAACTTTTTAGTATCAGTAGCTGAACCCGTCAACTTATACGTGACATATGATTTGAATAGATTTAATTCCATGTGTAACACAATTCAGTGTACTAAGACTTGTGTTGAAAGCATATGGATGGAAGCCTCAATTCCAGAATGAATTTAACAACGGCTAACTAGTCATTACTAATCCAAGGACTACACCTATAAGAACTATGTTTGAGGGTAAGCAAAGAGTAAGTTGGGGGGAGTTTATAAGTCCTCAATTGTAGTTATTTTGATAGACAAAAAGACATGTAGCTTAGGTAAAATATGTATAAATGTTAGTAAGAATCATGCAAAAAATCTCCAACCATAGTTGCACATGAAGATAGAAAGGAAAAAAAGAAAAATGCAGAGATTATTGTAGAAAAGTTCATAAAAATAAACAAACAAGGATGGAGAAATAGAGCCAATCCGCCCAGAACATGTAGAATGGCCCAGCGGATTGAGTCCAGAGAGAAAGCTCCATGGAAAAAACTCAAAATGTTGAGCGCATCTACATACACTCAGTGAATCAAGGCCAGTAGATCAAATAATAAAAGAGAAAAAAAGGTAGAGCGAAAACCAAATGGTTGTGCAAATTAGAATACTTAAGCATGAAGAAACCAACTTCACTAAAAAAGGGTTCAAGCCCACGTACACCAAGTTTGGGAAAAAGGAAATTTTGCTTGAAGCCTAAGTCAAGCTAAACTTAACTCATGATTAAAAATGAATTTGGAGCGAATCTTTAACAAATCCTTGACTTTGGAATCTCAAGAAGCCCATGAAGAATGTTTAAGGATGAGGAAAGCCAATCCACTGAGCAAATTGACCTGCGCTGAGCGGATGATGAAACATAAAGGTAGTGGAGAAACATAGAGGTTTAAAGGATCAAGTGAGATCTAGAAAGAGGATTAGATAAATAAGTTCTATTAGTTTAGACTCAGAGAGTTTGAACCTCAAAATCAATCAGGCTATAAAGCCAAAACCTAAAAAAAGTGAAGGCTAACCTCTGTAGAAGGAAATCTTGAAGCCTACACCGACCACAACATTCAGGGATCTATGTTTGTTGTACTTTAGGCTCTCATACTTGAACTATCATTCTAAGATTTTTTTATCTTGTTGGGATTGGATGACAATGTGATATTTTTGGAGTTATTGTTGTTTATAGATGCATGTTTCTTTTATATTCAAATTCTTTAGGTCTGGTAGTTGTTAGAATTATAGGGCTAAAACAAGAGGGGGGTGAATTGTTTATCAAATATTTTCGCAAAGATTGAATAAGAATGAAGCTTTAACACAATTCACAGATTAATCAATCAAGAAAAGCAATCAAACAATGATTAAGAAACTGTTTGCAGAATTTCAATCGGTTGAAACTTCGTTTTAACCGGTTGTTTATAGCAGCAACAAAAGCAGAATTAAAACAAACAGTTATAAGGAGTGTGAGAGAGAGAAATTTACTCAGCCAATTTTATACTGGTTCACTCAAACTTTAGCTACATCTAGTTCCCAGAACAACCACTGGGTTCCCCTAGTAATCACTCACAAATTACAACTTACACAACCACAAAGAGGTGATCTTGAAACCACAAGAACCACTCACCCTCTTTGCAAACACACACCTCTAGCCAGAACAACCTCTGACTTTACAAGATTTCACGCACACTTACAAGTTTATGAAAGAACAATTACAAGAATAATGAAAGCAACAGATTACACCTGAGTTTACAGGAATCATAAAGCTCTTATGATCTTACCTTGAACCAGTGCACAACTATTCAACAATCTTGCAAAACTTTTGAAAACTTCTTTCAAAACCAATCTCACTATATTTGATATAAAACTTCTGTATTTTATTTTAAAAGAAAAGCTATATTTATAGCACTCAAAACTAGTCGTTCTAGGTAGCATTTATGAGCCAAAACAGTTTTGATTCACATCCAAAACAAATTAATAGGTTTTCAAAAAGATGTTATGAAATGTCACAATCAACCGGTTGAAAAGTCAGTTTAACCGGTTGAATTGGTTAGGCAGTTATTTAACCAAGTCAAAAATAGTTTTAAAACCTTCAAACAAGCCAAGTGGCAAACAACCGATTATTTTGAGATTTCAACCGATTGTTTTTCTCTTTGCTTAGAAAAACAGTTTTCTCTTTCAAAACAGATTGAGCAAGCTTGGGCAAGGGACTAGAAAATATATTACAAAGATTCTAAACACTCTAGACTAAACCCAAACCAAAAGCAACACAACTTCAAGCTTCATCATGGATTTAAAACATCAAAGATCTCATGTTCTACAATCTTCCCCTATTTGATGGAGACAAATCCTTGGGATGCTTTTTGGAATGTTATTGTTTAGAATCTGTATAACGTGCATTCATAAGCAAACATAGACATACAGGATAATCTATTCCATTCAAACAGGCACCACAAAGTAGTTCCCAATAGGTGATTTCCAAAGAGGAACATCAAGCAAATCAATGTGAGAAACCAATAAAACATACAAAGGTGCAACACAGATAAATAATCGGTTATTTCACAGAAATAACCGGTTGAAATTTTGTATCAGAGTTTCAAATAAGTTTCAAATTTCAAACATAAACCAGTTATAGCAATGTTTAAAATCATAAATAAGTGTAGATATTAGAATATTACATATCCCAAACACTTCTCCCCATATTTGTCTTCTCAAATAGACAAAAGGAAGGATAAAAAACAACATAAAAATGAAAAGAGAAATTGTTCAGAAATTTAAACCAACAATTTAGAATGAAGGAATGTTATCCCTCTCAAACTGTAGTTCCAGAAGTTGATTATGAACCTCTTTTACCTGTTCATCCAGGTTTGAAAACCTTGAATCCGTATAGTTGAACCTTGACTCGCACAAATCATGGAGATTCCTCTGATTTTCAGCAAATGTGGCAATGTGGTTTATCATCAGCCTTTCAAAAGGAGATATTGAAGTCATCCTTTCTCCCATGTAACCATCACTAGGACCAACCTCATGAGTCTCAGCAGCAGGTTCCTCTTGAGTGGCTGCAGCTTCAGGTTCATCACAATCTTTGGTTCCACTAGGGCCAGCTTGGTCACCATCTTTGCTAACCCATCTCCCACCAATCTTAGTAAATCCCATTTTGCTTAGGGATCCACTATTAATCTCACTTGAAGGTTTGATAATTTCAGCCAACTCCTCTTCAATATCCACTTCAAAATAGTGTAGAAATTTAGAGATTAAAATAGCATAGGGATAGTGGAAGTCACTTAACCTTATGGATTTTTGCATATGATCCTTGATGATGTGAATCCAATTAAGCTTCACTTTGTTCATGATGCAGTAGATCTGTACCGTCCCGGGGTGATCAACCGAAAGTCAAAGTCAAAGTCAACACATAGAGGTACGTCGCCCAAAGTAAGACGTCGCCCTAGAGTTGGGTGGCGGCCTGTGGGACCCTCCGCACATAACGAACGATTGAGTCAAAGGGGCACGTGGCAATGATCACGTGCTCGTTAAAGATCTCCAGGGAAGGCTGCATGCAGGACACGTGATTAATTAGGGCACCCACGGAGTATGATGGCGCGAGAGAGACAACGCTCAAGTTAGAACCCAAGCGGCCACAAGGTTATTCATTGCACTCCAGATAAGAAAGTCCATGGGCCAGATACGTTAAGATCCTAGGGATAGCGGCGCAAGGACCTTTTCCAAGGAACCCTAGGTAATAGCAGCAGCGCAAAGGTAAACCCTAGTTTTCACCTATATAAAGGGCACGAAGAACCCTAGTAAGGGACGCTTTCACAGTTTTTACAAGCTTTAACCTAATTCT
>Ga0123342_1009464_pt1 | contig 11668 bp, 7 predicted proteins | sample Turbeawhitnodule_FD_89960 | JGI IMG/M metagenome (GOLD analysis project Ga0123342, IMG submission 89960) | Root nodule microbial communities of legume samples collected from Mexico - Turtle bean Mexico white nodule | ecosystem: Host-associated > Plants > Roots > Nodule | place: Mexico: Nepantla... | reverse complement strand
TTAATATTATTATCATCAATTTAATAAATTTAATTTAACTAATTTATATCATAATTTCAAAAATAAAATAGTTATGACAATATATAAATAAAATAAATTTAAAATAAATAATATTTAAAATAAGCAAATATTTTATATAACATTTAAATAATTTAAATATATATTTTATTTTACTCAATTAATTTTAAATCAAACGCTTATTTAATTAAATAAATCTAATTTAATTAATTTATATTCAAAATTGATAAATTAAATAATTTATTATAACATTAAAGAAATAATTCTAAAATAAATATAATAAAGAATTCAAAATTAAAACATTTATTATACATTAAAAATATTTATATTTTAAAATTCTAAACATATATGTGGGCAACGCAAAAGGGACGCATATGCGTGGGCCGCGGCTGACGCAAAACCGACGCCTATGCGTGGGTCGCGGCCGACGCAAAAATTTTTTTTTAAAAAAAATAAAATTAAATCAATATATGCGTTCGTTTTGCGTCCAATATAAATCTTGCGTAGATTTTTATCCATTTTGACCGACGAGAGTAGCGTCCGCAAATGGCCCACGCAAAAATTTGAAAGTTAAATCAAGTTTTTCTTGTAGTGTTTTTTAAATTCTTATTTTTGTGTGTGTATAAACTAATTTATTTTATAAATTCTTTTTTACTATTCTTCTGATTTTCATAATAAACCCATAATCACTTGATAAAAGCTTTGGTCCCGTGAAAATAATTTCGGTTTAGATCTAACATTAATATATACCACACTTTATCAACATTATCTGAACTGTGCTCACTAATTTAATCTATTTATTCTTTTAGCTTACTACTTTCTTTAATTTTTCCTTTAAATCTTGGTGAAAATCATTTCAATCAATCAAATATATGAATACGTTTTCGAGAGTTTCCATGTAAAAATTTATAGAATTTTTTTTTATAAAATAATATAGATATAGGCTAACCAGTTTTTACAAAATTTTATTTTTAACTTGTATATAAATAAATTTTAATTTATGTAAAGTCAATTTATTTAATTCTTTTCGAATTTTTCTCTCTAATTTCTTTTATCTAAAAGAAAATCATTAAATAACAACTAAATATAGAGATTAAAAATAATTAGTTAAATTAGATAATATTTTAGAAACTAAAAAGTTATTGGTATTTAAAGTAGTTTCTATTATTAATAAAAATTTATAAAAAAGTTTATAAATTAGCTACCAAGATTTTAGCTACTAATAATTTAAATTTTAAATTAATTTCTAAAAGACTAATAGAAACTAATTTAAAATAATTAATAGATAAAATTTTAGTAAATGATTAGATACTAATTTAGAAATTATTTTATAAATTTTTTATTAATAATAAAAACTACTTTAATAATTTCTTTAATTTATAAAATAATTTATTTAATTTATAAAATAATTTTTAATTTAATTAATATAATAATTAATTAGTTTGATATCTAAAATTAGTTTGTAAATTTCACTGAATTTAATAACTCCCACGTTCATGGGAAAAAAAAGCAGATTACTAATAACCTTAAAGAATAAAGAGATGAAATTAACATGCACTGTTCACAACAATAAAATGTTAGATCTAAACTGAGATAATTTTGAGAGGACCCAAAGCTTCTCTAAAGACACAACAATAGTTTTGTTTGATAAGTTTATCCATAAACACACACTTTTATTGTAACTTATAACACCCATACCAATCACTTTCCACCACAGTCTACCTATGTTAAGGGTTAACTAACACCCAACCCAGGCCCAAAGTTGCACCCAACTCAGACAAAATATGATTTTTTCCCAACTTTTTATAATTGGTTATCTACTCTTGTTTTTTTTTTTTTTGCCATATTCATTGTCTTATAATATGCTATTATATTATGAATTTGATCCTTATTTTTGTTTTAAAACTTTAATTTTAACACACTGTACCAGTAACACGATATGTATTGATTTCAATATTTATTGCCACACTTTTAAGATTTCATCATTATTATCCCTTTAATATAAAAGATATTGTTCATGTAACTTGGTAAATTGTTCCTGTTTATGTTTCACCTTAATATTGAGAGAGTTGGATGTAAATTTAGTCAGTGTTCTAACATTCTCGTGTTGTTTAATTTGTGGGATGGGAAGTGTTGTCTGTTACATAGTGTAATTTGTAGTACCACATTTCCTGCACTTTTTGTTGTTTTTGGATTGGATCATGGTTGTATATATCATTGATAGTGTTTTTTTTAGTTTTTGTAATTGATTTTTTTTTTATAATATATAAATAGATACAAAATTTTATAAACCGATTTTGTTAAAACTTTAGAAAGCCTTTTTCGTTTTCTGTTTTGTGGGAGATAGGCCAGTTGGGCTTTCCCTTTTCTATTTTTCTGTTTTATTCAGTGCACCCCTTTCCTTTTTACACCTCATGTATATAAACTTTTTTCAGGGTTTTTTAGTAATTCAATTTTCAGATTAATAAAATACTCTTTTCTCTCCTTCTCTCACACCGTGCTCCATCTCTTCTATGTTTCTTCATATCTCGCAGTTTTCTTTTTCTTTGATCTCTGTAAATGTTGCAATTACATCAAAGCACTCTTTTGATTTATCTTTGTTATGGTATCAAAGCTCTTCTTTGAGAAGAGCTCTGCTGCGCGCACTCTGTCTTTATTCTCTCAAGATTATCTTTTTTTTCCTTTTTTTTCACGTTTTGTACATTCACCCTGCTTTGCATCTTCTTGATTTTTTCTAACGATTGTTTGTTTGTTTTATTTTTACCGTTCGTATTTTTTGTACGCAAATGGCTGACGAAAATAGTGACGGGAGCGAAAGCCCTAACCCTAATTAGAACAAGAATCCTTTACAAGGCGAGAATTCTATTAATAATTTCTTATATATGCATCCCAGTGAAAATCCTGCTACACCCCTTGTGTCACTCGTTCTTGATTCCACAAATTACCACTCTTGGAGTCGCTCGGTTCTCACGACTTTGAGCGCAAAGAATAAAGTCGAGTTTGTCAATGGCGCTGCTCCCCGACCTTCTGAAACCGATTCTTCTTTCTCATCCTGAATGAGATGCAACAACATGGTGGCGTCTTGGCTTGTACACTCAGTCTCTGTTCATATACGTCAAAGCATCATATGGATGGACAAGGCACTGGACGTATGGAATGACCTCAAGGCTCGCTTCTCACAAGGCGATTTATCCCGTATCTCTGATCTTCAAATGGAAGCTTCTTCACTCAATCAAGGTGACCTTTCTGTCACCGATTACTTCACTAAACTCAGGATTATTTGGGATGAATTAGATAATTTTAGGCCTGATCCTATATGTTCTTGCAATGAGCCTTCTGTTATTATCCAAAGAAAAAGAGAGGATCAGAAAATGCAATTTTTACGTGACCTTAATGACCAATACAATAATATAAAAGCACATATTCTGCTCATGGAACCTGTCCCTGCTATTACCAAATTTTTTTCTCTTGTTATCCAACAAGAACGCCAGTTTAATAATAGTGTTCTTGTAGCTAATGTCAAAAATGTTACCCCTGTTACCTCTGTTAACCACACCAGTACCAATACCATTACTTGTTCTTTTTGTGGAAAGTTGGGTCACAGTGAGAGTGTTTGTTTTAAGAAAAACGGTTTTCCTAACCAAGATAACAGAGGCTCAAAGTTTGGTAGTAATAAAAATATTTGTACTTACGGCAACAAAATTGGTCATACCGTTGATGTTTGTTACAAGAAACATGGATACCCTTCCGGGTATAGATCTCAGTACGGTAAGTCTTCTCAATCCAACAACGTCTCCACTACCATTCAAGAAGAAAATTTTGGAAATCAAGATCAAAACAAGCAGAATAATGGAGGAGATTTTCGCATCACTCAGCATCAATATCAAATTCTTTCGGAACTTCTGAAAAATGTTAACAGTTCCAACAATCAAGTTCAAGTCAACCAGGTTGGTTCCCTCTCTGCTGATCATCAAGGTCAGAATTCGGTTGTCACAGGTAATATCCAGAAACTCAAAAATTCCAATTTTAATGAATATACTTGGATTCTGGATTCTGGTGCGACTTATCACGTTTGTTTTTCTTTATCAAATTTTACATCATATAAAAATATCAAACCCATTACCATTAGGCTTCCCAATGGAAATCCTGTTATTGCTTCCTGTTCTGGCACAATTTTTTTTAATAAAAATCTTATTCTTGAAAATGTGTTGTATGTACCAGATTTCTCTTTCAACTTAATATCCATTTGTCAATTGACTGCATCACTTAAATGTGAACTTATTTTTTCTTCCACTAAGTGTCTGATACAGAATTCCAGAACCAAGGACAAGATTGGTACAGTTGATCTTGTAGCTGGACTATACGTCTTCAATAAAACTGGTGGCAGGATTATGAGTTGCACTACAGAACCAAGCAACATTTGGCACCTCAGAATGGGTCACCCGTCGGATGAAAGGTTAGAAATTCTACAAACATACTATCCTAATATGCATATTGATAAAAACTATGTTTGCGATACTTGTCACCAAACCAAACAAAAGAAACTTTCTTTCTTTCCTAGCAATACTAAAACTATTCAACCTTTTGAATTACTGCATATTGATATCTGGGGACCCTGTTCTGTTGTTTCCATGCTTGGTTATAAGTTCTTTCTTACCATAGTTGATGATTTTACTAGATATACTTGGGTTTTTACCATGCACAACAAATCTGAAGTCAGGGCTAGTGTTGTTAATTTTATTGCTTATGCTTAAAATCATTTTTCTACTAAGGTTAAAATCATTCAAACTGATAATGGTGTTGAATTCTCTATGCATGAATTTTTTGCATCAAAAGGTATTATACATCAAACCACTTGTATTGAAACACCTGAGCAAAATGGTATAGTTGAAAGAAAACATCAACACCTCTTAAACGTCACACGTGCCTTGCTTTTTCAATCTAATCTTCCTGTTGTTTTTTGGTGTTTTGCTATACAACATGCTACCTTTCTTATTAATTATATGCCTACTCTGCTGCTTAATAATGCTACGCCTTATGAGAGATTGCATAAAAAGCTCTGTGATATTTCTTCCTTCGTGTTTTTGGATGTCTGTGTTATTCTTCAACTATTATTGCTCACAGAAAAAAAATGGACAACCGCGTTGCTCCGGGCGTTTTCCTTGGTTTCAAGCCAAACACAAAAGGTTTTTTGTTTCTAAACCTTAAAAATCACAAGATAGATTTGTCAAGAAATGTTATTTTTTAAGAGAACTCTTTTCCCTATCATTCAAATCATATTCAAAATAATGACTCAAATAGTCTTTCTTTACCCATTCCTCAACACTATGCCCAAACTCATGATGATATTCATATGCAAACTGAAAATGTTATTGATAATACTACTGATGATGTTTTTTAGACTAACACTAATATTGAGCAAAGTGAGTAAAGAGAGCAAAATGAGACAGCAACAGCACCTCCTAGAAGATCTACCCGCAGTAGAAGACCCCCCATTTATCTTCAAGACTTTGATGTACTAAACATCAATAACAGTGTTGTAAGTACCAAACACTCAATCCATTCCTTTTTAAATTATAATGCTCTATCAAAGTTCTTCGAAAATACAATATTGTTTATATCTTCTATTGAGGAACCTCACAACTATGAGGAAGTTGTCCAACATCCACTTTGGATCTGTGCTATGAAGGAAGAACTAAAAACACTTCAAGATAATGGGGCATGGTCCTTGACTACTCTCCCAATTGGAAAATCAGCAATTGGGTGTAGATGGGTTTATAAGATCAAGCATCACGCAGATGGTTCCATTGAGCGTTATAAAGCCCGATTGGTAGCAAAAGGTTACAACCAAATTGAAGGACTGGACTTCTTAGACACATTTGCTCCTGTAGCAAAGTTGACTACCCTACGTCTACTTCTAGTTCTAGTTGCAGCCCAGAATTGGACACTCAAACAGCTTGATGTGAACAATGCTTTCCTACATGGGGACTTAGATGAAGAAGTTTACATTCAATTGCCTCAAGGCTTTCACTCTTCTTCCCCCAACCTGGTCTGCCGCTTAAAGAAGTCCCTCTATGGTCTAAAACAAGCAGGTAGACAATGGTATGCCAAACTTTCAAATTTCTTACTTTCACACAATTATAAAATTTCCACTGCTGACCACTCTTTATTTTTGAAACATGATGGCAAACACACCACGACACTCTTGGTCTGTGTGGATGACATTGTTCTCACTGGGAATAATCCTATGGAGATATCTGCTATCACTAGTCTGTTACACAATTTTTTTCACATTAAAAACCTTGGTGATTTGACTTATTTTCTGGGAATTGAAATTGCTCGCAATGCCACTGGTATCCACTTAAGTCAGCGCAAATATGTTTTAGATATGCTCAAAGATACTGGTATGCTGGGATGTGCCCCTACACCTACACCAATGTTACACACTATCAAGCTCTCAACCACAAAAGGCACCCCACTTGGTGATGCAGAATCCATGCATATAGACGATTGATTAGACGCCTTATTTATCTGACCAACACACGACCTGATATTTCCTTCTCTGTTAATCATCTCAGCCAGTTTGTCTCACACCCAACTAGTGAACATCACCAAGTAGCAATGCGCATCCTTCGTTATCTCAAAAGAACTCCTGGCACAGGTATCTTCTTACACAGTCAGTCTCTTATTCAATTAAAAGCATATAATGATTCTGATTGGGCTACATGCCCTGAAACTCGCAAATCCATAACTGGTTTTTCTGTGTATTTGGGGGAGTCACTCATCTCTTGGAAGTCCAAGAAACAGCAGACCATATCTAGGAGCTCCTCTGAGGCAGAATATCGTGCTCTTGCTGCAACCACTTGTGAGATTCAATGGATAATATACTTGCTACAAGATTTACACATTCAACACGTGCAACCAACCATTCTCTACTGTGACAATCAAGCTGCCATCCAGATTGCAAATAATGAAGTCTTCCATGAGCGCACCAAGAGTAATGATAATATTATTTAATTATCAAGTGGTCTAGTTCAATTACTTTACCAACAGAGTAATGAGTATTTTTTTTTTAAACTTTACTATATGTATTCAATTTCTACAAATAAAATGGTTCACGAAACTTAATTCAAATCACGCCAAATTTATTGTAAAAGTACTTTTTTATGTTATTTGAATGCAAAATTTGTAGAAGATAAAATTTAGCATAAATATTCACATTTTACTAAGTTTGAGTTAAACCCAACTAAAACAAAGTCTAGAGTTGAGAAAAATATAGAATGATATAAACTTATCGTCCAACTCCTATTTTAAGTAGGTTTAATGGGTTAATTAGATCAATCCAATCGATTTCTATTCAGTATTTTAAGACAATGGATATGTAAATTTATTTTTATATTATTTTTACTCATTTTTATTTAAAGTTGAAATTTCAATAAAAGCAAGCCACACCTCTCAAACTTGGAAAGAGATTACAACAGATATATAATATCTGTGGAAATTATATTTTTAATTTTAAATTAATAATAGTTTATTCAAATAAAAATAAAGTTCGTGTATATATAATACCTCACAAAGATGCTAGCGGTGGTTGGATACACACCATCCAGACACTACTTCTCAACGAAAAAAATATAATTCTTAGAAATTCGAGAATTTGAGTCTCGCATGATTCTTAGAAATTCGAGAATTTTATTTGCAATTTTATACTCCCAATTAGAAAAACCGAAACAAATTAAAATAAATTATTTAAATATTATTACGTTACTTATTATTTTACATATGTTATGAGATATATGGCGTATCGGTGTCAAACACACGCTGAAGTACCTCTGTAGAATTAATTCTCTTTTAGGTACGGTAATTCTATATCATAAATTGGGAACGAATAGGAACCCGCCCTTGGCGTAGAGTAACCCGTCCTCTAACCAGTACCTCTGTAGAATTACTTCTTTCACTTGGTGAACCAACATGTGAGTCTCTTTGTATCAATATTGTAGGACATGGTAAAGTGTTCAATTCAAAAAATATTTATTGAATTTTAATATTCTAGCATGATTCTAACACGATTTTAAAAAAGATAAATACAATAATTTTCTAAATCTCAAATTTATTGTATAAATTTCTATTATGATTATAAAAATAAGGAACAAATTTTTTTTAATCAGTCATAAAAAACATTTTCCTGCTTAAAAAAATTGAAACATACTCGTGCACATAAATATTTATTATCAATTTATAATTTTGAAAGATTTGGAATCTACATATCCTAAATTAATAAGTATCAATAATCAAATTCAAAATTCTATTTAAAAAAGTTGAATTGATTTTAAATAAAATAAATTTACTAATAATACTATTTTATATTGTAATTCAGATTAAATAATATTCTTATAAAATTATTTATTAAAAAATATAAATTTTAATAATTAATTTAAATAAAATTAAAACCATAGATGATTATTTTTTTAAAATAAAGTTTAAATATAAATAGGACTAAAATTAAACTTGTATTTATTTTTAATTATGGTAATGTTTGAAAATCAATTAAATTAAAAATTAAGGTTTAAAGTGCTTTGTTCGCAAAATAGATAAAATTAAGGGATAATATTCAAGTATAAATAAAGTTAATAATAAGAACTAAATGAAAACACTTAAAATTAACACTTTTTTTAAAACAAGTTAAAATATGAATCATATTTACAGAAATTTAAAAATATTTAATTATTTGTAAATAAAAAATATGGTTTGAATTGAACCTGTTTGGTAGCTTTAAAATAGAAAATGAAGAAAAATTGGATGTGATGGTAACGCGGAGACGAACGTGGTAGGGAACGTTGGCGTCATCATTGACCACTTTCTAGAGTCAACATAAGTAATCTTCCAGAATCCAAACTCTAACTAAGATCATCCCTTCTTTTCTTTTCCTTCAAATTATTTGGCTTCACTTCACTCTCTCACCGCCACAAACTACTATAAATCTTCCTCAACCCTATCTTCATTTCACAACTTCAAATTTCAAAACCATCTTTTCCTCATCCACCTATCTTCTTCATCACTATCTACCAATTTTCACCAACACTCCCTCTTCTACCTTCACTCTCACAAACTTCAATAACAATGAAGGTCAGTGTTCCAATTTCACCTCATAATTCTGTTTAGATATTCACTTTTCGACTATGTAACATAGACACTGATCTAACACGGACACGTATACAAAAATACGTCTAATATTTAAAATGTATGACACAGGGACATAAATTTATATATTATATAGTTATGAATTATATAAATTGATAATAAAAATTTATGTCCACAAATATGTTTCAGTTTTTTTAGTAGAAATATGTTTTACAAAGCTAGTTCAAAATGATTTGTTCTTTATTTTTATAGTCATAATAAAAATTTATACAATAAGTTTAAATTTTTAGAAAATTAATTGATTTCTCCTTTTTAAAATTGTGTTAGAAACGTGCTAGAATTGTTAGAAATCCAATAAATATTTTTTGAATTAGACACTTCATCGATACGTGTCCTATAAGTGTCGTACTAGTGTCGGTATCCGATCGTGTGTTTGACACGGACACACCATTTAAGATGTGTGTTCGAGCCTCACTGCTTTTCAATACTCCTAATTCCGTTTGTGTTCTGTTTTGATCGTTTATGGTCTAAATCAACTTCCAAGGTTAGAGTGTTGAGTAGTCTTAACAATTGTTTGATTTTTCTGTAACAGAAAGTTGTGTTGAAGGTGGATGTACATGAAGACAAAATCAAGCAGAAAGCTATGAAGGTTGCCTCTGGCATTTCAGGTATTCAATTTTTGAACTTCCTCATCTCTTTAACTTCTCTTCTTTTAATGTTCTTATAAAAAATGAAAAGATAAAGGAGAAATACAATAAAAAGAAAATATTGTAAAGTTGGTTTTCTTTCACTCAATTAAGTGAATTAGCTTGACTAAAATTGGTTTTTTTGTTTAAAAAAAATTAAATTCAAAGAATATAGTCCGAATGATTCATTAATATTTGATTTGATGATAAACTAAAATTGTAATTGAAATACTGTTGTAGGTGTGGAGTCAGTTTCTGTGGACATGAAAGACAGGAAATTGACCTTAATAGGGGACATCGATCCAGTACAAGTAGTTGCGAAGTTAAGGAAGTTTTGTCATACAGAAATAGTTTCTGTTGGACCGACAAAAGAGGAAAAGAAGGAAAAACTTAAAAAGGATGATAAAAAGAAGGAAGATAAGAAATATTCCGCAAAAGAAATGGTTGCAGATCCACTCAAGTCCAATGAAAATGAAGATCAAATGAAATCACAATACAATCCATATTACAGTGGCACAAGTGTGGAAGATAATCCTAATGGTTGTGCCATTGTCTAATTTTATCATAATTATATTAGACAGTTAAGTATACCGTTACTTATACATACTCTGTAATCCTATATATATTCCCTTCCAACTCTTTGTATAACACACAATTATCAAATATATTATTTCTTTTCACAATAGCTTCTAACATGGTATCTAGAGCTATTTTTCTCTCATGAACTCTTCCGCTTCTTCTTCCTCTTCCTCTAATTCTTCTCAACCCACCTTCCCAATGGTTGTACCACCTTTGCATCATTTCTCAACCCCAATCACACTCAAGTTAATCGATGGGAATTTTTTGATTTGGAAGCAATAGATCTTTGCCACTCTTCGTGGGCTCGACCTGATGCACCTCTTGGATGAAAACAGTGTGTCGTCACAATTTCTCCAAACTGCAAATCAAGAACCCACCACCAACCCTTGCATTATCATAAGCAAGACCAATTATTAGTAGCGTGGTTGCTTGCATCAATGTCCTCTTCCATCTTGAACAAAATGGTAGGTTTTGAATCCTCTACTGCCACTTGGAATCGTTTATCCACGTATTATGCATCCCACACAAGGGCAACCGTAAAAAAGCTTCGTCTTCTCCTACGCACACCAAAGAATGAAAGATTCGTTGCAACTATCTTCTTGGCATCAAGAAGACTGTTGATTCACTCTCTGCCAAAGGCGCCTCCATTTGTACTACTGAACACATAGATGTGATCTTGGACGGCTTATCGAAAGAATACGATGGTTTCATCACCACCATTCTCTCACGTTTTGATCCATACAATGTTGACGAGTTTGAGTCTTTACTCCTTGCTCAAGAAGAAAGGTTTGGAAAACATAAAGTTCTGCAAAGTTCCACTATTCACTACTACAAAAATAAGAAAAGAGCGCTCCTTATTTAATGTGGTTCAGCGCTTAAACGCATTCATAAAAAACGCAGTAGCATTTTTTAAATTATTTTGATTTACAAATGCGGTTATTTAAATAACTGCATTTGTAAATCAAGAGCTTCCATTTACAAATGCGGCTAAAAGTAATAGCTGCATTTGTAAATCGAAGCGCTTGATTTACAAATGCGGTTTTTACGTTTAGCCACATTTGTAAATGGTTTTTACCTTAAAAATTTTACACGCTCAACAGTTTCGTTCATTCTCTGTTTGCGCTCATATCTGTTCTTCGTTTTCTCTGGTTGCGAAGTTCTGCATTTTCGAAGGTACGTAACTGCATTGCCCCTCATTCTCTTGTTTCCATTGCCCCTAACAACTGCATTGAACTCCAATGGCT
>Ga0123342_1009463_pt1 | contig 11668 bp, 6 predicted proteins | sample Turbeawhitnodule_FD_89960 | JGI IMG/M metagenome (GOLD analysis project Ga0123342, IMG submission 89960) | Root nodule microbial communities of legume samples collected from Mexico - Turtle bean Mexico white nodule | ecosystem: Host-associated > Plants > Roots > Nodule | place: Mexico: Nepantla... | reverse complement strand
TTTCTATTCTTTGGTGGTTCTGTGGACTAACTTGATCGTCGGAGTGCAAACGGCCGCTAGAGGCGCCGTCTGTGTGTTTTGCAGGCCACGTTTGGAGAAGCAAGAGAAGGTTCTGAGGGTGATCCTGTAGAAAACGCAGTCGCGTAGACGGGACCAAGAGTGCTACGAAGCGATTCCTCCACATTCGAGCTGCCGGCAGGATCAGTTATATTGTTTTAAAAAATATTTTAATGTGCTATATGTAACCTAATCAACTATAAGACACTTATAACTTGTAATTAAGTACGATAAGTTATAATTATTCTAATTGATTATTGTAAATCATAGTAGTTTTTTTTTTTTTCTTTTACCTTTCCCTTATAATAAATAATTAGTAAAATTAATATTGAAAATAATAATAAGAATACCATAAAAAAAAACTATCCATTCTTCATTTTTTTCTTTTTTTTCACTCAATTAAAAAAACCTCGTATTTCACTCATTTCTCCTTTTTTTCTCTGAAACTTAATAAATATGCTAATTTTATTCTCGTATTTGCTTTTTTATTTTGGAATAATATGTTAATTTTTTTTGACAAACTCACATCTTAGCACAGCTTAATGTTGAATATTAAAATCAGTAAAACTATTTTGGAGATGGTTAATTTCAAACCAAATTAAATTGATTTATAGGTAATTAAAACTTATTTTATCTTTTTTTTTCTTTCCCAGCAAACAACTTACATTAAATTTATCCATGCGTATTCTTTGTTTAACATGTTTCTCATTGTATCTGTGACATTTTTCTCTATTTCTTTTTCTATTTTAATCGCCTCAAAATAGGCTTAAAAGATTTATATACTCCCATAATTTTTTATATAATTAATTTTAAAGAGATTAATGTTGAGATAAAAATATTTGATACAATGAAAAGAAACCATAAACTATATATATAAACATTAGATAAATACTATAATTGTTTTTATATATATATATATATATATATTCAGTTTATTATGCATTACTTTATATAGTACCCATATTTTTCTGTATAGGTATCTTATTCAAGATATTATTAAATATATAATTAATACCTCTTCTAACAAATATATGGACAAGGGCTCCATAAACCTTTTTGTTAAATTCAACTCACAGTGATACATTATTATTTTTCCTTCACATAGTATTTAAATTTGATTTATCACACAATAATACATATTAAAATATAGTCTATAGTTAAAATTCATTTAAACATATACATATTTTAATAAAACTCAATGTTTTGAATAATTTTACTGATTAAAAATGGTTTAATTTAAATTAAAATATATTACTAAAAAAACTAATTTTAAAAATAAAAAATAATTAATCACTGTATTAACTAAATAAATATTATTTTTAAACTAAAAAAATTATTAATATATAGAATAATTTCTATTATTAATACTAAATAAATTTTATATTAATATTTAATTAACTAACTAACTACCTTAAAAAGTTAATGCAGATGTAACACTATATTCCCATTTGCTATAATAATGAAATTAGACATATTTAAAAAAAAAAAACAAGAATCATAAATACTTTTAAAAAAATAAATAAAATAAACTTATCTATATGTTAAAATTAACTCAGGACATCAGTGGTTATGTACATATTATAAATTTAAAATCTGGATCTTATGAAAGAAATTGTATAGAAAATTTTATTTAAATGAGGAAATAAAATTTGTCAAAAACACATCTTAAATAAACTATAGACTAGGATTATGAGGAGATAAAAAAATCATAATTAAACTGTCCAAAAATCAAAGAAGAAAAGGACACAATTTAAAGGAAAAATGAATGCAAAAAAATACCAATTAATTTAATTTCAAAGAACCCAAAAGCACAAATTTGAATGCACTTTCAGAAGAGATACAAAGATGGAGCTAGAAGGTCTGAAAAAGGCAGAAAGATACTTCTTGCTGTACACACTTTTTAGCCAAAAAAACAAAAACAAAACCAGCAGTGATGACAAACAACGTTACAATGTTGAACTAAAACACAAACTATGAAGATGACAACAATTACAACAACTGTTAAAAATCCCTGTCATCTTTGATGTTGGTAGCAGTGTCATGCCTCTGTCTTACCGGTTTTGAATAGGGTTTGGACCACTGGGAACTTCATGAGCCTTAACTCCAAATTCTGCAGAAGCACTCTTTGAAGAACAGCCATGGTTGTTTGGTTCAAGAGGGTGCAAGTTCATGGCAGAAATAGTTGATTCTGATGGTTTAACGGGTTCTGAGAAAGCCATTGCATATGGGTGGGAAAAACTGAAGAGAAGAAGGAGAATGAAGAGAAAGGTAAGAAATTGGAAGAAAGGGTGTGAAGTTGAGAAGGCTATAGATTGTGTTGAGGATGTTATAGGTTGTGCCATGCAATTTGAGAGAAGAAACGAACCCCAAGAACCCAGAAAAGTTCAATGGCATGAACCAGTTAAAGATACAGTGGAGAGAGAAAAAGGAAGAGAAGAAGAAGATTCAGTGTAAAAAGGTGATTTCGAAATTCGATGCACATCTGTTTGGGAAAAACCTGCTCAAAGTAACATTGAAGTTTGATAAGAGACTTGTGTTGACAATATATGTGACTGAATTTACCACAGTCTGTGTTAGGAATTATTTAACCAGGGTTAAACCTAACCCTACTGCCACTTGAGGGATGGCAACTGTGTGACTGAGAGTTAAGTAAATATTAAAAATAATATTTAAAATAAAATATAAAATATATGATGTTATTAAAAGTTTAATGTTAATATATATGTATTTTATATCTAATAATAATAACGAAAATATAATTACATAAATTTTAAAATAGATTGTTGAAAATTAAATTTAATAATTTAAAACATAAATTATAAAATTCATTATAAAAAATCATTAAATAGAAACTAATTTTTGAGATAAAAATTAATTAGTTACTATATTAAGTAAATTAGATATATTTTATACACTAAAAAAATTAATGATATCTGAAGTAGTTTATATTATTGATAAAATTTTGGTATAATTACTTTTTTATTTCTACCGTTAATATTCAATTTAATATAGTGATTTTAAAAAAAAATCAATTTGATCCCAAAGTTTTTAAAAATGTTTAATTTGCTCTCTTTCGTTAATTTTTCACCAACGACATTAACTGTTGATGATGTGACGCACATAATGACATTGATTTACACATGTGGGCTGAACGAAATTTTAGGGTTTGAAATTTGGGAAAAGAAGATTGAGGGAGAGGGAGACAGAGACGACGATGACTGTGGTCGAACCAAAGGAGGGTTGATGGCTAGGAAGCGTCGCCAAAACGCCTTTTATGTGAAGGTGGGAGGGGAAAAGAGTGAGGAGGAAGAAAGTGTCTTGAAGAATGGGTATTTTGGAGGAGGTAGTGTCAGTTTCATAGTGAGTTTAAGAGGGTCTAACACATTGAATTCTAATGAGAAAGGGGAAAGAAGGGTGTGAAGTGAACGTGGATGTGGTTGGTCTCTTGTTTTTGTTCTCTCAACATAAAAAAGATAATATTGGGATGTTATGGATGTAGTGAACTCTCTTGGGTCATTTTCTATTTTCTTATCACTTTTTCTAATCTACCAGTTTCGTGGTAAGTATCTTTCCAGAAAGATACGTTTGTCTAGACAGGATAAAATTATAATTAACAACAAACAAAATACTTTGTGATTTCAAATCTGTTATGTTTGGTGTTTTCAGATATTGACTATGATTATATAAACATAAATATGCCAAGAACAAATGATTGAAAAAATGACAAAAAATGATTGAACCTAACAAGTTGAATATGTTGTTGCTAATTATTGTTGTTTTAGATCCTAGATACACAATGAGATATATGAATTGGGCAATTGATCAACTTTTTTTTATCTAGAAAAGACAAATAACAGATGAGTGTTAAAGTCAAGATTGAATATTTCTTTGAAATTGTTATTTGATGAATATAAAAGTAAAAAGAAGAGTTGAAAATGACACACAACAAATACACACAGAGATACCTAATTATAAGAATGATCCATATGGTTGGAATAATTTTTGGCAAACAACAGGGTTAACCTCTTCAAATAAATCTGAGCTTCAAAAATATTTAGAGGAAGAACTTGATATAAGTGTATATTTGAATATTATAGATTTGTGGAAAATTAATTAATTCATGTAAATTTTCAATCCTTTCAAACATTGATATGCTTGTTTTTACAGTAGCATTTGAGTGTGCGTTTGGCGTAAGAGAAAGAGTGTTTGACCTATATGATAGTTCTTTATCACATCAAAAAGTGGAGGCACTTTGTCATAAATAATTTAATAATATATATATATATATATATATTATTGTGGATAAAAAAATCATGAAAAAATAATATATATATATGATTTTTTCTATTTAAAAAGTAAGTATTTTCTAAAATATATTTTTTTTATTGATTTGATTTCTTTAATAGTAAAACAAAGGCAGAAAATATCCACATGTAAGAGTTTATTTTGTTATCTATTTACAATAAAAAAAATTGAATAAATGAGTTTAGATGGTTACAATTATTTTAATATTGTCAATAATTATATTTGAATTATTTTTTTATTAATTTCATTGTTCAATAATACGTATTTATTATAAAAGTTCAACAATAAAAAAAAAATCTTTCATAGGTTTCTTCCATGTATATATTATATATTAATCGGAAGTTTTAATTGAATAATTTGAAGTCTTGGAAATGAATGGTGGTGTGATCACATGTAATGAAGCAAATACATTGTTCACCTGTGATGGCAGGTAGAAGGAGTGGTCCTTTTTCACACCAACTAAATCAAAGCTACTACTGCCTCCTTTTGCACCATGTGCCAAAGCACTAAATTAACAACATAATAATTTATAACTAAAATAAAAAATAAAAAATAAAAAATGACAACGAATAATAATATACTTTTATTAAAGGAAAGAAAATTTAAAATCTTAGTGTTCTAAGTCTTAAGGCAAATTAATAACATTTTCTCTGAAAATAGAAAAAAATTAATAGGAAAAAATTGAAAGGATTAACTATTTTTTTTTATAGTTTTATCTCTCAAGTGCATTAAAATAGTAGAAATGAAAAGAGTTAATTTTGATATTTTTTTACTATAAGGACATATTGTCCCTTTTTAACAAGGTAAGTAAGCTTCAAAATAAATTTATCTTGATACTTTTCTTCTCATATTCTAAAATTTTGATGAAATTAATCAAAACTTTATATCATGTTTTTTTTTCTTTGCTATACATGCTGCTTACTTCTATGATAGGTCACAATGAGACCAAATAATTACAAACTTGTTAATGCTAATCAACTTTATCATAACATTAGCTAGATTTGCATTGGTTTAAATTTTTTTTTGCATATCTACACTTCCTTCTTCTATTATTTCTCGAACAAAGTGGTAGCATATACCTACGTGCTTTGTCCTAGAATGAAAGAGAGGATTTCATGTAATGTGTAAAAGACACTTTAACTATCACAATAAATAACAATGTTCTATCAAGTTCCTTCGATTTTTGAATCCATATAGTTTCCTTGCATCCTTAGGTAACTTCCATGTGCTTATCTTATGTACAACATGTAACTTTTATTGCCCTTCGTGCAAATGTAAGCTAATAATAAATCTCTTTTTAACAAGATCACCTACAAAATCTGAATCAGTATAGCCTTTGACAACCAATTTCGATCCTTAGAAACATAATGCAACAATTGAGGTTTCTTTGATGTATCTAAGGATCCTCTTCATAACACTCTAATGCTTTCCACTAGGATTTTCTATGAATATGGTTATCACTCTCACTGTTTGTGAAATGTCTGGTCTTGTACAAATCATGACATATAAAAGACTTCCCACCACTTATGAATATAATACTCGAGACATTTTAATCCTTTTTGCTTCATTTTCAGGACTCGTTCTTGAGATTGATAAGAAGTGGGGTAGAAATTTGTTGCAATCTTGCTTGTCGAAATGTCATAGACTTTGAGTAAGTAATATGTTTTAGAAAACCAAATCTTCCTATCTTTTCATCTCAATGAATTTGCATCCCTTATATATTGTTTTTTGGTCCTAAGTCTTTCATCTCAAACTCCCTAGCCAATTGTGCCTTCAATTCTTGGATTCGAGCTTTGTTAGGGCATACTACCAACATGTCATCCACATACAGTAAGATGATAAAATCATTCTAATCAAATCTATTGCAATAAGTACAATGGTCTAAACTTAGTTTGTTGTAACCACACCTAGGGCCCCTACTTTAAATCATACAAATATTTGGTCAATATGCAAACCAAGTTTTCTTATTCTTTAAGTCTTGTGGTTGAAACATATATATTTTTTATGAATCTATGATAACATTTGATGAATGTAACCATTCTACATGCTTGATCAAATCACTTAATGCTCAATCAGTGTTTTTATTTTCTTGTTTTAATCGATTAAACCGAGTTATTGATAGATTAAAATCACTTAATGCTTCATATGTTCTTTCAATCCTCTTCTTTTAATTAATTAACATCACTCACAATAGATCTTAACAGTTTAAAACAAAGCTTTAATTTGCTAAAACTTTGTGTAGTTCATTTGAAACCCTATTTAATCAATTAAAGAGGTTTTAATTGATTAAAATACTTAAACTATGACTCTATATATTTATATATTTTGAAAACCCAAAGTATGCAAAAACACATTAGACGATCCATTAAGATTAAACTTGTTAAAAATCATGCAATATTGAAATTGTTAGATGATCTTTCTGATTTAAACTCGTTAGATAGTCTTTATGTTCAAATGAGTGAAGTCAAACTCCACGTTTTCAACATGCTAGATAATTTCACTGTGCAAAGACATACTAGATGATCTCACAGTATAAAGATGCGTTAAACGATTTCACCCGATAGTCTCTAGATGCTCAACATGCTAGGCAATTTCAAAGGACAAGACAAGTTAGACGAATCAATCACCATGAACTCATTAGACAATCACTCCGCTTTCTTCATATTAGACAGTCATTTCGTTTTCTTCATATTAGACAATCATTTCATCTTCTACATGTTAGATAATTTAATGAATCAGAGAGTTTCTAAACTCAATCTCAATATTCTTAGAAGGCTTTTTGACCTTGTTTGATTATTTTCTAACATCATTTGATAGCATTAATTCATACAAATCAAAATTTTCATTCAAAAAAACTGATTAATTAATTTTGGAAAGTTTTCATATTTGAACGCAAAACAGTGTAATTCAAAAACTATATGTCTTTATTATTTTAATTATTTGTTAATGAAATATATCTTCTATGATGATTATAAATTTTTTTGTGTACATATACACCTTAACGATTAAGATGAAATCATTATTCGAAATTTTTCAAAACATACAATGTTAAACTATAAAGTTTTTGAAAAACATAGGCACATTCAACTAGTTTTAATTTTTCGAAATTATATTTTGATGAAATAAATCTTGGTTAAAGTATGATTGTTTTCAATTTTTAAAACTTATACAAACTTAGAAAGTTTGAAAATACATTATGAGTAAAGTTTTTGGAATAGAATGTATTTATTATTTGTGATTATGAAATTAAAATGAATATGATTTAGTGATACCCATTCGTTTAAATGATGAATATTATTGATTATGGTATTAAAATTGTTTCCATAAGTTTCTTACAGCACTTAAGACACGCAAAAGAGTTTAGAGTCCAAGTTTCCTTCTAGATCATGAAAAAGCTACAATACATTATTTGTGCAGATAGTGAGGAAAACAAAATCAAGCTTCCATAATTAAAGATTTATAGATATATAAATATTTCAAAGTTGAACAAATGATCAAGACACAAAGAAATCTTCATATCAATAGTTTCCTATTTGAACGTCTAATAAAAAAATAATGAAGAACAATGCAAGATTTGTGCAAACATTAATTACAAATGATTCCTTATCTTAAACATTGATTTCTTAGTTAGTTCATAATATTCTGGTTAATTTCTTCAAGAGAGAGGAGAGAAACATCCCATGAGTACACGCATGGATACAAGTGGGGTATTGAATACATCAGTAGACACATGTGTTTGCTTATAAGATTCGGTTGAATTGGATTAACACGGGTTTGATTTAGTTTAATCATATGTGAGAATTGAAGGGTGATAATATTTAGATAACCGGTGAGGAATTCATTGGTGGAGAAACTTGGAAGTTAACCTACATTCTTTACCATTTGTAATCTTTATTTGTCTGCACAATTATCTCAATCCTCCTTTTATATTTGTTGTTATTATTAACTTTTCTTGCTTGTAGATAGATTTTGAAAACTAATTTACTAATTTCACTATTGAATTCATTGGGAGACGACTTACAGTCATCTAATCACAATTATATTATCAACTCTCTAACGTTAGAAGGTCTACGTTGGAATCATTCTAATTGTCTACTAAATGACAACTATCAATGCCTATTGAGCATGAATGAGGCCAAAAGGCAAGTTCAAATTTTGAACCCTTTCAAATCAACCAAGTATGTCAATTGTCAAGAATAAAATTGAGTACTTGACTTGAATTGTTCCATCTTAATGCAAAAACAAACTATTGTGATGTAAGGAATTTATTATGCTAGTTTGTGGTTCTAGATAATCTTGATCAAAATATTGACCTAGTTTGGTCATAAGGAATAATGAACTTGAATAAACATAATATTTATAAGTAATAATAACAAAACATATTTACAAAGCTATTTCAATCCCAACACATGTTCTTTATCGTTATTCTTCTACTTTTATTTTGTGAAAGTTTCAATTTTGTTGAATATTTAATTATGACTATTATAGTCATTTCACAAAATCTATGCAATAAACTTTTATCATTTTCTCATTTCATTTTGAAAGTTATTACTATTGTGGTAAACTTTAATTCTCTATGGATATGACAACCATTAGATGTACTGCATACTTGGTCATCTTACCAAGAAAAGGATTTTATATTCGCCCCCATTAGTATACATGCCCAGTTGGGTCACATTGACATCAACATGTTCATCAAGGTCACTTGTTCCATCTTATCAGTCTATACTTAGGCCCTTCCAGTTAGGGGGAAGCTCGACATTCATTATTCTATCTATAAAAGGGTGTTGGCATGCGTTATCCCATGTTATTGAGGTGTTCACCGAAGTATGAAGTTTGACTCTACTTCTAATGTCCAGGTTTCAAATATTGGAAGGGCTTGGGGTCTGTTTTTGGTCATCTGTTCTCGATATTCCTCCCCCTAAGGTTGCGATAGTCCTTCTAATTTCCTTATTCTCTTGCATGAGGACACAAATTTCTTGAGCACTTTTTTTGTTTTATCTTGACTAATTCCTTTTGAATAGTCTTAAAGAGCGTCATATGCTCGACTTCAACTATTCTTGAATCTATTATCTGTTTATCACTAGTCATATTTCTTGTAGATATCATCAAATTTCTAAGTGTAACTTTTTCTTGGTCTCATGGTGGACGTCAATTGTTCACATATATAACCAAAAAAGTATCTTCTACTCTTGAATAGTCTTGTAATCTTGGTCTGATACTCCTTAGGTCTTGCAAAAGATTCTCTGTCTCTCAAGTTAGTGTTCAGAGTAATAAATGCTTCTAACGAAAGAACGTATCTTTCACCAGCAAGTGTTCATCTATTAATAGGAGTAAACGAGAACATTATTCATACTAGACCAAAATTATCTCGTCTTTTCAGATTAATCTCTTACTACTAAGATTAATTAATTTTTAAATGTTATTAAAATTTATTAGTCCTTCTAAATTGTCTACATGTTTTCAGTCTCAATGATCTTAGCCAAGACCTCGGCTATCCACATTACAATTATAAATACAAACATAATAGCTTATTAAAGAAAATAATATAATGTAGAAACTAATTAGAAATTTCTAAATCATTTATGATGTGAACAACTATCCTCTTTATGTATGAGATCATCTCATGAAACTTTTCATCCTAAATTCACAAATAAATTTTTTCACAAAATCTCTCTCACCCACTATAACTATTTCTTTTTTAAATAAAAGCAGCTAATGACTGTACAGTTAAATTTTATACATATAGTATGCAAATAGTATTCAAATTAAGTTTTTAATCAAGTTTTTGTTTATCTTTTAAAATACAATACGAAAAATTAAGTTTTAAATTTTATTAAAATTATTTCTTATAATTTTTAATTAAAGTGTATTATTAAGATTAAAATAATATATAAAATAAATTATAAAAACTCTTCATTATAACTCAAACCCTTCTTAATTTAATAAACTAATATGAAAACACAAAAAAGAGACCCGTGGGTACTTACGGTGTTTTCAACTAGTTGTTTTTAAATAAAATTTGACATTGTCAAAGAATCTTTATTCTTTGACTTTAAGGAGATTCTTTGACTTTAAGGTGCATGGTAATGAGATTCAAGTATTTGTATAAAAGTCTTACGTCAAACTCAATGCAAATATTTTCAAAGGTACGTAAACAAATAAAATTGATTTATGCAATATCCAAATTATTCTGAATATCTCATACAGATATTCCATGCTTATTTTATTTTCTGTTGTAAAATATAAAATACCACAAAATTGTTTGACCAATATACTTTTAACGTGGGCAAGTAGTGTGATTCAGGTAATAATGTATATAAATATCTTACATTAACACCCAATTTTCTATTAAACACTCATCCCACACTAATAGTATAATATTTTTATTTTCAAATATAAATTAATTTGAGAAGAATCAACTACAAATTTAAAAATACTACATTTTTAATTAGGTGTTTCATAGGTGTAGGAAAATTGAAGGGTCCATCTAATTTTTTTATAAAAAAACATTTATATTTTACATACAATTGTTTCAATTTTTTTTATCAAATTAGAATAATTTTATACATTAATTATTAAAATAAATAAAATTTAAAAAATTATTAAAATTAGACGTGTCATATTGGTACCATTTCATTATAATAAAATTTCAATAAATATTAAAATCATGTCAATTTGACATGATTTAACTTAAAATTAAATTATAAATATTATATTTTGGCATAATTTTTTAAAATAAAATTGTGTGACTTTGACATACCTATATGTGAATATTAATACTCTTTATCTATTTTAATTATTTTTTAAAAATTGTCTATTTTAATAATTAAACTATGAGATTAATCTTGTAAAAAGTCAAATTTGTTTCTATATAAAGACAATAATTGACATGATTTAAATTAAAATCTAATTATACAAGTCGTGATATTATATTTTGACATTTGTGTCATCTTGACACTATTTCAATTATTTTTTTTTTAAATGTGATCTATTTTAATAATTAAACTATGAGATTGATCTTTGAAAAAAGTCAGTTTTTTTCTATATAAAGGCAAGAATTAATAGCATAGTCTTATTATACATACATAGCAATAGCTTATTTTGTGAGAAATGGAAGTGAAAGTTGAGATTGTATCTAAGGAGAGAGTAAAGCCATCATCTCCACCACCCAATAAGCTTCAACACTTCAAACTCTCCCTTCTGGACCAATTGGCTCCTCCATTTTACGTCCCTGTTCTTCTCTTTTACTCTGCTTCCGATGCCACAGACATCACAACAATATCTCACAACTTGAAGGCTTCTT
>Ga0123342_1009462_pt1 | contig 11669 bp, 10 predicted proteins | sample Turbeawhitnodule_FD_89960 | JGI IMG/M metagenome (GOLD analysis project Ga0123342, IMG submission 89960) | Root nodule microbial communities of legume samples collected from Mexico - Turtle bean Mexico white nodule | ecosystem: Host-associated > Plants > Roots > Nodule | place: Mexico: Nepantla... | reverse complement strand
CTGGCGTCCTCGGGAGGGCTGCGGCTTCCGTTTCCGCAATGCTTTCTGGCGGAGCCGTCCCGTCGACGCGGGCCACCGAAGCCGTGGCCACACTTTTGGACGTACGGGCTTTCCTGTCCGAGTTACGAGAAGGGCCTGAGACAGATGCCGAGCGCCTGCGTATGACGAGCACGCTGCACGCACTCGACCACGCCTCACGTCTCGTGGAAATCTTGACCGATGGCAATTCGCCTGGGCACACTGCTCAGGCCACCGGTGGCCTTCGAGCTGCGGAGCTATGCGCACGGGCCATGCGTTCGGCACAGGCGGTAGGTGACTCGATCACCTCGGAGTCTGCTCTCAGCACAAAAGCCGCCTCCATCGGCTGGAGCATTTCAACCGCGGTCGCCGCCGCGCTCGATGACGCAGGGACAGCATCAAGCGAGCTTGGCGCCTTGCAGCGCAACCACCGCGCCGCGGCCCTCGCCTCCGTTGCGCAGGGGGAACTGACTGCGGCGGATGCCCTTATGCGGATCGACTCTGCCCGATGGCTTGACCAAATCGCGCATCATGCCTGGCGTTCGGCTGCCCACCTGCTCGGCCGAGGCGCTAATGCCGATTGAGGCTTGCGGCGAGGCCCGAGAGCGGATGTGCTTATGACATTTGCCACCCTGCCGCTTTGCTAGCGGATTGTTAAAGTCGCGCGGCCAACGCTTCTCCTCGTCGTACAGCATCACAACCGCTCAGGGCTCGTCACCCGCATTCACCGCATCCGCGCCGTGGCGCGTGGAAGGCCGTGACCGCAGAGCCGCAAATTGGAAGTCAAGGGGATCGGCCTGCTCAGCTGCGCGCAAATTCCAGCAGTGGCCTGATGTCATGATTATCCGCGGTGCGTAACGCTGCAACGTATCTTCAATAACAAATATCAGCCTATAGCATGAATTAATGGGCATAGAATCAGCTCACAACATGACCCGTGGGCTTAAATCTCAGTCCACAGACTGATTCAGCCCACCTACGATAGCGCATCGCCTTACCTTCGTTGGGCACGGGTTGGGTGGGACGCCGATCTCGCGCAGGACTATGCGGATCTCCTGCGAGGTCGAGGACAGCCTGCGACCGACCCTTAATCCGCGGAATATCGACCTACCTTTCAAGCCAGCTATGAGCTCGCATGCCAACAAACCGAAATGGTCGCCAGGCCCAGGGGCAAAGTTCTCAGTTCGCGCTCACTGATTATGAGCGCCGAGTCGTCTGGACATGCCGGTCAGCGACGACATGGCGCTGCTGCAGCCGATCGCCTACCCTATCGACATCAGGCTGGCATTGCCTCCGGCTGCGGCGGTGTTGATGGAGGTGGATACCTCCTCCAGGAGCCAGTTGAGGCAGTAAGCATCTGGATCGCGTTCAAGCTGCTCGGTCGGGGCGGACTGGGTGAGTAGCAAAGGACCAGGCATCGCGGCGAGTTTTGCAAGCATGGCCGAGACCCGGTCGGCGTCGCCTTCGATCAGAGCGCCGGCCATTGGGTTGGGATGGGCCGATGCCTCCTGCCAGGAAATCCGCTGCGCGACACTGACGGGAACGCCGTTCAACGTCGAACGGAGGCTGTCGTCGCCATCGATGACGGCGCTGTTGCCAGTGGCGAGAGCCGCCGAGATCTGGCGAATGAGGCCGGTCCGAGAGGCCGGAGCGCACAGGATTGCGCCACGAGGATGAAGCGCATAGAGGTTGCGCTCACCGACGGGACCGGCAAGTTCGGTTTCGAGCCCGAGGGCCGACTGGCTGCCGAGATGGCGTGCCATTTCCGCGTCTTCCGACAGGCCCTGTCGGTCAAGCCACTTGGCAAAGTCTGAAAGGGCGGGATCGCTATAGACGGAGCTATGTTGCGGGGGAACTGGCGGCGTCTTGACCAGCCGCCCCAGATAGAGTGGCCCCCCTGCCTTGGGGCCGGTGCCGGAAAGACCGCGGCCGCCGAAGGGTTGGACGCCGACGACAGCGCCGATGACGTTGCGGTTTACGTAGAGATTGCCGGCCTTGACCTGCGAGGTAACCATCGCGATCGTTTCATCGAGCCGCGTGTGGAGGCCGAAGGTCAGGCCGTAGCCGGTCGCGTTGATCTCGTCGATCAGGCGGCCGAGGTCCTGGCGCCGCCACCGGATGACGTGCAGGACGGGACCGAAGACCTCGCGCTTCAGCTCCGAAATCTTGTTGATCTCGATGATCGTTGGCGCCACGAAGGTTCCGTTTTTGGTCGCATCCGGCAGTTCGACGCGCTCGACAGCGCAGCCGGCAGCGCCCATGGCGGCGACGTGCGCCTCGATGATATTCTTGGCTTCGGCGGTGATCACCGGGCCGATATCGGAAGCAAGCCGGTTGGTATTGGCGATCGAAAGCTCGCGCAGCGCGCCCTTCAACATGGTCAGCGTGCGATCTGCGACATCTTCCTGCAGGCACAGGATACGGAGTGCCGAGCAGCGCTGTCCAGCGCTATCGAATGCCGAGGCGATCACGTCGCCAACGACCTGTTCGGCAAGCGCCGTGGAGTCGACGATCATGGCGTTCTGACCGCCGGTTTCGGCGATCAACGGGATCGGTTTGCCGTCCTTTGAGAGGCGCTTGGCAAGTTCCGCCTGGATGATGCGGGCGACCTCGGTCGAGCCGGTGAACATGACAGCAGCGGTTTCCGGCGCTGCGACCAGGGCGGCCCCTACCCTTCCGTCCCCTGGAACGAGTTGGACGACATCGGAGGGAATACCAGCTTCGTGCAGGATCCGAACCGCCTCGGCGGCAATCAGCGGTGTTTCTTCCGCCGGCTTGGCAAGAACCGGGTCGCCTGCGACAAGAGCGGCAGCGACCTGCCCGGTAAAAATTGCCAGCGGGAAGTTCCAGGGGCTGATGCACACGACCGGTCCGAGCGGCGCATGCGAGGGCCCAAGCGTGCGGCGGGTCTGCTCGGCATAATAGCGCAGGAAGTCGATAGCCTCACGCACTTCGGCGACCGCGTTCAACAGCGATTTGCCGGCTTCGCGGATGATGAGGCCCAAAAGGGTCTCCATTTTCGCCTGCATGATATCGGCAGCGCGATCAAGCAATGCTGCCCTTTCCACCGGCGACACTGATGCCCAGGACGACGCGGCTCTCAGCGCCATCGCGACTGCCGCGGCAGCCTCGCCGGCGGTCGCTTCGCGCACGGTGCCGACAACGTCTAGGCTATCGGCCGGGTTGAGGACGTTGCGGGCCGTTGGCCCCACCTCGGTCTGGCCGGTCGGTGCGGCCGTCCACACGATCGTGGCGCTCGCCTTTAGGATTTCTGCCAGCGCCTGCAGGGAGGTTTCGTTGGAGATATCAAGGCCGGCAGAGTTGCGGCGTTGACCGTACAGGTCCGAGGGAAGCGCGATCTTGTCGTGCTTCTGACCGGGCAGCTGCAGCTTGCCGACGATCTCGACAGGATCGGCAACAAGCTCATCGATCGAGACATTGGGGTCGGCGATCCGGTTTACGAACGACGAGTTGGCGCCGTTTTCAAGAAGACGGCGCACAAGGTAGGCAAGCAGGGTTTCGTGGGTTCCCACGGGCGCGTAGATGCGGCACGGACGGTTGAGGTTCTGCCGGCCGACAACCTCGTCGTACAGCGGCTCACCCATGCCATGCAGGCACTGGAACTCATACTTGCCGACATAGTAGTCGGAGCCAGCCATGTGGTAGATGGTGGCAAGCGTCTGCGCATTGTGGGTCGCAAACTGCGGGAAGACCGCATCGGTTGCAGCAAGCAGCTTCTTGGCGCAGGCGATGTAGGAGACGTCGGTATAGATCTTGCGGGTAAAGACGGGGAAGTCTTCAAGGCCATCGACCTGCGCGCGCTTGATTTCGGCGTCCCAATAGGCGCCCTTGACGAGGCGAACCATGATGCGGCGACCAGCGCGGCGGGCAAGATCGATGATATAATCGAGCACGAAAGGACAGCGCTTGCCATAGGCCTGGACAACAAAGCCCATTCCGTTCCAGCCGGCAAGGTCTTCATCGAGGCACAGCGTCTCGAGGATATCCAGCGACAGTTCCAGCCGATCCGCCTCCTCGGCATCGATGTTAAGTCCGATGTCATAGGACTTGGCGATCACGGCAAGTGCCTTCACCTTCGGCAGCAGCTCGCTCATGACGCGCGCGCTTTGAGCTCTCGAATAACGTGGATGCAGGGCCGAAAGCTTGATCGAAATGCCGGGGCCTTCGTAGATGCCGCGTCGGTCGGAAGCCTTGCCGATCGCATGGATCGCAGCTTCGTAGTCCTTGTAGTAGCGTTCGGCATCCGCGCCCGTGGTGGCGGCCTCGCCGAGCATATCGTAGGAATAGCGGAAGCCGCGCTGTTCCAGAGGCTTCGCCCGCTGCAGCGCCTCGTCGATCGTCTCGCCGGTGACGAACTGCTCGCCCATCATGCGCATCGCCATGTCGACGCCGCGGCGGATGACAGGCTCCCCGCAGCGTGCGATCAGGCGGGTGAGCGCGGCTGAAAGGTTGCGATCGTTGACCGTGGAGGTGAGTTTGCCGGTGACGACCAGCCCCCAGGTCGCGGCATTCACGAAGAGCGAACGACCGCCGCCCAGATGCGACTTCCAATCGCCTTCGGCGATCTTGTCGCGGATCAGCGCATCGCGCGTCGCCGTATCGGGAATGCGCAGCAGCGCTTCGGCGAGACACATCAGCGCAACGCCCTCCTGACTAGAGAGCGAATATTCGTGGACGAGACCTTCGACGCCGGTGCCCTTGTGCTTGGCGCGAAGCGCCTCAATGAGCTTGCGAGCGGTTGCGGCGGCACCCTGTCTGACCTTTTCCGGAACCGTTGCGGCGTCAACGAGGCGCGGGACACAAACGGTCTCCGGCGTACGGTAAGCCGCTGTAATAGCGCGGCGCAGATCGCTTTGCGGTCGGATCTCCGGCGCAAAGCCCTCGAAGGGATTTGCAGTGCCGCTAGACTGCGCGTTAACGGTTTCGTTCGCCACCGGATTGTTGGTGATCGTCATGTCTTTGCTCCAGAAAAGGACGGTGGTCGAACATAGCAGCTCCCATAAAGGTGATTTCACTTGAAATTGGCTTTGCGGGAATATATTTGCCTATTTTAGATGAGAAAATAGAGGCAATATCGTGAATAGTACCGCAAACGGAAGGGAAATCGACCAATTCGATCACAAGATCATCGAGGCCCTTGTCGCCGACGGCCGCATGTCCATTACCGACCTCGCCAAAAAGGTCGGCCTGTCAAACACCCCCTGCCAGGTCAGATTAAAGAGATTGATCGAAGATGGCTATATTCTTGGCTTTCGCGCGATCGTCGATGTGAACAAACTCGGGAAGAATCACGTCGCATTCACTGAAGTAAAGCTCTCCGACACGCGTGAGCATGCGCTGAAGGCCTTCAATATCGCCGCACGGAAGCTACAGGAGGTCGAGGAGTGCCACATGATCGCCGGCGCTTTCGACTATCTTTTGAAGATTCGCACGTCAGACATCGCCAATTACCGTCTCGTGCTCGGCGAGAAGATATCGAGCCTTCCTTTCGTCGCCAGCACGTCGACTTTCGTGGCCATGGAAGCCGTAAAGGAAAGCGGCGTCTGAAGATGGACCTGTTCTCTTAAGGCCCTTCCCCGTCAAGCTGTCTGTCTGCTGGAGAGCAATAAGCGCCCGCCTGAATATTACCCATTTACAACTAACATGTCAGTCTGCTACGTCTAACACATCGACTGGGAGAAATGACATTGACTGAGAAGTTCGGGCTTTCCGTTGCGCTTGCCACGCCGTTCGACGCCAAGGGCGAGATCGCCGTTAATGTGATGATTGCACAGGCAAAACAATGCCTTGCATCAGGATGTGAAAGCGTCACGCTATTTGGCACCACCGGCGAGGGATCCTCGATAGGTACGCAGGAACGTGAGCATATCTTCACCGCATTTCTGAATGCCGGTATCGCTCCTGAAAAGATCGTTATGGGCGTGCTGGTCGATGCTGCCGAGGATGCCGCGGCTCAGGCCGGAAACGCTCTTTCGCGCGGTGCGCGCAACATCCTGTTGGCCCCGCCCTCCTACTTCAAGAATGTCAGCGATGACGGCCTCTTCAAGTGGTTCTCTGCTGTCTTTGCTATCCTGGGCGACAAGGCGCGCGACGTCATCGTCTATAATATTCCGTAGGTAACCATGGTGCCGCTGACTGTGTCGCTGATCGCGCGTTTGCGTACAGCTTTTCCGGCGGTCGTCGCCGGCGTGAAGGATTCGTCCGGCGACTGGCCGTTTACCGAAAGCCTGCTGCAAGCCCACGGCGACCTCATTATTCTGATCGGCGATGAGCGCCACCTTGCAAAAGGCGTGCGCCTCGGCGGCCAAGGCGCGATCTCCGGTATGGCGAACTTCCTGCCTGGCGAGGTGAAGCTGATGGCGCAAGAAGGCAGGGATGATGCCCGCGTAGAGGGTTTTGTCGCCGAGCTTCTGAAATATCCGGTTACCGCGGCCGTCAAAGCCATGGTGGCTCGCCTCAGCGACGATGAGATGTGGCTTGCGGTTCGTCCGCCACTCGTTTCAATTTCCACCGAGGGACAGGAACAGCTTGCTCTTGCCTTCGATGCGCTTTTCCGCTCCAAAGCAGCGTAGGCGCCATGTACAAGGGGGAGGCAATGGACGGAATGGACGAGCAGCCGACGCTGCGGGAAAAGGCGTATGAGAGCTTCACACGCCACCTGCTGGCTCGCGATGTGCGTCCTGGTCAGTTCGTCTCCCAGCGTCGCCTTGTCGAACTGACCGGACTGACGCTTGCGGCAATCCGTGAACTTATCCCGCGGCTTGAGGCGGAAGGGCTGATCAAAACGGTCCCGCAGCGCGGCCTGCAGATCGCTCATATCGATCTCAACCTCATTCGCGAGGCTTTCCAGCTTCGGCTATTCCTGGAGAAGGAGGCGGTCGCACTCTTCACGCGCTCCGCGTCCGATGAGGCAATCGCTGAGCTCTTGAAGCAGCATCGCGATATCGCCGACGCCATTGCCAATGGCGACGCCTCGCATGAGCTGGAAGTGCGTGCTCAAGCGGTCGACTGGGGCATGCATGACGCCTTTATCGACGCGCTTGGCAATACGATCATTTCCAACGCCTACCGGGTTAATTCAATCAAAATGCGCCTGATCAGTCAGGAGCGCTTCCGCATCGATGGACGTGTTGGCCCGGTCATGGGAGAGCATTTGAAGGTTCTGGAGGCGATCGAAAGGCGGTCGGCCGAGGATGCGGTCAACAACCTCGCCGCCCACATCAACCATGCGAGGGATCGCGCGCTGAAGATCTAGTCGATAACAAGCCGGCGATGAGGAGATCGGCGGCAACAGAGGAGGAGTTACATGCCATCATCATTCCTTTATCCCACCCGGCGCGGCTTTCTCGCCGGTACCGCGGCCCTCGGTGCCAGCAGCCTCATAGGCATTCGATCGGCATCGGCGGCGGTCGACTGGAAGCGCTTTGCCGGCACGACGCTGGAAGTCAACCTGGTCAAGAGCCCGCGCAGCGAGACGCTCATCAAGTACCTTCCCGAGTTCGAAGAGCTAACGGGCATCAAGGTCAATGCCGAGGCGACGCCCGAGCAGCAGCAGCGCCAGAAGACCACGATCGAATTGAGCTCGGGCAAGCCGAGTTGCGACGTCGTGCATATGAGCTATCACGTCCAGAAACGACAGTTCGAAAAGGGCGGCTGGCTTGCCGATATCAGCGGGTTTCTGAAGGATCCTTCACTCACCGATCCGTCGCTGGTCGAAAGCGACTTTGCCGAGGCCGGCATGACTTTCGCCAAGGACACCGATGGCGTCCTGCGCTCCCTGCCCTTCTCGGTCGACTACTGGATCGTTTACTGGAACAAGGCACTTTTCGAGAAGAAGGGACTTTCCTACCCAACCACGTTCGAAGAACTGGCAAGTGCTGCCGAGGCACTGACAGATCCCTCGACCAACACCTATGGCTTCGTCGCCCGTGGTCTCAAGAATGCCAATACCCCGGTTTGGACGACGCTGCTCCTTGGCTATGGATCGAGCCCGCTTGGGCCCGACGGCAAGCTGCGCACCAATTCCGAGGAGGCCGTTGAAGCGGCCAAGCTTTACCAGCGCCTGATGACCAAGGCGGCTCCTCCCGGTGTATCCGGCTTCAATTGGGCCGAAGCCCAATCGGCCTTCCTGCAGGGCAAGATCGGCATGTGGCTTGATGGCGTGGGCTTCGCGCCGCCGATCGAGAACCCGGAAAAGTCGCGTGTCGTTGGCCAGGTCGGATACGGCATCATGCCGAAAGGACCGAAGGCGCAGGCGGCCGCAACCACGGGAGACGGTCTCGGCGTCGTGGCAGCAAGCCAGAAGAAGGAAGCCGCATATCTCTTCTGCCAGTGGGCGATTTCCCATGACATGGGTGCGCGCCTGCTTCAGGCCGGCGCCGGTGTTCCGTTCCGCCAATCGGTCCTTGAGGATCAGAAGGTGCGCGAAGGCGTGAAGATGCCGCCTGCGTGGCTGGACGCTGTCGCGGGTTCGGCGAAAGTATCGCAGCTTGCCCTGCCAATCATCATCCCGGTCACGGAGTTCCGCGACATCTATGGTGTCGGCCTCACCAACATGATCGGCGGCGCCGATCCAGCCACGGAGCTGAAGACTGCCACAGCTCAGTTCGAGCCGGTCCTGGCACGAAGCGAGGGATAATGGCTTCGGTGAGCTTGGAAACCGCAACCGCGGTCAAGGCCAAGGCAAAGCAGAGGAGCAAACCGGGCCGGTTTGCTCCCAATTATTGTCCTTTCGTCATTCCCGCCCTGGTCGTCGTGGCCGCTGTCATCGTTTTTCCGTGGGTCTTTACCCTGTGGATGAGCGTCAACAGTTGGACACTCGGCCAGGCGCAGGTCTTTGCCGGGTTGGACAATTACCTCCGCCTGGCCGTTGATCTGCGCTTTTGGGGTTCGTTGTGGCATACCGTGCTCTACACGACCTTGTCGGTCGCCGCCCCGTTGTTTCTGGGGACGCTGGCCGCCCTCATCTTCGATGCTCAGTTTCCACTACGCGGGATTCTGCGCGGAATATTCGTGATGCCGATGATGGCGACTCCCGTCGCCATCGCGCTCGTCTGGACGATGATGTTTCATCCGCAGCTTGGTGTCTTGAATTACCTGCTTTCCCATATTGGTGTCGGCCCGCAGGAATGGATCTACAATCAGACAAGCGTCATTCCCTCGCTGGTGTTGGTCGAAACCTGGCAGTGGACACCGCTCGTCATGCTGATCGTACTTGGCGGCTTGGCGGCAGTGCCACGCGAGCCCTACGAGAGCGCCGAAATCGATGGCGCCAATGTCTGGCAGAAAATTCGATACCTGACGTTGCCGATGATCGCGCCGTTCCTGATGATCGCCGTCATCATTCGCAGCATCGACGCGGTCAAGAGTTTCGACATCATCTATGCGATGACGCAGGGTGGGCCGGGCACTGCCTCGGAGACGATCAACATCTATCTCTACAACACGGCCTTTTCCTATTACGACATCGGATACGGCTCGGCCATGGCCGTTATATTCTTCGTGCTCATCGTGGTGCTATCCTTCGTCCTTTTGATGGTCAAGCAGCGCGCCAACTGGTCCGATGGGGAGGCACGCTGATGAAGCGCAAGGCACTCGATCGCATCGGGCTACTCTTCGTGGCGCTGGTGATGATCTCGCCGGTGGTCCTGTTCTTCTTGTGGATGATCTCATTGTCCCTGAAGTACGAGATCGATAACGGCGCCTATCCGCCGATCTTCATTCCAGAACGTTTCGCCTGGTCGAACTACCTCAAGGTGTTCGAGGAGAACAACTTCTTCCTCTACCTATGGAATTCGGTTCTGGTCACCGGGGCGGCGACGCTCCTGGCGCTCGTTTTCGGCGTGCCGGCCGGTTACGGAATTGCCCGTCTGAAGGCTGAGAAATCCGCCGTCGTCATCATGATTGCCCGCATGACACCCGGCCTTTCCTTCCTGATCCCGCTCTTCCTGCTGTTCCAGTGGCTGAACCTGCTCGGCACGCTGTGGCCGCAGATCATCATCCATCTCGTCGTTACCGTCACGATCGTCGTCTGGATCATGATCGGCTATTTCGAAACGACACCGATGGAGCTGGAGGAAGCCGCAAGCATCGACGGGGCAACACCCTGGCAGGTCTTCCGCCTGGTGGCGCTGCCGATCGCAAGGCCGGGGATTGTCGTTGCCTTCATCCTGTCTGTCATCTTCTCGTGGAATAATTTCGTCTTCGGCATCGTCCTTGCCAGCCGCGAAACGCGCACGCTCCCTGTTGCGGTCTACAACATGCTGTCGTTCGAGCAGGTGAGCTGGGGTCCGCTTGCCGCGGCAGCCTTGATCGTCACCTTGCCGGTGTTGATCCTGACAGTCTTCGCGCAACGGCAGATCGTTGCCGGCCTGACGGCAGGCGCCGTGAAGTGACGCCTGCGATTGCGATGGACGAGCGACAGAATGAGGCGAGGCGCGTTCTGTGTGTCGGCGCTGCGGTCCTCGACACGCTCTTCAGAGTTCGTGTCATGCCGACCGGGCAAGGCAAGGTCCTGCCATACGACATGTTGCAGATTGCGGAAGGCATGGCCTCGAGCGCTGCCTTTGCGGTTGCAAGGCTTGGCGGGAAGGCCAGCCTCTGGGGTGCCGTCGGAGACGACGAGACCGGCGAGCGCATCATCGCTGATCTCGCTGAAGGCGGGATAGACACCCGTGGCATGCGTCGCGTGGCAGGCGCCCGCTCGGCCGTGTCGACGATCCTGATTGACGACGGCGGCGAGCGCCTGATCATCCCCTTCTACGATCCGCGGCTGCATCAGGTCGTCAATTCGGTTACGGCTGATGATGTCGCGGCATTCGATGCGGTTCTGGTCGACGTGCGCTGGCCAGAGCTTGCATTTCAGACGCTGTTCGCTGCCGGCGAGGCAGGCATACCTGCAATCCTCGATGGTGACGTGGCACCCGACGGGGTGATCGAGATGCTGGCGCCGGCCGCAAGCCACATTGTCTTTTCGCAGCCGGCCGCAGAAAGCCTGACGGGGACGGCAGAGCCGGTATCGATGGTCCGCCTGCTGAAGGAGCGCTTCAGCCACGCCTTCGTCAGCGTGACGTTCGGGGAACGAGGCTCTTACTGGTTCGATGACGACAGAGGCTCTATCCGCCATCTCGAGGCACCGCTGATCAAGGCCATCGATACGCTGGCGGCAGGCGATATCTTTCACGGAACCTTCGCGCTGACACTTTCCGAGGGCTTGGCGATCGAGGTCGTGATGCGCGCGTCATCGATGGCGGCGGCCATCAAATGCCAGCGGTTCGGAGGGCGCATCGGGGCGCCCGATCGAAGAGAGCTTGCGGCTGCGCTGCTGAACTGGCCGGCTAGGGCTCTCGATGTCACCGCGCCGCCGGATTCGGCGTAAGCCTTTGGTATCAAGCAGCCTTCGAGACGGTCATGGAACAGCCGGAGGCCTTGAGCGCCCCTTCCACGACCTCGACGAACAGCTTGCGGAACCAGACCGAGCGGCCGTCCGCGTGATCAACGCGTCGATAGAGCATCGTAACCGGGTCTGCGGGAAGCTCGATTGGCGGGGCCGAGACTTCAAGGCCGTGCAACTGTGCAATGCAGCGGGCGATCGACTCCGGAATGGTCGCGATCGCCGGCATTGCCCTCAG
>Ga0123342_1009460_pt1 | contig 11671 bp, 7 predicted proteins | sample Turbeawhitnodule_FD_89960 | JGI IMG/M metagenome (GOLD analysis project Ga0123342, IMG submission 89960) | Root nodule microbial communities of legume samples collected from Mexico - Turtle bean Mexico white nodule | ecosystem: Host-associated > Plants > Roots > Nodule | place: Mexico: Nepantla... | reverse complement strand
GGATCAATATCAATATTTCATACAACAATCTACAAGGCATGATTCCAGATTTGTCACTACATAATAATTTATATTACCTTAATCTTAGATCAAATCAATTTCAAGGTCATATTCCATCATTTTACGAGGTTCAATGTATCTTGATCTGTTAAGTTTATACTTGTAGTTCATACCTTAAGTTCCTCAATGGTTTTCTCATAGTTGGAATTTTCATTCAGGGAGTTTTGCAACTTTTGGCTCATCAAGGAGTATGCATCAACCATCTTTTCATGTTCCAATGCAATCGCACCATTATATCCATTTCAGTGAAAAACTACAACATCAATGATAAACATATATAAACAATGACATGCTAGAATACATAGCATACATGGCTCTTAATGACATGCTTTTCATGTTCTTGAAAATATTGTAGTTAGTGATATGCGATAGTATAAACAAATGCCTTGAAAAAACTTCTTATTAAAATGAATATAATTTGTCATTTATAAAACATAACCTTTGAACTTGAGAATACAAGAACATAGTTGTGTTGTAAAGTAGAGTTATAGTGAATCAATTTTCCAATTCAAATCATATTGCATCCAGAAGCATAACTTAACCAAAATACACCTCAAAGCAGATAAATGCCGAGAAAAAAAATTATACTCTTGGTATCTCAAACATTCATCAAAACATTTTTAGCCAACCAAAGCAAAAGAAATAATAGTAAGTTGACACCATCTTAGTCCTCCAAAAACTTAAGTATCATTACTTAAAAGAGGCACCACATCAATCATACTCGTTGGACTACTACCTTTGACTCCTTCCTTCCCAATTTTTCATGCCTCAATGCATCAACCACCTCTTGGTATTTCGAATACATTTTGGCCAACTTCAAGAAATAGATGTATATGGTAAGAAGGCATAATTTTGTAATTCAAATGAAAATGGGACCAACATTAAAGGTAAAATTTAATAACTTACACTCCCCATCTCAAAGAAGTGAAGTAGCCAATGCAGTTCCAGAAACTCCAACAGAATTTGTTGGGACTAGTAAACTATTTCCCTCCACCATGTTATCGGCTTCAATTGATTCAATCCACCTTTAAGAACAAAACAACTAACTAAAAAATAATTATGGGAGCAAATAATGGGTTTTATGTTATCTCTTCTTATAATTGTCATGTGCAGTTATGTTTTCATAACTAATGCATGAAAAGGAATGGAATGAAATTCAATTATATATGCTATTTTGCACAAAAGTGACAACAATAATCATCTATCTACTATTGCTCCCAATATTAATCAATTTAGAAATAAAACTGATTACACATTACAATCATTAGTGTCACCGTTTAGTGAACTTGAGCTTGTATTAGTAAAGTAGTTAAGACCATATAATAATTACTAGTATAAAAGGAGACTATTTTAAGATTTCATGACAAAATCGAACTATCACATTTTTAGTTTACAGTTTCAGGCCACTTTTCTTTCATTTTCTTCCTCCTTACATTGATTAGACCTTTCAAATAATAAGTTTTCTAGACAAATTCTAGATTGTTGGACCAATTTCAAATCAATGGTTTATTTAAACATCAGTCATAACTAATTTTCTGGAAAATTCCTACGTCAATGGGATCACTCCTTGAACTTCAAGTATTATTGAGAAACAATAAATTAACAGGTTCTAATTTGGTCCATTTTTATTGCAAAATTATTTGATGAGTAATATGTGGAACCATGGTAATTGTAGGGGCAGGAAACTATCCACCAAGAGTATGTCTCGTATATTCCTATAGATTGTAAATGAGGGAATAAAACATGAAAACAAAATTTAGGGTTTTAAGATGGGAAGATACACAGTGAGTAAAGTTGTGTGGAGTTTCGAAGAGCAAGCACAAAAATTAAAGGCAAAGGACGAGAATGGAGCATGAATTGAAACTTACGATGATAAGCTTGAAGAGGTTGGCCTCCTTTGAATCAGAGAAGCGTCATTGACTGGTGCATTGTCGTCGCGGAGTGCGTTGCCGTCGCGGAGTGCGTAGCCGTCGCGGAGTGCGTTGTGATAGGCTCTTTCTACGGCTATACTAAGATAATTGAACACTAGGGTAACATAAAAATTCTTCTCCTTTCATTACTGTTGAAAACTGACCTAAATAGAAGTTGTATGGGCCAAACTGACCTTACATTGTTTCCTAATCTTTCTAATAACACCTGATCAATTACATAATGTAATCTTTCATCCATTTGGGCTTAATAATCTGACGTTTAGGCCTATTATTTTTGGGCCCTGTTGTATCAGTACCATCCTCCGGTTTCAACACTTTGTCTTCAAAGTGAGTGGTTGGATTGGTTTGGGCTGAAAAGTAATGATTGGATTGGGCTTGAGGATGTGTTGGGTGTGAAGGGTGAACATTGGGCTGGCCTATTTGTGGACTGTTTTGGAACGTTATAGAATTCTTAGGAGTAAAGTCTTGGATTTGGGAATCTGTAGTGTGATCATTACGTGGCCTTTGGTGAGTGGTTGGAATGGTTGGTTGGGGCAGAGAGTTAGGTGAGTGACTTAATGGTGGGTTTAAAAAATCTACAGGGTTAGGTGGGGCTATTAAATGCTGGTTGGAAAGTGTTGAGTGACGTGGTGCAGAGTTAGGTGGGGGCATTAATTGCTCTTCTGAAGGGGTTTCAAAGTTAGGTGAGTGAAGTGGTTGGTCATTTGAAAGGCTTTTGGGGTTAGGCGTGGGCGTATTCAAAGAGTTTGGCGTGTCACTATCCGCATGAGAGAGTGAATTAATATCAGTGGCTAGCGTGGAGAACTAGCGTGTGTTGGTGCAATAAATCAGCAACGGTGGTGCCTGAGCGTGGACTGTGCAACAGATCTAGGGCGGTGGGAGGTTGTCTTTCGTACAGAGCATGGAACGGTGAGGTTCCAATGGCAGAGTGGTAAGTCGTATTGTGCCAAAGTTCTGCTAGATGAAGATATTGGAACCAAGTGTGAGGATGTTTGCAAGCAAAGCATCGTAGGTAATCTTCCAAACTTCGATTAAGAACTTCTGTTTGTCCATCTATTTGCGGATGGTAAGTAGAACTGAATTTTAATGTTGTGTCTTGTGCCTTGTGCCTTGAATAGGTGTTTCTAAAAAGTGCTGACAAATAGGGGATCTCGGTCTGAGACAATGGATTTTGGCAGCCCATGAATACGACAAATCTCAACCGAGAATCGCTTGGCAAGTTGCTGGGCATTGAACTGTTTGGGAAGTGCCATAAAGTGAGTATACTTCGTGAGGTGATCACATATGACCCATATCACAGAGTGACCTACTAAGGCAAGTAAGTGTGTTATAAAATCCATTGATAAATCTTCCCACACTTGATTTGGTAATGGGAGGGGTTGGAGTAATCCATGGGTCTTTGTTGGCAAATACTTGTTAAGCTGACATGTGGTGCATTGTTGAATGTAGTTCTTGATATCTCTAGTCCACCCCAACCAGTAGAAGGCAACAACAATGCGAGCAAGGGTGGGTTTAATGCCGGAATGACCCGCTGTGGGCGATTCATGTAGTTCTTGGAGGATGCGGTTTCTGAAATTGTTGGTATCTGGTTGAAACACTTGGTGACGAAAGAAAAGTAGACCATGACGGACCGAGAAGAGGTTGGGCCTTTGTGTATCTTTAGCGCAAGCGTCAACTAATTTTGTTCCTTCTATGGTGGAATAAAATTGGTGTAACTCTTCAAATAACAATGGTATTAGCGACGAGAGTGCAAGCAACATTGAAGGCGGATCTGTGTCTTGGCGTGAGAGAGCATCCACAACCACATTTTGTTTACCAGGTCGGTATAGAATTTGGAAATCATATCCCTGTAACTTTGATGTCCATCTTTGTTGTTTTGGAGTTTGTATTGTTTGTGACTCAAGTGTATTTAACTTTTTTTTATCTGTGATTATTTTGAAGTGTTGCCCTAACAAGTACTGACGTCATTTTTTTACTGCTTCTGTGATTGCATACATCTCTCGGACATACACTGATGAAGCTTGGAGCCTTGAACACATTTTCTTGCTAAAGAAGGATAGTGGGTGCCCATTTTGGCTGAGTACAACCCCCACGGCTACTGCAGACGCGTATGTTTCCACAACAAAAGGCAAGGAAAAATCTGGTAGGTGTAGTGTAGGAACTTGAGATATTTGTAATTTTAATTATGTAAAGGCCTCCTGAGCCAAGACACTCCATGTAAATTTTTTATTATGCAACAAATCAGTGAGAGGAGCGGCGAGAGTGGCGTAGTGATAAACAAACTTTCTATAAAATCCTGTGAGGCCGAGAAAATCACGTAATTCTGTGAGTGAACATGGATGCGGCCAATTGTGTATGACAATAACTTTTTCTGGATCAGGGGCTACTCCTTTAGCCGAAATGATATGGCCCAAGTAATTTACTTTAGAAGTGTCAAAACTGCACTTAGATAACTTAGCAAAAAATTTCTTAGTGTGTAAAACTTCTAAGATAATCTTTAAGTGCACAACATGTTCCTGCAAATTGGGACTATAAATCAAAATATCATCAAAGAAAACAATGACAAACCGCTGTAAATAAGGTTTGAGAAGGTCATTCATGGCTGCTTGAAAAGTGGAGGGCGCATTAGTCAATCCGAAAGGCATGACTAAAAATTCGTAATGTCCATCAATGGTTCTAAATGCTGATTTGTGAGTGTCTTGAGGAATAAGTCGAATTTGATGATACTTTGAGTATAAATCAATCTTAACGAAAACTGTAGCTGAGCCTAGTTCATCGAGCAATTCATCGATGGTAGGGATGGGAAAGCGATCACGGATGGTGGCTGCATTTAAGGCTCTGTAGTCAACACAAAAGCGCCAACTGCCATCCTTTTTTTTATGAGGAGGACAGGGGAAGAAAAAGGGCTTGTGTTAGGTTTAATGATACCCTCTTGAAGCATCTCAGAGATGAGTTGGGTTATAATTTCCTTGTGGGAGTAAGGATAATGATATGGTTTAACATTAATGGGTGGGGTATGAGGCAAAAGGGGTATGTGGTGGTCATGTGGTCTAGGTGGTGGTAAACCTTTGAGTTTTTGAAAGATTGTTTTGTTTTGTAGAAGAATGGACTGAATGGAAAAAGGAAGGGAATATAATGGAGATGATGGGTTTTGTAGGTAAGAGTCCAAGGTCACTGATGGAACATGGTTGTTGTTTATTTGAAAGCAGGTGAAGGGATGCAATGGAATGGGTGGATAGGTATTGACAAAATTGGTGGTAGGTGGTTGAAGTTGGGGTAGATGGAGTGGTAGCTTGTAAGGTGATTTGTTTGTTCTAGTGGGTGAAAGCAATGCTAGGTATAGAGAAATCTGCCTGAATAGGCCCTAGAGTGCGCAACCATTCAATACCCAAAACTACATCTGCTCCTTCAATAGGTAATAGGTAGAAATGAATGGTGAATGTAGAAGTTTGAAGAGAGATGTTCAATAAGGGGCATATGCCTTGGCATTGTATGAAAGCCCCATTTCCTACCATCACTGATAAGGGAGGGCTTGGTGTAATGGGTAGATGGAGGTGGTGAGCTATGCGGGGCTGAAGAATGTTGTGGGAGCTGCCTGAATCAATGAGAACAGTTACAGGTAGGTTGTGGATGGTGCCAGTAAATTTTAGAGTTTTGGGAGATGTGTTGCTTGTGAGGGCTTGGGGTGATGAATGAAAATGGATGGTGTTTGGGCATTCAGTGTGCATTCTCGATAATTTCTAAGGTGGTGTTTGAGTCATCCAAGAGAAGTAGGAAACGGGAAGTGGTGCATCTATGCCCTAGAGTAAATTTATCATCACAGTTATAACATAAACTAAGGGCACGACGTTCTTGCAACTGGGTTGGTGTGAGGCGTTTAATGGGCAAGGGATGATTTATTTGAGGGTTGACAATGGATTTGTTGCTAGGAAATAAGGGGAAGTTGGTGGTAGGATGGGTTGTTTGGGGGGTAATAAAACGTTGGTGTCTAGGTTTGGAGTCACGATGTTTGTCCTCAATGAGTTTGGCTAGACCAATGGCTTGGGATACAGAATATGGGTTGAGGATGGAGAGTTCTTTGCGAATTTCAGGTTGGAGTCCCGAAATAAAGCAATTAAGTATAATATCGGGGGTGAGTCCAACTACGTAGTTACATAATTTCTCAAAAAAGGATTGATAATCTATTACCGTGGTGATTTGCTGGAGTTTGAATAATTATGTTTGATGGTTAGTGTAGGTGGACGGTCCAAAACGTAGTTCCAAGGCTCGAGTGAAGGATGTCCAGTCCGTGATAAGGTTTTTTTTATGCAACCATTTAAACCAGCTGAGAGCCTCTCCTTTCATGTGAAAAACTACCATAGAAATCCTTTGTTCAGGTGGAATATGATAAAACGCAAAATATTGCTTTGCTTGGAAGAGCCAATCTAAAGGTCCAGGGCCTTCAAAAAAGGCTAACTGGAGTTTGGGTGGCCGGATATTGGGAGGGGGATTGCTATTATATTGACTGCTGCCAGGGGGGTGACTTGTGTTTTCATCGGGGTGTGTGGAGAGAATTTGACTCATGAGAAAGGTGAGAGTGGATTGAACATAATCATTATGTGTCTCCATGGCTGCCTGACGGTTGTGATTATCTTCCATATGCACTTGAATACATGACAGACGTTCTTGAATGGATTGTAGAATTTCTTCTAGGTCTTTGGTGTTTAGGAGAAGGCATGAGAAAGGTCAATGAAAGCACCAATTGATAGGCTTTTTCTACAACTACATTAAGATAATTGAACACTAGGGTAACATCAAAATTCTTCTCATTTCATTACTGTTGAAAACTGACCTAAATAAAAGTTGTATGGGCTAAACTGGCCTTAAATTTTTTTTCCTAATCTTTCTAATAACACCTGATTAATTACATAATGTAATCTTTCATCCATTTGGGCTTAATAATCTGACGTTTGGACCTATTATTGTTGGGTCCTGTTGTATCATGTTGTCATCGCAGCGTTTCCGTGGCGGAGTGCGTTCCCTTATAGTGCCTTGCCTCCGAGAATGAGAGATAGAAAAGGTTAAGATAAACTTAGAAATTCAAACCTCCAAAATATATTCAGATTTAAAAAAATTAAATAAGTTTTTATAAAGTATGAATATTTATTTAAATTAATTCATAAATTTTTAATTTAAATAATATTTTGAATTTATTATTAATTTAATTTTATGTTTAAATAAAATTAAAAGATTAAAATACTATTTTAAATGTAATTTTTCAATTGATATTAATTATTTTAATATTATATTAAAATTAATAATTTTATTCATATTAATTTAAAATATTTTATAAATTAAAAATGAATAATTAATTTTATAAAAATTAATTACTCCAAAATTAATATTTAAATTCAAATAATAGTGACTAAAAATTTAAGTATCTAATTATATGATAGTTTCTAATTTTATTATTTTTAGAAACCAAAAACTAGTCTCTAAAATAGATTAGAAGTGACTAAGAAAATGGTTTCCAATTACATCTTAACAAGAGACTAAAAAAATGGTCTCTAAAAAACTTTTTATTTTTACTATTAGCTACCAAAAATATAGTATCTAATTATATTATAATTTTTATTAGTAATAGATACTATTTTAGTAACCAATAATTTTTAGTTTATAAAATAGTAGCTAAATTAGTTATTATAGAAACTATTTTTTTTTTATGGTTTATAAATTAGTTACTATTAAAACATTTTCTTATAGTGTAATAAAAAAAAGTTAAAAAAAAAATAAGAAATAAATGAAAATAAAACGTTTTTGAATAAGAAAAATTAATAAAAACAGTTTGCTTGTTATTATTATTGTATTTATTATATTTAAAATTGTTCCCTAATAGGGTTGGAACCAAGAGAACAATTTGAACTACTTCTTGATCGGTCGGTCCATCTGCACCTCACTCCCTCTTCTTGGTTGAACTCTCACACTCGCTCTTCCACTCCTTCTCCTCGCTAGCTTCGGATTTGGATGGTACCTGCAAAAGGTACTCTACACTCAAGTCAGACTTCAACACTCGACACTCAATATTTAAGATTAGATGATTGCGTACTTGATCCTTTGAGATCCATGCTAATTTAGACAATTATTGTGGACCCATTGTGGTTAATAGGTCTAATAAAAGAAGATTAACAAACATTGGATCATTAATCAGTCCTGTTGTTGATCATGTCAGTCAATTTAAATCGGATGTCGAATAATCAAGATCTCAGTCGTGATCACTAGTACAAAAATTAAAAATAATCTACCAATTATATTCACTGCATTAAGCAATTGTGTAATCATTTTGAATATGAAAAAGAAAATGCTCCCAGATATCATTTTAAGATGTTAAGTAAATTTATAAATTTTACAATAATTTTTTATAATATCAAGAAAGAATTTAAAATATAATTTTTCCTATTATTTAAAATTTGTTTACAAAAATTATTTTTTTAAATAGAGATCTTATTTTTTTTTATGAAAATTAAAATCTGCAGAATTTTGGTATGGCAAAATTTGTCATGACGAACTTAATTCATTGTTAAGCGACAGCTGTATTGTGCAGTCTGATAGGCCTGGAGATTATGCTATAATCAATAAAATCTTTTTTCAATTCTGATTCATCTGAATCCATGGATGATATATTCAACTAAGTTCATGGGAAAGATCTTTAATTTGGCAGTGATCCATGCACTGATTCCCATTATGTCTTAATCAAGCACATGCTCTGTTTCACTCATAATCACCTACACAAAACACTTTTTCATCTCCTTTTTGTTTTGTTTCTCTTCTTTTTCTAATTGTCTTATCCATAATGCAATGTTTTTTTACTGCAAACTTCATACACCAGGTATGGTAGAAACACCTCCTCATAAACAAACAAGGCTAGAGACTTTAAAGAGCATATCAAGATGGCTACTCCAGTCGGAATCAAATTGCCTCACAATCCAAATCATCTTCATTTTGACCAAAACATTTTCTATAAACTGATTTTATGACGTAAAGTTGAATTAAATTCATGTTTTTATAAGAATTTCAGAATGAATTTGTAATGGTCCATGCAGTTCTAAACATGGTGCATGCAGTTGTATTGAGACGTACCTTAGTTATAGGCCCATTTCTAAACAATATCATGCTGCTATATCTTCAGGTTGATACGTTCTTTTGCCTTCATTAATATCCAAACAAAACCAAAAAAACATATAATTTGCTTTCGATCCGCAAGTACAAGACAACACCTCCCCACCAAAAGATTCAAATTATATAACTATGATGTTTGTCTTATTATCTTCATCTAATCTAAAGTAGTCATCTTATATCTTAAAACTGAAGTAAATAATCTCATTCATCATGAGAAAATCAACAAGAGTTTATATTAATCATACCAAAAAGCACACATAAGAAATATGTTGTTTTTCCATTAATGTGCCCGTTAATGGTTATGACTGATTATTAAAATAATGATGATAGGAATCCAAAGAAAAGATTTTCTCAACGAACTGACATGACTTACTGTGTATATAATTGTACATAGCAGCTTCTTTATAGTATGCATATTATATACTTGTTCTTAGAAGCATTATTATATAGCTATGGTGCCTCCAAAACCCTGATTATAGGGAAATGTTTGAATTAATAAAGGTAAATGTGTGCTACCAAGTGAGCATGTTGTAGCTATGCTGATTATTTGGCAGCATTATCATGCACATGGGAAAGAGATTGCTAATCCAACAACGATCCATACCATGCCAAAAGATGTGATATGATGCACTGAAAGCATCCAATTTTCAGCATATATAGATATAGCTGCCTATAAAGTCCTGCTAAATGGGTTCCAGATAAAACTAAATGTATGTTATCAGTTAGTATTTAAAAAACTAAATGTATCTTATCAGTTAGTATTTAAAACTGCAATTCATTTAGTTGTTCTTGCTTAATCATTTTAGTTAGATATAACTTTCATATTTTTTAGTATTAAAAAGTAAATTTTAAATTTAACTTAATTTTATAAAACTGATATATAAGATTGATGTGGGATCTCCAACACATTCTCACGAGACTTTCAACTTGTGTGTTAACTTGCTGATAACAGTCGGTAACAAATTATATAATAAACTTTAAAATTTAATTCAATTTTATGAAATCAACTTATAAAATAAAATTTACATTCACTTACACTACAAAAAAATCATAAAATAGAAATTAATTTTTAGAGACCAAAATAATTAGTTGCAATAGTAACTAAATTAGAGACCATTTTAGAAACTAAAAAAAAGATTGGTTTCTAAATTAGTTTCTGTTAAATAGTTTCTAAATTGGTATCTAATTAACAACCAAAGTTTTTACTACCAAATTTAAAAATTAAATAATTGGTAGTTAAAACTTTGGTAACTAATTAAATACCAATTTAGAAACTATTTAACAATAATAAAAACTATTTTAAAAAAATAAATTTTATTTAATTTTTAAAATAGTATTTAATTTAGTTACTATTATAACTAATTATTTTAGTCTCTAAATATTAATTTCTATTTTATGATTTTCTTTTAGTGATATACACTATTAAATATTTTGTTCTCTAATAAATTTAAATCTTCACTATTTAGTTTAAACTTTAAACCTAGCATATGCATATGATTCACTTTCTTGGAATGATAAAAGGTACTTAATAATATTCTTTATTCTTGACTTCTTTTCTTTCTGTATTTTCTTCAATCCAGTTCGCTTGTCTCTTTATACAAATTCAATGTTTTTAATGTTCACAGCATTGATTAGGACTAGTCTTTCGAAAGAGAATAATAATACAAAAGGCGAAGTAGGTTAAAGTATGAGTTAATAATTAAAAACAAGATTGTTATATCTTCAATGGGAGAATCAAATTGCAATACAGTCCAATCTAATTGATTAGCTTCTTTTCCTGACTCTGATTCTGACAAAAATCAAATTGTCTCTAACCTCTTCGAGTTAAACTATGACTAATTATATTTACATATAATAATTATGTTTAGGTTTTATGGCACATAATTATGTGGAGTTTCAATAATTCATGACACGAAGAATCTATCTGTAATAATATATTCAGAAACTTCACTAAACGTGCGCATGATTTATATTTTCTTCTTGGAGATGCCGACTTATTTATGACTTTGAACATTGTGCCATGCTAATCTTTCTTTTAGGTATTTCTAATTTCCTTAATAATTATCGTTTGGAGTTTAGTCACATAAGATGACAAGATTATGTTCGGCGTCTCCACAGATCAATTTTTCTTATTATTATTGATACTATTTTTTATTATTGTTGTTGGATCAAATTTTACTAGATGTCAAACTTTGTAAAATATTTTCAATTTTTTTTATAAATGCAAAGTCATCTATTTAAGCATGGAAATAATGTAATATTGAAATACTATATATGCATTCTAATTTTTTTAGATAATTTTAGTTTTTTATATTTTAATCTAAAAGTCAAATATTTTTTTATATTTTAAATATTTTTATCAAGACATATCATATCACATATTAAATGCAAAAGTATATAAACTAAATAAAACAATGAAATGAATATATATATATATATATATATATATATATATATATATATATATTTTTTTTTTTTTTTTTTTTTTTATATATTTTTTTTTTTTATATGTTATATTATATATT
>Ga0123342_1009459_pt1 | contig 11671 bp, 12 predicted proteins | sample Turbeawhitnodule_FD_89960 | JGI IMG/M metagenome (GOLD analysis project Ga0123342, IMG submission 89960) | Root nodule microbial communities of legume samples collected from Mexico - Turtle bean Mexico white nodule | ecosystem: Host-associated > Plants > Roots > Nodule | place: Mexico: Nepantla... | reverse complement strand
GAGTTCCTCATCGACACACAGTGCGATCCTGAAATAATCGACCGCATCATGGCCGATGAGATGAAACGCGGCCTATAGATTCCATCTCTCGACACCCGAAAATGCGTTCGCCGGACGCTTACCCGGCATCGGAAACTTATCGGTTATCCAATAATTTGAAAAAGTCGACCATTGTGGATTATCAACAAGGTATTGCGAGACTGCCAAGTCTTTTGCCGCTCGTGCCTGCCAAGCTGCGTAACTTCCCCACCACCGATTTGTAAATAACGTAAGAGCGATCAGAAGTAACACAAACGAAGTTTTCTTGGCCTGCAAGCTAGGCGCTTTTCGTTTCAGAAATCGCAAAACACCGACCGCGATCACAGCCAGCGGGAGGGGCATCAAGATCGCATTTCTCATCAACACCCCAAGCTCCGGACTCTTTCCAACAACGATGTAGGGAAGAGTTCCGCAAAGAAGTGAGAAGAGCCCAAAACTTATTATCTTGACACTGCCGTCTAGTCTCTGACTGCCGATATCAGGCTTTTCAGCGTTTGGCGTTCTTAGGAGGAAAAATAAAGCGATAAAAAGCGTCGAATATACGAAGGCAGCCAAAAGCACATAAAAGTTCCAATCGTCAATTGCAACAGGCCTAATCGCAACAGGCCATACAATTCCATCGACTAAAAATCGGTAAGAATTACTAGCAATGCTCGGGAGGTCTAAATAAAAGCTATTATAATTGTTGTAAAGCCCAGTCTTTTGGTAAAAAAATCCCTTATACAGCCAATAGACGATAGGAAGAGTTGTAAAATCTAGTTTTGACCAACAGAATGAAAGAAATGTGGATATGCACCCCCGTAGGTCGCTAACCTGCCGAGCCGCTTGGCTAATGTAGACGAGGTAGGCGAGGATGAAAGCAGCAGCGTAAAGTACCAGCAAAGAATTGAGCGTAAACGACACGAAGTAAATAAGAATAGAAGCGCCTCGTGCGAGGTAGTAAAGGCCTCCGCGGATCCGTTCAACTGAGATAAATAGGTACGTGGCCACCAGGAACAGCGCGTAAGCGTTAAAGTATGTTGAATATGTGATAATTACAGTAACAGTCGTTAACGGCAGCAAATTCGAAAAAAGCGCAATATAAAAAGATTCTCTCTCAGTGAGGAATCCGCACTTGAGGCCAATAAGATAGGAAAAAATAACAGCAATATAAACGCCGAAAATTACTATAGATTTTAGCAAGAAAATATTTGGAATATAAGATAGAGGCCAAACATAGTATGTGAACATTGGTACTGCTGCGGAAGAGTACATATTCATAATTGCGTTCCAGTCCTTGAAAAATAGTGACGAGAACAGGCCGGCGTCTTCCGCAAATATTCCTTCATTAACGAAGGCCATCCAGTGCGTACACAAAACTGAAACAGTCAGCAGAACCAAGCTGGTTAGTTTGGGCGCACGTCGAACGTAATCGCTCATGATGTGTCTCCTGATATTCCAAATTCCCCAAACCGTGGATACGGAGATGCTTTCCGCGATATCAATCGCAAGTGGCTAGCACGTTCAATCCTCCGCCTATGGGGATGATCGATCTAACAAAATCCGGGTTTCGCGGCAGTTTTCGATTTCTCGCAACGTCGGATATCTCATATCCCACACTCCAGAGAGAATTCAGAATCGCATCAAATTTTTCGGGCTGAGATTTGTATACGTAAGGCGCAAGCTCCAATAGAATTTTTGGCTGATATTTAATTATTGTTGCCTTGGCACCAAGCAGCACATCGCTTTCGTTTCCGTCTACGTCCAACTTAATGAAATCAATGCGATCAATCCCGTTTGCTGACACAAATTCATCAAGTGTACTCATTGCGGCACCAACTGTACCCATCAGGCGGCCGTGATGTTCGAGATGCAGATCGCTTGTAGTTTCCAACGGCCAGCTCGAATACACCGCGTCAGGCAATTTAGTGTTACTTGTTGCCATGAGCATCATCTGATGTGCGCTGATACGCGGCGCTAACGTTGGATTGAGTGCGATATTGGCCTTCTGTTTCCCGAAGGCAAAAGCTGTCGGTTCAAAGGAGAACACCTTGCCGCGAGCTCCGACAAGTTGTGCAAACGGCAAAGTATGTGCTCCGATGTTCGCGCCTATATCGAGGACGACATCGCCTTCTTTAACTAGCTGCGTATATAGCTTCAGAGTTTGAACCTCAAAGCCACCCAGGATATAGATTGCCAGATCTATCCCTTCCTTGAGGTCAATAGACCAAGTCACTCCCCTGCGCACGGCAGTAAGCTCTGACGGAAGGTGAAAGAGACGTCGGCCCCAAAGAATTGCCGTCGAAATAGAGCGGGCAATCCTGATTTTGTTGCTGGTCGACAGCATGTGATTTCGTCCTAAGTTGTTGGTGGCCTCATGGACGCGGGCGTCTGCTGAGGATCAGATTGCAGTATTCGCGGGCGTCCTGCGGATCAAACTGAGTGCCGTCAAAATGATGCAAAGCGGCATCGCGGATCATTTGTATATCGAGATCAAGTCGATCGATAAAAGCGAGGAGAGCTGCAGGATCCACCCCGGCCTTTGAAAGGCCGTAAGGCCAATACTCCATCAAAATCTTAATATTCACGTTTTCCTGCAGCACCCGCTCAGCGCCCCGTAGCACGCTGAGTTCATAGCCTTGGACATCGATCTTAATCAGATCTACGCGTGTTTCACGGGGGAAATACTGATCGAGACTCGCGAGGGGGACACTGATTGCCTGTCGACCGTCACCGCTGTCAAAGGTACGATGATCCACATTTAACTCGTCGGATATAAAAAGTTTGATAGCTCCGCTTCGGTCTCCGACCGCGGCATTACTCAATCGAACATTGGCCAGGTTGCGCAAATTGTCTCGTAGTCGCCGATAGTTCGCAGGGGCGGGCTCAAAGGCATGCACAATCCCAGAATCGCCGACAAGACCTGACAGGAAACGAGTGTAGACCCCGATATTTGCACCAACATCCACAATCGTCATGCCAGGTCTAACAAGCTCTCGCAGTAACGCCCGCTCTGTCCGATCTGAATAGCTTTTCCACAAGCGATAGGTCGGATAGTAGAGCGGATAACAATGCCTATACAGCAGATTGGCGATGGAAATGATTGTTGTGTTCATCGTTGTTACTTTGCGATCAAGTGCGCGCTAAAGAACGAGGCGAACAGTACGGGGAAAGTACGCGCGAGCCGTCTATCAATTGGGAGATAGAGCCGATAAAGCCAGTGTGGTACCGGCAAAATCCTAGAGATCCCCCCCGTCACCATGTAGGCAATACTCGTAAAATAACCTAATTTAATTGCCTTTAGATCATACTGATTGGACAATCGTGTCAGCCAATCACGACGCGAAAAGAACATCATATAGGGAATCGCTTGGTTTGAAGACGATAAGGGGCCCTCGATCGTATCCAGAACCGGTTGGGAAATTTGGAAATCAACCGGTTCATGGTGCAGGAACTTAAGGAAGGGATAGGAAACGGCGGAGAAATAGGGTTCAACGAGTACCAACTGCCCCCCTTTCTTAAGTTTGCGACTTGCGCCGCTGAGAAAGAGAATTGGATCACGCAGGTGATGTAGTACATTTGTCAGGGTAATTACATCAATACTGTGATCTTTGATAGCTTGTAGATCTGCTATATTATGACAATCAAAAACGATGTCTAGATAATCAAGATTGAGAACGTCTGTAGCCATTATATGTGGTTGAAATTTTTTCAACGGTGATGTGCCGCTGCCGATCTCCAGTACCTTCTTCTGAGAAAAATTTGGGATCTGGTCGAACAACTGTGCGTACAGTTCGCGATACCATAGCATTAGGTTGCGATTGCTTTGAAGTCGGTCACGATTCTCCAAAGTCATCGCCAAATCATGATCGTAGAGTTCTGTATTCTCTATCTTCATCTCAGATAAACTTTATTCGCCGAGCGGAAAAAGCGAGCATCGCCAATAAGATAACGCCATGGCGCCACCGGGAAATATTTGTTTCTCCGTAGAGCCGTTGGCGATAGCAGATGGGAACCTCAACGATCTTCAATCCCATTCTTGCGGCGCCGAAAATGAGATCGAAATCTCCAAACGGATCGAAGTCGCCGAAGTATGAACGGTTTTTGGCGAGCTTCAAATAATTGGACCGACTGATTACCTTTGTTCCGCAAAGGGTGTCTTTGAACCGCTGACCGAGAACGAACGAAAAGGCCGTAGCAAAAAACTTGTTTCCTAGCAGGTTGAAGAAACGCATCGCTTTCTTCTCCATTGGATACACAAGCCGCGTTCCGTTGATGAATTCGCCTTTATTGTCTTTGATGGCAGCATAGAACTTGGGAAGATCCTCGGGTGGAACGGTCATGTCTGCATCAAGAATCATAAGGATTTCATTCGAGGCAAGGCTGAATCCCTTCCGGACGGCGTCCCCTTTTCCCTTTCCTTCTTGCTGGTCAATCACAATTCTGCGCTCTGATCCATAGCGGGCTTGTGCGGCCTGGATCGCACTCCAGGTCTCATCCGTTGAATTGCCCTCGATAAAGATGATTTCGTCTTTTGGCCCCATTGGCGGAATGCGTCTGACTATTTCGTCGATATTGCCGGCTTCGTTTCGCGCGGGCACGATGACTGAGACGGATGGCGCGTCGACTTCTTTCACCGTCGCTACAGGTCTTGCGACAGCGATATTCAAAAGACAAAGGTTTCTGAATACCGGTAAAGGGGCGATGTAGCGATTGATAAAGTTACTGACGAGCGGAATGTAGAGCGGGACCAGGATCTTTTGATCTAAGCTGATCAGCTCGAAATTTTCGAGTTCCAGCAGGTTTCGAACGTCCTCATGCGCTAACCAGTTGGCTTCGGGTAAGTTGCCTCGCAAGTTCAAGGCCGATGCGACATTAACCAAAGGTCGCCACAAGGCGCTATAGTAGGTAAGAACCAGGCGAGTTTCCGGATGGGACGCTTTATGCAGATCGGCAAAGAGGTTTTGAATGTCGCGCTCATAGTGAATGAGTCCGCCAATCACTATGTAGTCAGCGCAGGTTTCTCTGAGCTGCTCAAAAGGAAGCGCTGAATTTTCGCGAAAGGTCTCAGCGGGGAGGCTTTCATTAGGCTCTGAACGGAACGCAATTCGACCTTGAGGCATCGCACCTACTAAGAGTGACGAGGCAGGGTCAATTTCTACGACGGAATTTTGAGGGAGTATAAAAAGCTCCAGGTATTTCCGGAGCAACGAATAGAAATATTTTCTCATCGGTCTCTAACTTGGCAAGACGCGCGCCATGCGCCACCGGCCGTAAAGGATCGCTGCCGGCAGGACATAAGCCGCAAAAAATAGGAGATGGATAGCTGTCGCTACGAGAAAACCTTCAGCGGAGGAGCGCCCCAGGAGAAGGAATGCAGACACTACTGAAGCATGAAAAGTTCCGATACCAGAGGGTGCAGCAGGGAGCATCAGCCCTAGGGCGCCTGCGAACAATACGACGAGCGCCTCTTCGTAGCTGAGTGACACCCCCACAAATTGTGCGGCAAACACGTACGAAAAAGCATACGCTGACAACCACATTGATAATGTAAGAATGCCGGGAGAGAACAGATTGTTGAGCGTCATTTGCTCACCCGCACTGCGTATTAGCACTGCGATATGTCTGTTGAAGAAAGATTCCCACCCTATATATGTGAATACCGTGCAGATCCATTTCAGGAGAAGCGCGTTGAAGTATTTCACCAGCACAATGGCCGTAATCGCAAGTCCGAGAGCCGAAGCAATCGAAGCAAACAATATCTCAGTGTGGGCGGTATCCATCGATAATGTCAGAACGGTAGCAGCTAACACGCCAACAGCAGCGATCGTAATGAGATCGATTACTTTCTCGACCATCAGGCTGCCAAATACCTCGGCTTGAGCTATTCGGCCTGCAACATGGCTGTAGTGAACTCGCAACAGATCACCTCCTCTTGCAGGGAGAAACATGTTGCCGCCGAGGCAAAGAATGGAGGCTGTAAGAGAGGTGCGCTTGTCAAGTTTTCTACCTATCAGCATCTGCCAACGGCAACCGTAGATTACAGCAATCAAAACAGCCGTGAGCGAAAATGGCCAAAGAGAAACCGGGTGAACACCGTCCTTCAGTATACGAATAGTATCTCGCCAGTTAATCGAGCTAACCAGAAACGCAAGCAATGCGAGGCTCATAAGATAAGCGAAAAAAGTCCGAGCGCTTATTTTTGAACGAGCTTGTGCGGCCATCTAATTCGATCTTCGAAACTTGAGAGCCTTGAAGGCTAAACAGGCCATGACTCCTGCCACTGGCCCAAGCAAATGTGGGAAAACGACATACAGAGCGGCACCGCTTTAGCCGTATTCAGGCCTTCGACTACCCTTAAGAGAAAACTTTAGCAATAGATAACTATTACGGTACCTCGCGGTACCTATATTGAGTCGCCGCGGACAACACCCGTCTCCATTCGGGGGGCGGGTTTTTCCACAGCCACACCTCCGGAGCCCCAATGCTCGTTCATAACTGGCGCGCCATACTAAGGCGCGCCTGGAACGTCCGCTTCCGATTTCATTGTGGGGGAAAACCGTTGAACCGGTACAGTTCCCAGCCAAATCCGTCTTTCAGCAGCAAAGTCGATTCCGGCAGCATTCGCGATATCGTTTTTTCTGCCAATGCAAACTTGGCGGCGCCGATGCGTTCGGCCAGCAACTGCTGTTTCTGTGTCACCCGGATAAAGTACCGGATGTGATTGCGCTCAATGAAGGCGTCCACATCGCTTTCGGATTCAGGATAAGTCGGCAGCAACCATCCCTTATCTCTGCCTCCGGTATAAGCGGCCGCATATAAAGTACTGCCGGTATCGAATGGTTGAAATACGATCCTCAAATCATTCGCCGCGACATAGCGATAAATGATGTAACCTTCACGCTGGGCTCCCAGAAAATCATCGAGTTTTTGCCGGCCAATCAGGACGTCCATGGTTCCCTGCTCCATCCAGGAATAGGGTTGGCGTTTAGGGCGAGACATGAATTTGACGGCAGGAAGACAGAAAACAACGAGAGTAACGAGAACCACCGCAAACGCAAACATATGGCCGTTGACCGCCCTCTGGCCTTGTCGCAGACGTGCCGACATTTCGAACAAAATTCCACCCGGCTGGGCAGCACTGCTCGCTGCAATTTTCTCGACTATCAAGCTCGCGCCGATGTAAGCTGTCGAAAAATATAGCAAATAGGCCGGCGTTGCCCATCGTATATGGTTGAACATGACGGCGTACCAGATGATGAACATCGCAGTTGTCGTCGCGACCAGCACAAATATCCTTCTGAACGACGCGAGCAACGCTCCAATGATCAGGATGAGAGCGACGATCGCATATCGCCGACGATCCAGAAACCAATCATGCAAGATGAAGAAAAAGTCGTGCCAGCCCTGACGGGTCGTGAGATCGGTGACGAAAACCCGGTTTGCCGGATCAAAAGCACGGCCGAGTTCGAGCCTATAGTCCGCCATCCACTGGTCTGAAAGTCCGGGATGCCCGAAAACGAAAGGATAGATAGGGTTACCGAGCACAATGAGATTTTTGACGTACCAATAGCCCGCGAGGGATAAAAACGCGGCCAGGCAGGTCAAAAAAAGCGAAAATGGCATTTTGCCGCGATAGATCGACGGCAACAGCGCTAAGCCGACCAAGCCAACCATCTGAAGCTCGGTGTATTTGCCACCGACCGCCCCACCCAAGAGCAAAGCACAAGAGACAATCTCGGAGGGCCTGCCGGTCTCAAGGTAGCGCCAGAGAAAAAGGACAGCCGCAACCGAAAAACAGGATCTGGGAAGAGCGGTTAAAGGGACTGCCGCGCCTGGGGTAAAAAAGGGCTGAAACGCGATCAGATAGAAAACTAGCAACAATCCAGCCGCCCGCCAGCGGTGCGCACAACTTGTGAGCAATAACAAAAATCCGAGGAAGATCGCCACATTCATCAGGCCCGCCGCGAGCCAATGATCGACGATCAGCAGTGCACTGGCGAAAAGCACATTGAAGAAAAGCGGTATGTTTCCGTAAAAATTGCTGTCTATCTGCGGCGTGACAAATCCACCATGGGAAACGATGCTTTGGGCGAGTGGGATCTGAAAAGCCCAAACGTCAGCTGATCCTGCCGGGAAAAGCGCTGTAACCGACATTACCCCAGTCAAGCCAATAAATGCAGCAGATGCCAAAAGCGGGAAAGGATTGCCCTTGGCAGTCGCCCGCCCGCCCATCACGGCCAAATTGCGCAAATCGCCAAAAATCGCCAACACATCGTCCCGGCGCCAGATCATCAGCATGGCGGCAAGGGGCAGCACGACTTCCACGCGCAACAAATGAATCGCCCCAAGAGCGGTTGCCAAACCACCGACGAGCGCAAGTCCCGGTAAGACGCCGCTGAGGAGCAGATCCGTCCCGTCACGAAAAGAAGGATTAACGCCGCGGTTCAACCGAAGCACAAGCGCACGATGAAGGGTCAGGCCGAATAGTAAAATCGCTGCAATGACAAGCCAGGCGGCGAGCACAGTCATGACCGGATGTTCCCCCCAGTGCGTTCCCGCTCATGGGCGGCATCGATGTGAGCTCGCGAACCATCAGATCGGAAATGAAAAACTCGAATCAACAACGACCCGTCACGGCGCAGTCTCAATTCCGATCGCCAAGACCGGATAGGGATCGTTCTCCCTGCCGCCGCAGGCTCCGCCCGGCATAAATGAAAAATATTCCTCTTTGTCAATTGCCAGCAAGGATGGCTCGAAGACGCGGCGTCGTGCGGGCGCTGCCGTGAAGAACATTTCCCATAGTGCACCCTCTTCCAGACGACTCAGGATCGATGATGCGCCATCACACTCAGGGACTACACACCCCTTTTCCGCTCGACGGAAGACCACCGCGTACTATTGAACGTCAACTCTCACTCCCGTCTCCACGCAGGGGCCGGGCGCCCGCTCTATCCCAAACCCGGAGCCCACCCCATGCTCGTCCATAACTGGCGCGCGGTGATCAAGCACGCCTGGTCCGTCCGTCTGATGGCGCTGGCGCTGCTCTGTATCGTCCTTGAGCCCGTCATCAATTTCGTCGCGGCAACCTGGGTGTCGCGCAACCTCTACATCCAGCTCGCCATGTCGGCGGCGACAGGGCTTTTCGTCGTTGCGGCGATCGTCGCCCGCATTTTCGTTCAGCAGAAAATCTCAGGAGATCTGAATGGCAAACCGCCTGCAGAAGGGTAGTGCCGCCGCGGCCATGGCTGTGGCGCTGGTCGGGTCGTTCGAGGGATTGCGGCAGAATGCCCATCCCGATCCGGCCACACGGGGGCAGCCGTGGACGATCTGCTACGGCAGCACCAATGGCGTCAAACCCGGGGATCGCAAGACGGTGGAGCAGTGCAAGGCGCTCCTGGCGCTGGAGCTCAACACCTATGCGCGCGGCTCGAAGGCTGTGTGCGCGTGCCGCTGCCGGATGCGCGCTTCGTGGCGCTGACCTCCTTCGCCTATAATGTCGGGGTCAAGGCCGCTTGCGGCTCGAGCGCGGTCAGGCTCATCAACCAGGGTAGGACGGCCGAGGGCTGCGAGGCGCTGTTGAAGTGGAACCGCGCCGCCGGCATCACCTTTCCCGGCCTTGTCAGGCGCCGGCAGAAAGAGCGGCAATTCTGCCTGGAGGGCATCTGATGTTCTCCCTGCTCGACACCCTCAAAATGGGCACCGGCATCGCCGCCGGCCTGGTGCTCTATCACCTCTATGCCGTTTCGATCGGCTATCCCTCGGCGGCGCGCCAGGCGCGCGCGGGATATGTGCTGCTGGCCGAGAAGGCTGCGGCCGATGCGAGAGCGGCCGAGATGGAGCGCCAGCGCAATGCGGCCTCGCTCGCCACCGAAGAGCACAGCAAGCGCCTTCTGGCCGCGGAGGCTTCAGAGAAGGCGGCCAGAGACACACTCGAAACCGAGATCCAATCCTATGAACTTCAGCTTTCTGAAAAGAACCGCGCTTGCGCTGTCACTGCTGCTGATCGTCAGTGGCTGCTCCGCCACTGAGCGGCTGAACAGGGCCTCTGTCATGAAGGGGCAGGCGGCGGCCGGCATCGCGCTGCCGCCTTTGCCCGATGATCTGCGCCGGCAGGAAGCGCATGCGCCGGTCCGCGAAGGCGAGCCTGTCATCGCCATCCTTGCCCGCGAGCGCCAGGCGCTCGACCGCGCCAATGCCCGCCAGGGGCGCATGGAGCAATTTTACGACGACCTCACCAGCAGAATTGGATCCCGCCGATGATGAACGGAATATCGCTCGCCGTAACAAGCCCGAGGTTCAGGGCTGGCGCATCCGGCCCGGTCGATCCCGACCGCTACATGTTCTTCGCCACCCGCAACCGCATGCCCTCGGGCACCATCGTGACGGCCGCATCCGGCACGAATTATGTGTGCAGCAAGATCATAGTCAGCACGCCGCAATATAAGACGCGGACTTTCCGCTTTCACCTCTCGGGCTTCGCGTCGACGGAAGGCGGAAACTCCCCGCAGGAGACGATTGTCACCGGAACCATCGGTACGCCCGGCAACTCCGTCCTTATCGATGAAATGTATATGCGCGTTGGCGGCACCTTCCATCAGCTGCAGTTCGGTTGCATCGAACACGGTTACGATCGCCGACCAGACCAACGGCGCGTGGACGGATGAAATCACCATTCCCGACGTCGCCGCCGAAAGCGCGATCGAACTCTGGACTTTCTACCACACCGCCGTTGCCGAAAAGATCTGGCCCGTCTACCGCATCCAGAAGCATCGAGGCGAGCGAATCTGGGGGGCAAGTGACCTTGCCACGCTGGAAGCCTTTATGGCCACCCCGGATGCCGACAGCACGGCGTCTCTCGACACGGGATATGGCACACAGGCGCAGCCGCAATATTTCGGCCCCGACTTCATGGTCGCCAAAGGCGATTGGGATGGCCGCCCGGTCGCGCTCGGCTTTTGTGACAGCCTCGGCGAAGGTCGACAGGAGTTCAGCTCGGCTGCGGATGACCGCGGCAATCTCGGCTGGTTCCGCCGCTGGCTCGACAAGGACGGGATCAATGGCCGCACGCCGCATCTGCTGATGGGCATGCCGGGAGCGGGTTCCGTCCGCGAATATACCGGGTCCAGATCTTCCATTGCCACGCGTCGCAGGGATATCGTCCGCGAAATTATCGCCTTCAACAGCGGCGAATGGCCGTTCACTGTCGTCGCCAATCAGCTGGGGCAGAACGATATTTCGACCTCTTACAACACGTGGTTCAACACCAACTACCGCAGTTTGGTGACCCGCATCCGCGCTGAATATCCTGGCGCCAAGATCGTCGCCTTCCCGCCGCTTGGCCGTACCGACATCCAGAAGACCATAACGCTGACCTCGGCAGGGACGGTGGCCACCGGCACGATAGCGGCCGGCACCACCGGCCTTGCCAGCGGGCAGACTATCAGCATTACCGGGGCGACACCGACCGCCTACAACGGCAACGTCGTGATTACGGTCACAGGTCCGAATAGCTTCACATACGATTTTACGGGCGGCACGTCGCCGGCGACCGGAACAATTCGCCTCGGCGAACTGGGATTGAGGGTCGAGTTTCAAGCCTATTCGGCCAATCAGTCATGGCCGGCCGACGGGACGCATCGGGAAAGTGGCG
>Ga0123342_1009457_pt1 | contig 11673 bp, 13 predicted proteins | sample Turbeawhitnodule_FD_89960 | JGI IMG/M metagenome (GOLD analysis project Ga0123342, IMG submission 89960) | Root nodule microbial communities of legume samples collected from Mexico - Turtle bean Mexico white nodule | ecosystem: Host-associated > Plants > Roots > Nodule | place: Mexico: Nepantla... | reverse complement strand
AGATATAAAGCAAAGCATTGAATCCAGTGATGGGACAACAACAGTGGAAGGCTTTGTGAGAAGTTACTTTGGTTTCAAGCATGATTTTCTTGGAGTGGTTGCAGCTGTGATGGTTGCATTCACAGTTGTTTTTGCATTGGTCTTTGCTATATCAGTGAAAATGTTTAATTTCCAGCGACGTTAGAAAACCATTCAAGTATTTCGTACAGAAATGTTCAACGTAACATTTGTAAGAAAATATCTTCATAGCTCACTACTATTTTTTTTTTATCAACAAAGAATGAAATTAAATTAAGAGGGATACAAAAAGGGTATTCCAACTCTTTTACACAATCCAAACCACATTAAGAGATTACCAAATAAAAGAAAGAACACCGAGAATGAAGAAAATATGTGTTGTTTACTGCATAAACTAAACACCCTGCACCATCAAGCACCCTGCCTCTATTGAGCTGCTATAGAGATGCAATCTGCAGCTTCAATACCACCAAAACACACCGAGAAAACTAACTACCTCCATCAACTCATTAACTTTCTACAGCGTCTTCAGTTGCTCCATTTTGAACATTGGCTTCACCCTATAACAACCAAGTAACTCCACAGAAAAGTCAAATGTTAAGGCCTTGAAATCCACCTTCCAGCTTAAAAAACCTTCCAGCATGTCTATCAGTAAGCCCACTACATGTTCGCACCATGCCCGTCCCAGCTGCAAAAAATCCATCAATTCCATGTCTGGATCCCCACCACACCACTAATGCTTCCTTACACATGTGAGACCACTAGTTGCACGTGATTGGCTCTTGCCAGGAACACCATCCAGCACCAGTAATCCCCCCTACCAGTGCACCAAGCTGAGCTCCAAGCATAAGCCAAGAATTTCCACCTTTCTTTGATAAAATATCCCCTGCTTCTACCGCACCAAACATCCACTCTTTTTTGCAACTCTCTCCTCTTTAATGGTCTACAGCAGTGTCCAAGCCTAGGCTTCTTACATCATAACAGCTTCAAGACACCGTTAACCTGCCCATCTTACGTCTTCTTGTGTGCTAAACCAAAACTTTACCACAACTACTACTACTTGACTAAAGCTCCATATTCTGATCATCACCAAACCAATCAGGCATCACAGCTGCGTAGATTCTTGAGAGTGTAGCAAACTCATGCATCTGCCTCCAGCCGCTCATATAAACCTCTACCTTCTGTCCATATAACTTCTCTACCTTTCCTTACTTCTCTACTTCTCTACTTGAAGTTCAGGCTGAAAACGTAAGCCTGAAGTGATTTCTTCAAGAGCTGATGTGTCTTGAAATAGTCCATGATTTTTACACTCCCTAGCCATAAAACCTCAATAGCTCTGATTGTCACACTTTGGTTCCAGCATTTCCCTATAATGCAGACCAACACAAATGTTGCTTAAGTGTGCTTACCAAGATTCCATACCAGCACACCCTAAACTTCAGACCAGCCTCCAATTTACTCCCCTACCCTTCTTCAATGCAGACCGACAGGTTGGGACTGTGGTAACAGCACCTGGGGCCCCTCCATCTATTACTCCTGCAAGGCAACACTACCACTTTTAATGGATGCAAATGGAGCCTTTAGATACCAACATTCCTCCAGCACTGCAAGACCTCTCCCAGTGTGCATAAAACCAGATACACTTGCCCCTGACTGGACCACAAAGATAGCTTCCACGGTCCCATTGAACATCTAGATTCCTGAACAAAGTGGTAACCTGCTGTGATTTCGTGAGTATCCCAACATTCTGTTTTTGAGCATAGAAATACCAGAACCAACATAAATACCAGAAATACCATAAAACAGAAGAACCAGAACCCACATCACAAGCAACAAAGCCACAGATCTAGCCTAGGCTTAGATTTGTTACTCCTTCATCTCTACTTCCCTCAACCGCAGCTCCAGGACTCAAGTCATGACCTTATTCCATAAGAGACAAAACTGATGCGCTAAGGACCCCTGCACCTGCAACATAACATCTCAGGAGTAATAAGTGCAACCATCTTTCCATTCCATCATACTACACCAGAATCCTAATAAAGCTTGACGCCTGTGAGCCCTACTTATAGCCTCTAATGCATAGCATTGGGTTGAGAACCCAGTCGACGTACGAGTAGTTAAAGAAGTGCACCTTATGCTTCATCCAGAGCCAAGATTTGAGTTGAGCCTTCTGAAACACCTCCTCCGCATCAACTACCCCTTGCTTAAAAACAATCAGGTTCCTTTGATCCCAAATACATCTAATAATAGTTGCCCATACACCTTTCCATACCAGATTTTTCTTATTACTGGTTTGGCTCAGATAAAAGCTAAGGAAGTGCAAATTTAAGACATTTTGTTGAACAAAAGATATACCTATCCATTTGAAGCACAGCGACTAGACCCTTTGAGCATATTTACACTCCAGAAAAAGATGTTGGCATGACTCCTCCTTTGACTGACACATTGCATATAGCGTGGAGTTCACCGTGAAGCCTCTCCTACTCAAACTCACCCTTGTTGGGATTCTACCCAGCAGCACCCTCCAAGTAGTCATCACCACATTTGGGAATGCCTTAGCCTTCCAGAGGAGTTTGAAGACTTCTAAGCAAGGGCCTCTAGATTGCTTACTTAAGCATTCATAAACAGAGTTCACAGAAAATAACCACCTTCCCCCACACCTGCACATCCTTGACATTCTTTTTCATTATAGCCCCAGTTAAAAGCATAAGGAGATCTGCTTCCATTGCGGACTCCCACTCAAATCTGGTACATCTCCACCCCAGATTCCACCTCCATTTTGAATTAACCCAAACACCTACCTCACCCACTGTTTGGCCCTTATTTAGGGACATGGAGTACAATCTGGGAAACAAAGATTTGAGATCAGTACTTCCAACCCACACCTCCTCCCAGAATTTTACTTTGTCCCCACAACCTAGTTCCCAACTTAATTCTTCCTGGAACCATCCTTTTCCTCCTCCCTCCTTACATAGTTTATTAAGGTCTCTCCACCGCCACGACTGAAGTTTAATAGAAGTTTGTGCGCTTTCAATCTCCAAACCATACTTTGAGACCAGAATCTCCTTCCACCTTCCTTCCTCTTGAGAAATACAACGCCATATCCACTTTGCTAGGAGGGCATGATTAAACTTTCGTATATCTTTTAAACCCAAGCCTCCCTCCTCCTTAAGTCTACAAACATCTTTCCAACTTACCCAGGAGATTGGTTTATTCGCTTTACCCTAACCCCATAAGAATCTCCTTTGGATACTAGTAATCCTTTTGCAAACTAAGTCCGGTGCTCTGAAAAGGGAGAGATAATACAAGGGTATGGCAGTAATGACATATTTAATAAGGCAAATTCTCCCTGCCAAGGTCAAGAATCTACCTTTCCACACACTGAGCCTAGCTTTTATCTTATTAATGACAGGTTCCCAGAACTGCTCCTTCCTTGGGTTTCCTCCCACTTCAATTCCCAAATACTTAAACGGTATCCCCATATATGTACAGTTCAGAGTCTTTGTGTAACAAGCTAGAGAATTACTTTGAACATTTATGCATGCTAGCTTTGACTTATGGAAGTTAATCTTCAGTCCTGAGGCTAGTTCGAAGCCCCTTAGGATGGCCTTCAAAGTTATCACATTGTTAAGGGAGTCTTCACAAAGAAAAAGAGTATCATATAAGAAATCTCATCTAACCGAGTCATATGCTTTTTCGAAGTCCACCTTTAGACAAAGCCCTTTTTTCCCCTTCCTTCTATGTTCCTCTACCATTTCATTAGCCATAAGCACATTGTCTAAGATCCCTCTTCCTTTTACGAAAGTTGATTGGCTTTCATCTATCAAGGATGGCAACACCTTCTTCATTCTACTAGCCAACACCTTAGATATGATTTTGTACAAGGCTCCAACTAGTGAGATAGGTCTATACTGCTCCAGCATAGAGGGGTCCCTAACTTTAGGGATTAAAGCTATGAAGGAAGCATTACAACCCTTCGGGATACTCCCAGTCTCATGAAACAGAGTCAGTGCTGCCAAGATCTCATCTTTTATAAACTCCCAGTTCTTCCGAATGAAATTCAAACTGAACCCATCTGGTCCGGGGCTCTTTGATCCATCACACTGCCACACTGCATCCCTAATCTCCTTCTCTGAAAACACAGCTATGAGGCCCTCATTATCAGTCGTGGTTAAAGTCTTGAGCTCGACTTCATCCAGTCTTACCCCTAGATCTTTCATTGCTCTGAATCTAGATTCGAATAACTTATTCGCCTCTAAACGGACCGTACAAGGTTCCTCACACCAGTGATCCCCCACCTGGACACCCTTCAATTCATTCCTCAGCCTTCTCCACCTCAAAGATGAGTGAAAGAATCTAGTACAGGAGTCCCCACTCTTAAAACAGTTTGCTCTTGCCTTTTGACGAGCTAAGGGATTCAAGTTTCTTATCATTCTCTTTTAGATGACTTACCAACTCCAGTCTTCTCAACCTCTCACTTTTCGCTAAGCCACCAGAGCAGTATTGGCTGTCAAGAGCCTCCAACTCCTGTAGGATCCTCCTCTTGGAAGTATCAAGGTTTCCAAACACATCCATGTTCCAAGATTTCAGATCTAGGTTGAGGAGTTTTAGTTTTTCTTTAAATTTCGTTAAGTCATTCCCCTTAACAGAGTAAGACTGCCATTTCTCCTTCACCATCCTGCTAAAACCTCTCTCCAACAGCCAAGCATCTATGGTTCTGAACGGTTTTGGACCTCAGTTCTTCTCCACAGACTTAACCACCAGTGCACAATGGTCTGACACTTCCCTTCGAAGGACATATTGTTTACTCTTGGGCCATAGTAGTAGCCAATCCTCAGTAATAAGCACTCTATGAATTCTACTCTTAGCCGTTCCATCCGGTTTAAACCACGTAAACTTCTTGCCCACCAGAGGTAAATCTAGAAAAAAGTTGGAGTCAATGAAGCTATTAAAGCCAGTTACCTCGCTTGTTTGTTCACCCCTGTCCCTGATGCCTTTCCTCTCGTTTCTACTTCTCACAACATTAAAATATCCACAGAGGCACCAGGCCAATACGTGCGATGTCTGTTTTACTTTAGAGAGGTCCTCCCAGAGAGTCTTTTTACCTCTCAAAGAGCATGAAGAGTAGACATTGACCACAACACACCTAGAGGAAGATTTTAGGTGTTGGCCATAAATAGCAATATAACCAGTTCCCATCACGTGACTTTCATAATCAAAAACTTCCTTATGCCACATAGACAACAAACTTCCACTGCCTTCATCTCCTTTATTGTGGATCCAACCAACTTTGTTATCCCCCCAAAACGCAAAACATCTAGCATCCGAGAACTCTTTAGACTTTGTTTCTTGTACATAGACAAAATCAACTTCCTCCCGTCTATAATATGTCTCATATAGCTAGCTTTGGTACCTCCCCCCAACCCTCTTATGTTTAGATTGACTATAATCATAAAAACTGATCCTTCTTTCCCTCCTCCACACTCTTCATGATCTTCAAATCTCTTACTTCCAGGTTTGAATATTCCTCGACTACCTCTTGTTCATCCCCACGACACGTGATTCCTACTATATTTTTTTATTTATCAATTAAGTGTATCATAGTCTGATTATAAATTTGGCATCTCTTAATTGTTGAAATAGTTTCCTAGAAATCAGAGTTGATTCCGAAAAGGACGAAAGAGAGGAATATTCACTCTTAAAATGAACTAACAAAAATGAAAAAGAAAAACAAATCATTAATATCACAGTAAAGTTCTGGGCTTCTGGGCTCAAGGTGATCAAATCTATATTATGTTGGTTTGAGTTGGCTTCTGGGCTCAAGGTCAATTTGAGTTGGCTTCTAGGCTCAAGGGAAGTTCTTATCTATGGCTGGTAGAGTTTGTTTATTAAGGTCAGTTATCTCTTATTCCCCTTTTTTATTTCTTTTTTCAAGATGTCAATGTATGTGGTCTTGTTTATTAAGAAAATACATGGGGTTGGGGGAAGGATGGTAAGAAAATTGCTTGGGTGGCTGATGACTTTTTACGGCAAGTGCACCGCGTTTGTCAAAAGTAATAATTGTCCTTAAGGACGGATATCGATCCCACAAGAAACAGTGAATTATCGAGTACAATATTCGCTAAATATAACAACAGAAAAATAAAAAAAGTTTTGAGTTGGTTATGTTGACACTGATCAATAATAAAACAAACAAAGAATTAGTTGCTTCAATTGGAAAAATATGGATTTTAAGTTTATTCCTAGCACTCAAATATGCTAAGTATTGTTGTTTAGGTCAAAACCCTAAAAATACTTTCCAGTCAGATTAAGATTCTCAATTTGTCACGGAAAATTAAAAGTAAAACCACAATACCAATAATCAATTAAGAACTGAATATTTTAATGTAAGATATCACCTCAATACATAAGAGTTTGAGCAGATTAATCTCAATCCCAAATGGTAGAATTAGCTAAGCATACTTCTAGCACCTTCCATTCGCCTAATTGGGTTACAATTCACTCTATGGTGTTTTCCTCTCAATCTGGCACACTAGGGTTGAACCTCTAGCCCCCTATTTATCCTAGTTTTCTAGGGTTAGGTCGTTTTTTGTGTCGCGCTAATGGGGTAAGTGATAAAACATAAAAAAAGGCTCAATCTTTCTTTGCATCTTTTTCTTTTTAGCTATAAAAACGACCCAGACATAATGGGACCTTCAAACTTTCTCTTTTTACCTCAAATTATTCTCCTTTACTCCAAATTTTCAATCGTCCCTAAAAATCTGCAATTAACACCAAATTTGGGAATAAAATGTTCTTATTCAAATAAAGCTCATAAAAATGTAAAAAGATATAAATTCATAAATTAGGGATTATTTTATATATAAATTAGCAATAAATCCTCATAAGTGTCTATATTTTAATATGAAATATTACTGAAATTAGACACTTGTCAGTGGCATGGGAGAAAGTGTGCATTCTCAGAGAGGAAGGTGATTTGGGAATAAAAGATATATGACTTTTTAATGATGCACTTTTAGAGAAATGGATATGGCATTTACAGTTAGTAGAGGGTGGGTTGTGAAAGGAGATCATTGAGTCTAAATACGACGACTAGAGAGAACTTCGAGGGATTACTAGTAACTCTAAGGATTCTACTTGGTGGAAGCACTTGAAGAAAGTTTAGACATCGGAGGGGTGGAGGGGTAGCTTTGAGGACAATGTTGCATGGAGGCTTGGTGATGGACGTAATGAAATGATCATTCTCATCAGATAAGCCATAAAGGATAACCTCTATATGATCTTTAGCAGTGATGGGAGCTCCAACAATAGCTAGAAAATCAATTGTCTTTGATATCAAGAAGATAAGTATTGAGACTATGATATTTCTTCAATGAGTGTAGTTGAAGTTTCAATTTCTTGATTTTGGCTATGGTTTAATAGGCGTAACACGTGTTCAGGCGTGTCCAAATTTGCACAACAGTTTCAAGACCCACCATCTTGGTGAGAAATGGAGTTGACATTGAAGTAAGAAGAGAAGAAATGATAAGTTGGTCTTGTTGCTCAAAGCACAAAAAATCAGGATTGATATTATTTGCTTGAGAATCTTCAAAAGTCTTGAATTTTGAAGGAACCATTGAATTATCCAAGAAATGTGTAAGTTGAAGGCCGTGAATGGTGGCAAGAACCTACTACTACCAAATGATGAAATTGTCATCATTGAGCTTGAGATTGATAGGCATGGTGAAGGTATGCGGAAAAAATGTCGAAGACAAAAAAATGTTAGGGTTGAGTGTTGTAGTTGAATAAGAAGCCATTACTAGCTTTTGATACAATGAAAGACAACACAAAAGACAAAGATAAGAAAAGATAACCTTATCATTGATTAACGTAACTTTACAAAGGAAGAGCAAAGCCATATGTATAGGTAGGAGAAGACGACACCATCTAATATGGACAGGGCAGAGATCATCTAGTGCATATTAGATGAGGACAATCTAGTACATATCAGACAAGGTTAGGAGGAGGATCCAAGATTTTTTCATCACCAAGAGGAAGTTTCATCGTATAACAACTCAATTTTATTTTTAATTTTAATTTTACAATCTCTCTTACACCCTACTTCATAAAAAATTGTTGTGCGAGGTATTTTAATAATTAAGAAGGTGTTAGTTAGAACAAGGAATTGATGAACATAACAAGTAAAGTATTCCTTTATAAGTGTCACTACAAGAAAAAATGCTTTTAACGGGAGTTTATTTTTACATTATCCAGGGTTAAAACCTCTATTAAGTCATTCACCTAGGGTTGCAATTATCCACGCTAAACCATCCCTGAGGAACGTGTTTCCCAGGATTTTTTTAAACCTCAGGAAAAGTCTTTCAGAACCCTTGTTAAACACTATGGGTTTAAGAACCTCCGTAAAATATCATGGGTTTAAGAACTTCCATTAAATATCATGGGTTTAAAAACCTTCGTAAAATACCATGGGTTTAAAAACCTCTGTAAAATACCACGAGTTTCAAAATTTTCGTAAAATGACGTGTCGTCTGAAATTACTTTCAACCCCATTTTCCACTGTCTCTAACGATTCTCTTGACTTCTCTCTTCCATCGTAGACACACTCCTCTACGGCACCGGCTCAATGGTCATTGATGACAGTCCTAACAAGGAATCACAAATCAGCCACACTTACGCCTATTATATCTAAGGAGAAGAAACACTAAATAAGGCATTATCTTCTTCTTACTCCAATATTGCTTATTCCATCACTTTACTACTCCAACTTGGGAACTAGTGTTTATTACTGCTTTATATATCCTAAATAATTGCATTATCTGTCAGATGTGGGCTTCAAAGCCATGTGTGTTCTTGGCTACGAGGACTTCAAAGATTGCAAGAACATATTGCGAGGAGAAATTAACTTTATCACTTCTCACTTTCACAGTGAATTAATTATTAGATGCATTTTAAAATAGAGACCTTAATTTAAAATATTTCAAAATTATGAGAATTAAATATTAACAATTATAACTAAAACTAAAATTGCACATAAAATATACGTACATCGAAAGCTAAAACAAAATAAGTTTGGTTTTTTGAAGTATGAGTTTGTGACAAAGAAAAACTAGGAATTATATAAACCAACTACCATTAATCATAATAAATATGTAAATACGGTTGAAATACTTATTATCCAAGATTAGTTGTTGAAATATTTATTATTTAAGGTTATTTTGTTGAGTTTTTAAAATAAATTTTTGAAACTTTAGAAAACTTATTTGTAATGTAAAGTTACACTTTCAAAAATTTAGAGAATTTTTAGTTATAATATATATATATATAAAATATATTAAAACTATATAGTAATTAATTATTTTTTATAAATAGATTTAATTATATTTATTTATTGATGTTTGAAAAATCTGAAGTATTTTATTGAGGTTCTACAATAAATCTTTGGAATTTAACGAAGGTTAAAAAAAACTCCGTTATTTTGCTAAGGTTTTAGAATAAACTTTTTTAATTTAATGAAGGAACTACAAAAAAAAATGGTTTTAACGAGGGTTTATTTTTACATTACCAAGGGTTAAAATCTCCCTTGAGTCATTTACCCAGGGTTGTAGTCTCCCCCGCTAAACCATCCATGGGGAATGTGTTCTCTAGGGTTTTTTTAAACTCCAGGAAAAGTCTTTCAAAACTCTTGGTAAATATCATGAGTCTAAGAACCTCTGTAAAATACCATGGGTTTCAAAACCTCCATAAAATACCATAGGTTTTAAGACCTCTGTAAAATATCATAGGGTTCAAAACCTCCGTAAAACACCATAGGTTTTAGAACTTCCGTAAAATACCATGGGTTTCAAAACCTTCGTGAAATACCATGGGTTTCAAAACCTCCATAAAATACCATAGGTTTCAAAACTTCCGTAAAATATCATGGGTTTCAAAACTTCCATAAAATATCATGAGTTTCAAAAGTTTCATAAAGTACCATAATTTCAAAATAAATATTTTTTACTTATTTATCATTTAAGTATTCATTTGTATTTCTAACCACAATTGTTTATCTCCATTTTAGAAGATTGAACTCTAAATTCTCCTTTCGTATACACTCATTCATAATATTGACTCTTACTCTACAAAGTAAGAAAGAAAAAGTAATATAAAAAATAATAAAATTGAGTTATATATGGTGATGTTGGTCTCATAGACGCATAAATGCATAAATAAATAGGTTAAAGGTAGATAGTTTGGAAAATATTGCTATTAGTACAACCCACCTACCACTTTTAAGGAAAACTATAAATTTATAATGGTTTTATTAAAATTTCATTACACTAAAAAACAACCATCAAATACAAACTAATTTTATAGACAAAAAATAATTAGTTGCTATAGTGAATAAATGAAAGACCATTTTAGAGACTAAAAAAATTTTTGGTTTCTAAATTAATTTCTATTATTGTTAAATGATTTCTAAAATTATAATCTAATTAGCTGCCAAGGTTTTCGCTACCAAATTTAGAATCTAAATAATCGGTAGTTAAAACCTTGGTAGCTAATTATTAGATACCAATTTAGAAACTATTTAACAATAATATAAACTAATTTAGAAACCAAAAATTTTTTTAGTCTCTAAAATAGTCTCTAATTTAGTCACTATAGCCACTAATTATGTTTGGTATCAAAATTGGTTTCTATTTCATGATTTTCTTGAAAACTTTTTTTTCTTGAAATGTGTAGTAATTTTATGATATTCTTGTTCCTTTTTCTTTTCATGTTATGTTGCATATAAAATATAATTAATGGTAATATATATATATATATATATATATATATATATATATTGTCGGCTTCCATCTTATGTTATGTTATGAGTGTGGATTAGGTTTGCATTAACAATCCATAACTTCTTTTGCCAAATTTTGACTATTTTGGGGAAGAAAAACAGCCAAAATAAAATTGACAATTTGCAAAATCAGAAAAGTAGAACATTCAACCTAAGTTGTCTTTCAGTATTATGGAGCATATTGGGACTGGATAATTATGCAGAATACCACAGTACCAGATCCTTGCAGCTGGACCATTAGCTGCAAATACTTGGCATGCTACCTCCCTTCCAATGCTTGTCCGGGTACAATGGCACACATCCAATGCCACTTAAAAGAGTCCTTCCCCTCACATGGAAACCTAATACATTCCGAATACAATCCAATGATTGCATAAGAAGGGACAATTGTTGAGCAGATTGCGTTCACAAAGAGATAGGTTTTTTAAAGCAGAAATACTCATTCTGTAACTACCCTGCACTACCTTAAACTGCAACAGTACATTACATAGAGCATAAACCTGAGCGTATAATTGGGAGTGCTTCTAGTAGCACCTCCCCACCACAGCTTGTAAAAAGAATATTTAAGGGATAATTCAATCCTTAGATAAAAAATTATCTATTTTTTATCTATAGGAATCCTGAAAAAATAGTTCCAATAAACGGACACACTCCATAGATCCACATGATCCAAAAAGTCAAAATAGTTCCAAAAAGAACTTACAACAACCAGGCACAATAAGTTGTACACAAAGAATTAAATCAAAATGGCAGAAGAAGAAAACCAACCGGAGACAAAGATGGGATCAATGTTCTGTGCTATCAGAATTGAATCAATATTTTGT
>Ga0123342_1009455_pt1 | contig 11673 bp, 8 predicted proteins | sample Turbeawhitnodule_FD_89960 | JGI IMG/M metagenome (GOLD analysis project Ga0123342, IMG submission 89960) | Root nodule microbial communities of legume samples collected from Mexico - Turtle bean Mexico white nodule | ecosystem: Host-associated > Plants > Roots > Nodule | place: Mexico: Nepantla... | reverse complement strand
GATGAACAAAAGAGAACAGAGATGAACAAAAGAGTAAACTGAAGACAAAGGATATGAGAATGAATATCTCTTCTTTCTTGTTATTCAAATCAAAACAAATGGTCTGAATATATACAAGTAGTAGACTCATTCTAGGGTATAACTAAAGAAGGAAATAATCAATATTAAATACTAGAATCATAACACAAAAATAAAATAAAGGTTATTTCCTTCTATAAAGAGAAATAACTGATAATTAGAAAAGACACCCAATTATTCTTTTCTATAAGGAGAAGCAACTGATAATTAGAAAAGACTCCCAATTAATGTTAGGATCCTTCTGTAACTCTGGTATCCGTATCCTTTAATAGTATTGTTCTTGAAGTATGAAGATCTTAAAGAAGATACAGTTTTTCATGTGAAAAGAATTGTAGAGTTCTTGGACTCTCTTATCACTCAAGGACGAGATAGTAATGAAGTGATTGAAAACATAATTAATCTATGTAAATTTGAGAAAATGAAGGATTTGGAAGTGAATAAATCAGGATATATAGACAATATTACAGAGAAGAAAAACTTCTTTCGGAAAGGTAAAGTAGGAGATTGGATAAATTACTTTTCTCCTTCTATGATAGAAAAGTTATCTAAAATCATTGAAGAAAAATTAAGTGGATCAGGTCTATCGTTTAAAGTGCATTCTTAGATTCCAATCTAACATGCAACAAAATAAGAGTCAACATGTTGTATCGTGTAGATCAAATAATATTTGGTCTTTGCTTTTGCAAAATATGTATGTGTTTTATGCTTTTTATGAATAAAGAACTATGTTTATCTAGCTTCGAGTTTTCTTGTTTCTTACAGTTCTTTTAAACCATGACACTCCAATTTTGCATTAAGAATTTACTCACTATTGTGTATTAGACTTTCTTTTACATTGACTCAATATAAAAAAAGAACAAACCTTTTCCGTTAATTAGTGCATGCTTTAGTATTAATAGTTTTACACATAACTTTTTATATTAATTAGAAACCATGTAATAAAACATTATTTAATAATAAAAAATAATGATAGTAGACAACCATTGGTTGTAATGTGGTTTATGTACAATATATAAATAGCACTGCAACAGAAATATCAAAAAGAAATCTTATACACCATTTTGTGCTAGCACGAAATATGATTTGGAAATACAAGATTCAGATAATATATCACTACAAGAAAAACATGAAATAGAATCTAATTTTATAGACAAAAAATAATTAATTGTTATACTAACTAAATTAGAGACCATTTTAGAAACTAAAAAAAAATTGGTTTCTAAATTAGTTTCTATTATTGTAATTAGTTACCAAGGTTTTAACTATCAATTATTTAGTTTCTAAATTTGGTAACAAAAACCTCAGTTGCTAATTAGATACCAATTTAAAAACCATTTAACTATAATAGAAACTAATTTAGAAACTAAATTTTTTTTAGTCTCTAAAATGGTCTCTAATTTAGTCACTATAACAATTAAATATTTTTTGTTTCTAAAATTACTTTCTATTTCATGATTTTCTTCTTGTATAATATCATTTCTCATTTTATAGTACTGGTTTTATTTTTGTCTACTTTTTTAATTAGTACATTTGCTTACATAGTAAACACCTAATATAAGTCACCAGCTGTTATGTATCGTTGAGCAACATGCACGATATTGTGTAATGTTTGGTTAGGTTTCTAAATGGTTCAAAGACAATATGTTTGAAAGAAGGAATTGTGATTTTGGAAAAATATTTGAAACTATACATAAAAAAAAGGCATTAATTGTCAGAGGTAAGTATGGCTCAACGTGAGAACAAATAAAATGGATCAAACGAATGTTAGATCGACATAAAATAAATAGCGTGAGCTAAACTCACTTTAAGGTTGTGATTGGATTGAAGAGTGGAAGTGTCACTGGTACAAAATATGAATTCTACGACTCTGTATAAAGATGGTTCGTAAAGAACAGTCATAATAAAAGAGATGGTGGAATTTTTGTAGTTTTTGACAAAATTTTAGTGTTTTTAACGACGGTTCCTGAACCGTCGTTATATATGGTTCTTGGAGTGTTTTTTTCTGCACGGGCTCACTTCATCTTTTTCTTCTCACTCCCTTCACCTTCATCTTCACCTTCCTCACTCTCACTTATCTTCTCCCTTCACCTTCATTACACGTCCAACCGCACCACCCGCCTTTAAACCCACTGCCCCTCACTACAAAATATTATAATTTTAGGAGGCTTTTTTTAGGAGAGATTATAATAACCTTTAGTAGAACACTATACACTAGAGGTTTTTGAAACCCTTGATAAATTCCAACGTTTTTTTTTAATAAATCGCAATAAAGAGGTTTTAATATTTTAGTTTTATTACTTTTTAAGAAATTACAGTGCTGGACTTATTTTGTGAAAGTTTTTTTTTTACAAATTCACTGCTCTCTCAAGAAAATTCAGGGCAAAAACTATTTCGCTTCAGAGCCAAATCACTTTACGTTGTGTTCGCAAGTACTGCAAATTGTTTCAAAGATAAATCTTCTCCAACTCTTATGATCTTTGATCCTGCCGGTTGACCGAAGCGCAAGAGCCTTGCCACGTCAAAGGTGTTCTTCCTCTGGATCGGCTTTGCACCACGCTAGCTTCCGTCCTTCACACCTCGATTCACCTCAAGAACCTGCAAAAGACAGAGTGGCGTCGCTGCGGCCGATCGCGCTCCGACGCTCAAGTCAGTGACCGAACCACCAAATACTAAGAGAAAGCTCAAGAACTTAAAGGAGCCGTGCAATGTTCTCTCTCAGTGTATCAATTTCTCTCAAGCGTAAAGAAGTGTTCTAAACGCGCGTACCTTCAGAAGTTCGTTAGAATTCCCTTATATACCTGGACACTTTCTCTCTCCTGACGGTTACACATCTGGACACGTGGCTTGCATCCAGGCTGTACGCGTGTCACCATCTGGAGCTTCTACGACTCGAGCGTCACCTCTATTCTTCTTGCTCGTGCGGCTAAGTTATCCTTGCAGGGAGTAACTTAGCACGTAACTTGCTCTGGAGCGCGATCTCTTCTACTTGGCGAGTACGGGTGCCTTCATTCACACCTTCCCTGTGGTCTCGTCGGCCGCCATCACATTCTACTTTACTCACTTCACTGTGCATGCCTGGATGGGCTGTTCCACGACCTCAATCTCTGGCCAACTGGGAGGTGACCACCTGACGACTTCATCCTTTGCCTCAGAAGTCTGGAACAAGCTTTCCTGATCTTTCGGCGATGTCCTTCTTTCGGCGATCTCCGGCCACCTTGTCGCCTAGGCTAAAACCTGGCGACTTCAACACAGACTTGGTGATCGCCGATTTTAGGTATGCTAGAGATCGGAGCACGCCAACATAACCGACTGGCGACTACACGACCCCCCGACTTCCTTCCCTTCTGCTTGCTAGGTGTCCCGTACAACACGCCTATATTGTAGCTCGCTGCCGCGTCATCTATTCCGACCACCTGGGCGGTACAATCTTCATCTCTCAACCAATATTCTGCTTCTGTCTTATTTGGTATTCATTTTCTTGTTGCCGTTCTAGAACTACAGTGCGTTTTCGTTTCAAGAAGTACAATGCATTTCACAAAAATATGCAATTGGCATATTTCTCTTGCCTACTACATCCAACATTCGCAGAAAGAAGAGCGAAATTGTATTTCAAAAGGTAGCTTAATTTTGAAATTTTTTTAGTGTTTATGTTAAAAATAATTGATCTAGTAGTTACCTGTTTATGGTATTGCTACAGGAGTATTTTGTTAAGAAATGAGCTTTAAGCCTAACTTAACTTCATAAAATCGACTCATAAGTTGAGGTTTACACCCACTTATATATAATGAAATGTCTTCATCTCTAGTTGATGTGGGATCTCCAATATCTTTGTTGTACCATTTGGTGTAGTCAGGTATGCAATAATTCTGAGTACTTGGGGATCAATGCCATAACCAAGGACAATTGATCTATTTATTTATCTATATATAACTATATAACTAGTACTATGTAAGATGTTGATTTGGAAGGACAAGTACCTCTTGATACGCCTCCTACAAAAATTAAAATTTAATTGAACTTGAGTACCTTTGGAATAACATGCTAGCAAAATTATTGGGTTAAAAGAGAAAAATGAGATTGTTATTTTTTTTCTATCATGATTAATGGATAATTTGTTCTATCATGATTAATGGGATTACAAATTAAAAGTTATTTTCCATACTATAACTAAAAGATATACATAATATATTAAAATATTAATATATTGGTCGGTATTTTGTGTTAGTGTGTTTTATAATAACGGTATATTGAAGATTAAAAGTTAACTTATATTTTGATCAATAAAAAATTTAATATATATATTATACAATACTGTTAAATAATCAATTTAAAAAAGATATCCTTAAAATTTATAATTATCTTTCTTATTTTGTATCATAGTGTTATTATATGCTTAAAAAATCATAAAATAAAAACTAATTAAAAAAATAATTATTATTATATTAAATAAATTAAATATTATTTATAGAATAAATGACAATACATACAAATTGGATATCTATATCCTTTAGATATGGTTCCTTTCACTAACTTGGATCGACGTTCCACTCGTAAAATTTGTCAAAGATATCGATTTATTTATAAGGGTTATTATAATTATTATTATTATTATTATTATTATTATTATTATTATTATTATTATTATTATTATTATTATAAAAGTATGTAAAATAATTTTAATTTGAAATTCCATTTTATGTATTTTATAAAAGTTTGTAGACAATATTTTTCTCTAAAGAAGAGGGTGATGTGTTAAAAAATTATAGTTAGTTATTTTTAAAAGTTTTTTAAAAAAAATTTCCCTATAAAGATTTAAATTATTATTTTATTTTACGTTCTTTTTAAATTAGAATATTGTACGTAATATTTTATAATATTATTCATAAGTTTAAATTAATATACACATGATGTATTCAGAACCGAGAAGCTTTAACCACTACACCAAACAAATTCATTCGTCATAATATGATTTGTATTATACTTATTATTATTATTAATGTGGGGAACATAAAACATGTGTGGGCCGCGGCCGACGCAAACTGAATTTTTTTAAAAAAAAAAAATTAAATCCACAAGTGCGTCCGTTTTGCGTCGAATGCTATTTTGAGTGGGTTTTGAGCCATTTTAGCTGACGATATATTAACATCCGTTGCTGGCCCACGCAAATATTTGGAAGCTAATAGCTTGTTTTCTTGTAGTGATATTTTCTCAACAACTTTAAGCTAATTTAATTCTTTTATCAATCAATTGTAGGTAACCACGTGTGTAATGGAGATATCGTGCATATGGTCGGACTTATTCCGAGCATATATTGCCAATTAGTGATTGATTTACTAATTTCTTGTCAAGCGACTTAGAATTCCCTATAGGTGTTGCATGTTCTTCATTACGTAAGGATAACATATGGAGATCCTCGTCAAGCTCAATACAAGCATCATTCAATTGAGAAGTTGATTAATGTAATTATTTTTTTTATCAACAATAAATAAATGAATTAAGAGAGATACTTCAGGATGTCCCAACCCTTATACATCCAAATGCCCAAGTCATACAGACATTGAGAACGATCAAAATTGCCTTGAACAAACTCAAGGCAACAACATAAACATTTTATTCTTGGACCAAAAACTAAAAAACCAAAACAACCAAATCCAGCAGGAAACGTATTTCAGATTTTGCATCTGTAAGCCTATTAGTGGCCTTATGCCTTTAGCTCCTACTGATCCCTGGCCATCAATCCAGCTCCAGCACACCGAACCTCTACCAGGTTAACCAATGTTGTTCACAACAGAGCACCTGTGAGTATGTAGCGATTGAAATCCAAGATAGCACACCACTCATAGCAGTATACACTCCCATAGACTCTTGAACCACTCATAGCAATATACACTCCCATCGACATTATACACTTACAAGACTGCTTAATACACTTTTGGTAGATTTTATTTGTCGAGACTGATCTCTAGTCAGTCCTCTGGACCTTGGTGAGCGCCATCTTCTATATTCTCTTGACCGACTGTGTGGTGATTTTCTATAACGTAGTTGATTGGTTGGCTCGACTTTCATGGCAAAGTGTGGAGTTGACACTATTGCTTGAAGATGGTTGATGAATGACCATTCGAGCAAGATATTATATGAAGTATTGGCATTAACCAAAATATACCTTATTTTGATGGTTTTGCAAGGTATCTACCTTCACGAATGTTATGTACAAGTCAATGTAACCTCGAGTGTTGACTCGTTCTCCATAAAAACCTATTATCTAGTCATCATAAGGTTGGATTTCTGATTGTATAATCTTCATTTTTTTGAAAGTTTTCCATTATAAGTTGTCGAGAACTGCCTTGATCTACCAAAACCTTGGTAATAGCGAATTTGTCAATTTCCACTATAATGACCATGGGATCGTATTGAGTTGGATCATTCATAGTAAAATCAACATCTGTAAAGAGAATTTGAGGGATTCTCTACCACTTTTGCTCCTTCTTGAATGATCACCCCGCTTGGGGCTCTCGCTTCTTCTTGAACTATCACCCCACTTGAGGCTCTCGCTTCTTCTTGAACGATCAACCAGCTTGGGGCTCTCGCTCATTCTTTGTTGTTTTGTAGGACGTTGGTCATCCTCATAGCATCGTGATCATTCTTCTCGACCGCGTCGAGGGTATGGTTCTCTTTGCTCATTTCTCAATGAATACTTTTCTCTTTGTGGAGATCGGTATGAGCTTAAGTTTGTCGTTTGAAAAAATTTGCGCAAGTGGCCAACTTCGACGAGTTCTTTAATCTTATCCTTCAATGCTTGACACTCTTCGATCGTATGGCCAAAGTTGCGGTGATACCGACATTGTTTAGACATGCCAACATCTCTTAGACTCTACAGCTTTTTGAATGTCGAGATCAGGTCGGCATGCAAGGCTTCATCCATGACTTTTCCCCAATCAACATTTAATGGGGTATAAGTATAAAACCAAGGGTCTCAGTTATCTATGAATTTATCATACACCGATTGGGTATATGTTGGCTACCTCGGTCTTTTTCCTTTTCCTTGTCTCCTCCATTTTTTGTTCGAGCATTCTTTTGATAATCATGCAGTTCCTCGATTTGCATGAATTTAGTGGCCCGGTTTCTCAATTCATCTAAGTTTTTTGTCGGTGTTTTTATTAGACTATCCATGAAATATTCGGGTCGGAGAGCCAAGATCAAATGGTACATTACTATCTTTGGCATAAGATTTCGGATGCTTAGAGACAATTTTCTAAATATTTCCATGTGTGTCCATAGGGGTTTTCCTTTCTCTTGTCTGACATTGATAAGATCTAGAGATGATATGTGGTGCGGTTGAATTGTTGCAAATTGAGTACTAAATTTGGCTGATAGAGTTTTGAAACTATCCACTGAATAGGATGGAAGTTGAGTGAACCAACTAAGTGCCCCTTCTTTGAGAGAGGTATTTAAAACCTTACACCACACCACCTTGTTTGTAATGTAAAGGTTCATCTGTGTTTTGTAGATGTTTATGTGTTCGTCTGGATCTATGAAACCATCATAGAGCTTGATGTTGAGTCTCTTCCATTTAGGAGGTAGTTGCACCTCCATAATTTCGTCAGTGAAAGGATGTCCCTTTGGATCATCCTCCTCCTCAATAATTTGAGTTCGTTCGGTATGTTGTTTGGATGCTTGCTGAGTGTGAGCCTGAACGATATTTGTTTTTTCATGATTTTGGGTATGCTCATTTGAACAAGATTGTTCTCTACGCTCAAATCTGGTTAGTCGTCATCTCAACTCCTCATTTTGCTCTATGAGAATACGCACCTCTTCTTCATTCTTTTGTCGATCTTTTATGCTTTTTTGACGTATCTCTTCCATCTGCTTTTGAAGAGCTTGAAACATAGCAATCTCGTCTTCAGGAATTCGATCATTGTTTGTTGTGTGTCTTGTTGAAACAATTGTTGTTTGTTTTGTCTCTATCTCAGCCCCACGGTAGGTGCCAATTGTACTTGTATAGAAAAAGTGCACCTAGATAATACCTATAATTGGTTGTACAATTGTTGAGGTGTTGGCCCTTCGGTCACTCCCTTACTCTTTAACACTGTCTCCTTCCTCAATTCGTTGGTGCTTGGTCAGGGTTGACCTGCAAAATACTCCAACAATCAAGTAAGTACTCAGTATTAGGAGTATATATTAAGAACTGAATCAAAGCGTACTTTACACCTCTGTAGAGGGTTTATTTATAGTGTTTGGTTATGGGCCTTCTTTTATATGGGTTGATCTATCATATATTAGTGCTAGCTTATTTTTAGGGAGATTCTCTGATTTCTCGAGAAGTTAGCCAAATTTTGTGGGACGTGTCCCTGATTCTCAGGAAGTCTTTACAACTGCCTTAACTACTATTTATTGTAACTATTTTAATGTGTCTTCGATCGGTCAATCACCGAGACCGAGTGATATGGCTCTTCTAGTTCCGACCGATACATTTTAAAAAAAAAAATATTTTTTCTAAAGAGATTTAAATTATTATTTTATTTTACGTTCTTTTTAAATTAGAATATTGTACATAATATTTTATAATATTATTTACAAGTTTAAATTAATATATACACCTTGTGTGATGTATTCAGATCCCGTGTTATTGTCAACCAGTTTGTACAACTAATTTAATTTTTTTTATTAATCAATACCACTTTGTACCTAACCACATTAATGGAGATGTCATGCACATGGCATCTTTATAAAGGTTTTAGAAAATAGGCAATTTTACTTTCTCTCTAGCATGTTAGAAAATTAGGTATCTCATAGTCTAGCATCAGGGGTTTGAATTTTAAGATTATAAATATGATATATTTCTTTATTTTAGTTGGAAAAACCTTTATTTTAAACACAAATTTTGGCAAAAACACATATTGATTTATTCTTATTATTACTATATGTTTTATATAAAATTATAATAGTTGTTGCTGAATATATTTTTTACCAGGAGTTACGTGTATAATTTTGGTAAATTTAAAACTTTTCTCTGTTAGTAATCTTATTTATATTTGTACGAAATTATAATAATACTTATAAATATTTTTTTTTAAACCGTACGTATGTCTATAATCAATCCTTACCCAACTAAAATAGGAAAATAGATCACGTTCACAATCTCAATCTCTAATATTGGACATATTAATTTTTATTTTTGTAAATTCTTATTAAATTCCTATATTGACAATAAACGAGCTACAAGTCTCTTTTCTGGGAGCTAAGAAATTGGTTTGATGAAGAGAAAGCACAAAAATTAGATGTGTTAACAAGGGACTATGACTTTTATTTTCTTTAAAAGATAAAATTGGTTTGACGATGGAGAGGGTTATAGCACTAGCACAAAAATAAGAAAAGAGCGCTCCTTATTTAATGCGGCTCAGCACTTAAACGCATTCGTAAAAAATGCGGTGGCATTTTTGAAATTAATTTGATTTACAAATGCGGTTATTACTTTTAGCCGCATTTGTAAATTGAAGCGCTTGATTTACAAATGCGGTTATTTGAATAACCGCATTTGTAAATTGAAGCAATTGTTTTACAAATGCGGTTATTCAAATAACCTAATTTTTTGGACCAGATTTAATTTTCATTTTCGAAACAGTTTAGTTTTTTTGGATGTGATTATGAATACACCGAGGATAGAAGAAGAAAAAGTAACTCCGAAAAAACTAAAATTTAAATACTACACTTAATACAAGTAAAAAGCTGGAAATCTAGAAATTGATTTAAAAAGTTCTATAAAAGCTATCTCTTGCTAAGCTATGTTATCATCCAATTCTACTCTTCACTCACCATTCATATTCAAGCTACTTCAATGGCTTTGGCAAGTCACAAACAAGCAAATGAAGAAAATGAGTTTATTCTCTCGCTTCCCAAGGAGACGGGTTTGGGTTCAGCTCCCTATATATATCTATTTCAAGACTTTTGGTGCCCAACAGTTTATGTTGAAGGAGTGAACAAGTTTCAAAAAACATTTTGATGCAAAAGAAAATGATGTTTTTGTTGCCAGCTTTCCAAAATCAGGTACTACCTGGTTGAAAGCCCTTACTTTTGCCATCGTAAACCATCAACATTTTTCCTCTTTCGACCACCATCCATTACTCTCTTCCAATCCTCATCAACTTGTGCCCTTCCCTGAATTTATGTATTCTTATGATTTGCATGACCAAATTCTTTCCCTCTCCAACATGAGTGACCCAAGAGTTCTTGGTACTCATGTACCACTCCCTTCATTACCTGAATCCATCACAAAATCAAATTGCAAAATGAAGTCAGAGTCTTTACCTGATTTAACATTGGAGGAAGCCTTTGAAAAGTATTGCAATGGGATAATGGGGTTTGGTCCATGGTGGAGTCATGTGTTAGGTTACTGGAAGGAGAGCCTAACCAGACCAGACAAAGTTTTATTCTTAAAGTATGAAGATCTTAAAGAGGATACAGTATTTCATGTGAAAAGAATTGCAGATTTCTTGGACTCTCCTATCACTCAAGGAGGAGAGAGTACCACAGTGATTGAAAACATAATCCAACTATGTGGATTTGAGAAGATGAAGGATTTGGAAGTGAAAGCTAACTAACAAAACCTATGCATCCACACAACCTTAAAACAAGACAGCTATATAAAAGCTAACCCTCAAGCCCCTTTTACATCCTATCATTACAGTGCCTCACACCATCGCTTTACTGCACAATCTTGTTTTGGTTTATCTTCTAAGGTAGCTCCTTTAGCAGGACACCACTCAAAGGATTCATCAATTCAAAATTTATAACAGCTTGAAAGTATCATTGTTCTAGAATTCTCCCTATGCCCCCAACTTCCATCAACATTCTTCACTCTTCTGCTTCCCATAATCCTCTAATATATGAAAATGTTAGCTGTTGTCCTCCCGTTTACCTGCACCAAAAGAAAACACCTTTCTCACCTTCCCAGTAACATACCTTTCTCACCTTCCCAGTAACATAGGTAATGAAAAACAGTTTCATCCGGATTGGTATTAATCATTGGTTGTAATATGTAGAATATATAAACAACACAGCAAGACATATCGAAAAGAAATCTTATACATCTCTTTAAATATGATTTGACAATACAAAATTTAAGAATAGTGGTTTTTCAGATAATAATAATCCTCATTTTAGAGTACTTGTGTCATTTTATCAACTTTTTAATTAGTTTTTTTTTTCATAAATAATTAAAATAAATTAAAAAGAACATAATTGAAAATTATAGGACACGGATACCTCACGAAGACGATATGAAAAATTATAGGACACGCACTACAAGAAAAATTGGAATTACATACAGTCAAAATCCGTATATAAAACAGGTTTACATACGGATTTATCCGTATGTAATGTAGAAATTTTTTTTTTTAATTTTTTCATTATTACTAATTATTATTTATCATTATTATCTATATTTTTTATTAATCCTAGAGACATTTTGCACTAGCTAGGACTCGAACCCAAGCCCATAGGACTCGAAACCAAGCCCCAAATAATGTTACAAGCAAACTGCAGCAGCCAGGATTCGAACCCAAGTCTTTCCAGTGACCAGGGGAAGCATTGACCACT
>Ga0123342_1009454_pt1 | contig 11676 bp, 8 predicted proteins | sample Turbeawhitnodule_FD_89960 | JGI IMG/M metagenome (GOLD analysis project Ga0123342, IMG submission 89960) | Root nodule microbial communities of legume samples collected from Mexico - Turtle bean Mexico white nodule | ecosystem: Host-associated > Plants > Roots > Nodule | place: Mexico: Nepantla... | reverse complement strand
TCACCATGCCACGTCCATGTTGTATAACTTTTCAAAAATCCATCACACAAAAGATGTTCTCTAATTTCAGGAACACTCAATATCCTTCCATTCAAACAATTGACACAAGGACACCTTATTCTTACTCCATTATGATTACTAATGTCATTATGCTGCGCAAATTGTAAAAATTCTTCAACCCCTTTTTCGTAAGCATCACTTATCCTTGGTGTATTAATCCAACTCCGATCCATAGAATTGGTAAACTAAGAAAATCTAAATCAAAATTGGCGAAAGTCAAACACCCACAGAATCAATGTATTCCATATAATCAAATGTAGTATCTTATTCATTATAAACCTAAACCAACATTGCCGAAGGTCGGACACTTCCGAACTCAGAATCAGTACGTTTAATATGTAAAGACAATATCAAATCATTAAAATAATATCTAACAATTATTAAAGCAATATATATATAAAATTAAATTTAATATATTATTAAATAAATAAATAAAATACTAACCTGGAAATGGAGCGAAACAAAAGTGGCAGACAAAGTTGGCGCCTATCCGCGGGAATGCGAAAATGTTGGCACGGAGACTTACAAGGCAGAGATTAGGCAGAAACAAAGTCCACAAGGAATGACAAGTTGGGCGACGACGAGGCGCAGTTGTGCGGTCGTGGAGGTGCGGAACCGCAGAGGTGGCGAGGCACGGTGCGGCGGTGATGATGACCAGAGAAGAGCGCGACCCACGACGGCGTAGGAAACCACAACAACGGTGGCAGAGAAGAGCGCGACCCACGACGGCGCAGGAAGCCAACGGAGGCGGAGATGCGCACGACAGCGCGGACCAGCAGTGGCAGAGTGGAGCGTAGTCCAGCAGTGGCAGAGGGGAAGCGTGGAGGCGACGTTTGGCTTAGGAACGACGACACGAAAGCTGTGAGAGTGAAGAACAAGAGGTAAAGTGAAGAGTGAAAGAGACGCGACTGGTTTTTCAGTTTTTTAAGCCAATTAAAGACGGTTCCCTAGGAACCGTCATTATAACTCCAAGGCTGAGGCAATCAAAGACGGTTCCAACCGTCGTTATAACTCCCAGCTCCACCTTATAAAGACGGTTCTTTACTAAACCGTCGTGATATGTTCCACTTATTTACAAAAGTTCCACCGTGTCTCTTATAACGATGGTTATTTAGGAACCGTCTTTGTTTAGAGTCGTTAATGAAGTTTTTTGTACTAGTGTAACTTGAAGAAAAGAAGACACACTTACTTGAAAGCAAAACAAACATAACTTCTCCTCTCAGATAACAGTTCACAAACAAAATGGGTATGACATATTGCTATATATAGAGGAAGGAATACCAACCTTCGTAACCCCCTTCACTCGTTGGATCTTTTAAATCTCGCAGTTCCAAAATGAGAGTTGCTCCCACTTCTCAAGGATGTAATTGCTACAACCAATTCTACTTTTCCTAGCATGGCATGAGTGACTAGCCTTAGTTAATTCATCCATTAAAGCTTTTTCATCACTCATCACTCCTCGAGCCTACGACCCAATATGTAGGGATAATCGAGGAGATCTCGACCACCAAAGAAATGAAATTTTCCTTATCTTCAGACCTAAATGACAAACCTCTTCGTCACTCATGATTTCTCAAGCCTAGGGGGCTTGTATGTAGGGATAGGTGAGGAGATCAACCACCAAAGAAATGGAAATTTTATTTTCTTTGATTAATTTCTTAAACAATATAAAACACTTTTAAGTTCTATATAAAACACTTTTGAATCGAATTAATTCAAGCCCATCTCAGTAAGTTACCATTAAAATGTTATAAACAAGTTGACACTAGTGCAAAAACGCTTGTTTGCGACAACTAATATACCGTGTTTCACTATCAAACATTGTCTATCAAAAGACAGTGGCATTTTTGAAATTAAAACGGGTAGATAGACAACGATTGTAAGAGGAACCGCTGTCTATTTAAATCATAAAGGGAATAGACATCGATTCTAATCCAACAACCGTTGTTTATTCCCTCTACGATTTAAATAAACAACGATTCCTTTTACAACCGTCATCTATACCTCAATAGAATAGATTACGTGCTAATAGACAACGATTTTGAAACCACTGTCAAACTGCTAAAAAAACTGCTATCTTTGACCTTTTCTGCACTAGTATGACATTTACAAAGTAGACATAATTCATTATTACTCATTTATTATACTCAATATATACTACTAACTTGAGTGTTAAAGTGTCTTTATTATACTCAATACATAGTACTGACTCGAGTATTAGAGTGTCTTTATAAACATACCACCCGCCTTAACAAAAGAAGTAAAAAAAAAGTATATACAAAGAAAAGACATTCTCTCCATAAATAAAAAAAAGAAGACAAAAAAGAGTTTGTTCATGCGGGACTCATACATTGTTAACAAAAACAAATAAATTCCATGAGATCATTAATGAAGATCACGTTCCATAACACTTAATTTTACTTTGAGTATACCTTATAAATATATGCACATGTTTGATGCTCTTAACTGAATAGAGGTTGGTTTTTGATTTAGGTGGGAGAATAAATTTTCAACTGTTATTCTAATCTTATACTTGGCCACCCTCTCAACATTTTGCTTTCTCCAAATAAATGGTCTCACAGAGTAAGAATTGAATGCTTAAAGCTACCACAAATTCTATAATTTGAGTAAACATAAAGGAACCGCCACAGGGTAGAGGGTGCTGGTTGTGTGACCATTAAAGAGGACAACAAACACACTCCTCTCTCTCTCTTCTCTTTTTATATATCTTCCCTCAACTCATGAACTGAATCTCAGCAACAAAACTTGTTTCCAACACACACCACACTACTCCTCCAAAACAAAGCTTTTTTTTCTCAAAGGTGAAGAAGAGAAATGGAAGCATTTGATGAGGGAGAGATTGTGGAGCCAGTGAGTCCAACAGGGCAATACTTGACAAGCTCTTCTCTCAGTATATACATTCTTGCTGTCATGGAAACTGAGATTCCCATTGATGACTCTCAAACTGTGCCACTTCTTCAGAATCTCTTCCTTCCCATCAACTCACGTTTCTCCTCCATCATGGTAACCATCTTCACAATTGCTTCCATTTATGATAACATGTGTTTCTGTCATTGCCAATAGTGTCTTTTTGAAGTTTAAATTTAAGATCTAAAATGTGTTTTTTGCAATTTTGTTTATCTGAAAATTAAAAAAATAAAATAAGAAAGAGTAATAGAAATAATTTTGATAAATTATGAAATATATATATATATATATGTTAATTTAAATTTATAAGAAAATTAATATAACTATTTCATTTTCTTAGTTTTTAGAGATAAATGCTTTTTTGTTTGCAGTTACTCTAAAAATGGCTTTAGAAATTCTTCCTTTAAAGCCTTTAATGCATTAATGCATATATATAGCATCTACATAATTGGCCTGCATGAGTAGCTTCAATTACTCTCATATATTATGGAGACAGCTTCCTAACTTATTACGCATTTCTTCTCTTGCCCATTCTTTAACCAACATGCCTCTAATATCACAGTAATAGATGAATATCACCATTGATGTACACACATGACTTTTTTTTGTCACTATTGGTTAAATCTTCATGGGGTTGTTTATAACCGTCATTAATTCGTCACTTATTAATGACAGTGATATAGTCATCAAAACTGACTATTTTTAATGGCTATATCTACCATAATTTATAAATTATTTATAAATATTATTTTTAACTATTGTTAAAAGTTATTTTTATAATAGTAATACATAATTAAAGGGTTAGTAGCCACTTGTTGAAATAAATTAATTACTTACATTTTAGGTTTTAGCTACTAATTATTAAGATTATAAAGTTGGTATATAAAATCTTGGTATCTAATTAGATACTAATTTAAAAACTATTTATCGATAATAGAAACTAATAAATTTTTTAGTCTCTAAAATAGTATCTAATTTTGTCAATAGCAATTAATTATTTCTAGTTTCTAAAATTGGTTTTTATTTAATAATTTTTTTTAGTGTATATCCATTATTTTATTTTACCAATACTTTTAATCAAATTAAAAGAAAATGTAATGTTTGAGCTGTATAGATGCATATGCATGATCATTAATTAGGCATGCATGTATGTACCCTTTTGCTACTGTTGCCTCCAAAGACAAAAAAAACTGACTGTGGATTTTGAACAATAGATTAAGGACAAAAATGGAGATAAAAAGTGGAAGAAAGTTGAAGTGAAGCTTGGGGATCATATAAAAGTTCCTAAATTTCAAAGTGGCAATGAGTCTTCCAACTTCTTATATGATGAGTATCTTGATGAGTACATGTCCAAAATAGCTGTGGAACACCTGCCACAACATAGACCCTTATGGGAACTTCACATTGTAAAGTACCCTACAAGCAAAGCCATGGGAACCTTGGTGTTCAAACTCCACCATGCCCTAGGGGATGGTTTCTCTCTCATGGGTGCCCTTCTTTCATGCATGGAAAGAGCTGACAAAGCCTCTCTCCCCTTCACACTCCCATCAAGCCAAAGACCCAAATCACCAATTTCGAACACCAAAGTGGTGTTCAAGAGATTGCCCTCCATTTTCCTTCGCACTATTTCGGAATTTGGATGGAGTTTGCTGAAGAGTAACTTGGTTGAAGATGATCAAACACCTATTAGATCTTGCTCTGAAGACACCAAGATGAGGCATATTAACATCTCGGATGTTTCTTTCTCCTTGGATCTCGTCAAGGAAGTCAAATCTAAACTTGGAGTGGTTGGTGAAATCTCTCTCATATTATAATCTCTCTAAACTTTGATATACCATGTTCTTTATTACACAATTTTTAGGATAAATTTCACTATTGCTTCCATATTTTTCTTTAACTTCAACTATCTTTTAAATTTCTTTAAGACTTAATTATATTTTGTTTATGTTTTTATTTATTTGTCTTTACATTACTAGAAAATCATTAAATAAAAATTAAATTTTAAAGATAAAAAATAATTAGTGCTATGTTGACTAAATTAAATGTTATTTTAAAAAATAAATAATTATTATGTCTAATTTAACTTCTATTATAAATAAATAATTTTTACATTAGTATTTAATTAGCTATTAATTATTTAATTCTTAAAATTATAACTAAAACATTAGTAACTAATTAAATACTAAAAATTTAGTATCAATAATATAAATTAATTTAAATATTAATATTTTTTTTCTCTAGTAATATTTAATTTAGTTAATATAATAATTAATTATTTTTTTAAATTGATTTTTATTTACTTGTAGTGTTATTTTATTATATATTTTTCTTTAGTACTGTAATCAACTTAATTATATTTATGTTTCACTTAATTATCAAATTCTGATTTTTTATTAATTTGATATTCAATATTTAATGATAATATTGATGTGACATTACTCAGATCATGTCCTTATAAGTATTAAATGCTACTATAACAAAAGAATTAAGATGGAAAAATTAAAATATAATTTTACAAAGAAATAGAAAAACCGAACAGGAGATAAGATAAAGATATTAGTTTAGTTGATGCCTAACTATCTTGAACAAGTCTATTATTTCTATTTTTTATAGCATTTAAACATGAAATAGTGTTTAAAACATGAGAGTATATTAATTGTTAGCTATTTTTGTTGGGTTTGGTGATGAAAGAGCATAAATGATGTCCTTGCTGGGGTAATTTTCTTTGGCATTCGGCTATACATGCAAGAAATAAGTCTGAAATCAAGCCAGGGACAGTCAACAGCACTGGTGTTGCTGAACACCAGAAACATTGAAGGGTACAAGTCTATCAAGGAGATGGTGGAGAAGACCAATACCAGTTCTGCATGGGGGAATCAATATGCCTTTTTGCATGTTCCAATTCCAGAGCTCACTGATTCCAAATATGCAAACCCTCTTGAGTTTATTTGGGAAGCACACAAAGAGATGATCAAAAAGAAAAATTCTTTGGCCACTCCTCTCACTGGCATGCTTCTGGATATGCTCAGAAAACTCAGAGGACCTGAGGTACCTACCTATCACAGCACACTTCTGTTTTTCATATACATTTTAGTTTGTTTTTGGTCTCATTGTTGTTTCAGAATCAGATTAAAACTTTACTTGTTTTCAATATTAGTTACAGTTTTTTTTGACACACCCTTTTAAAATACTCTCTTGCTTACTTACATTTATTACAAATCATATCCTTTTTGCTTTTATTTTTTTCATTTAATGATAAACATTCACAAATTTCAGTTACGAGATTTTGTAGTTTAAAACTTAAAATACTTAAACTGCATCTATTTGTAGTAATGAAAATTTTAGTTAAATCTTTGGGATAATTAGTGCAGCTTAATTAATCAATCTCTGGTTTCAATCATGATATTTATTTGTTCTTAACATGTGTTTTCAGGCTGCAGCTAAATACTTGTACTCTACCTTAAGAAACTCAAGCACAACAATCTCAAACATGATTGGACCAGTGGAGCAAATGGCTGTGGCTAATATTCCAATCAAAGGATTTTACTTCATGGTGGCTGGTTCACCTGAGGTATGTGTCTGTTTTCTTGCATTGCATCATGATATTGTACTGTGCTTCATATCTATGGCAGTTTTTCCACAGAAACCCTACTTTTTCACCAAAACACGTGGTGTTGCCAGGTACCTTCGCTTTCTGCATTAACCAGCCTCATATCTAAAAGTTTTTTTTGCAATTATGAATGCCGTGTAGAGTGATTTTGGTGGGATTTGTTAGGTTGCATCATCAATGCATGTCAACCAATAACATAGCCCTAGCCACCACACATTAATTAAAAAATATGACAAATTTATTCACTTACTCAAATAATATTTCTGTCTCTTTTTAATCATCATTTAATGTTTAGTATAATATTAATGATTTTTCATCAATAATATATTCTTGCTTTTAATATAATATTTAATGTTAGATATTTTTATGAAACTTAACATCTAAATTAGAATTTAGATTGACTTTTTATGAATCAACAATCATCTTTCACTATATGAAAAAATATTATTAAAAAAAAAACATATTTAATTAATTTACATTTATATATTTATTACAAAGTAAATTTTTTTAAAATTATTTATTAAGATATTTTTTTTATATTTCTTGATTTCATTATCTTTTCAAATTTCAAATTTTTTTTTTTCTTTTGGTTCGTCTCCATACATAATAAGTATGAAATTTTTGTGTCATCTTCATCTCTGTTGCATAACTGATATATGCATATCCATATACTTGTTGTTTTGAATATTACTTCAACAATTTTGTTACAAAAAATCACAATAAATTAAATATGATATTATCAAAGATTTAATATCAAAATAATATATATTTTTTTCTGTTAAATATCAAGAAAAAAATTATAATTGTGTAAATATCAAATAACAATTGGATAAAAATAAAATAACTATAAAAAAGTAAAAATGATTTGATTTGATAAAATTGAGGATTGTAATTTTTGAAATGCAATACACCATTTGAACAAAATGACAAAGAAAAATGTGTAATACCTTGAAGATATCAATAAACTTTATTGATATTAAAGAAGTGAAAGAGTTAAGAGAGTATGAATTTTCTTTCAGCTAAACAAAACTAAGGGTGTACATGATTGAACAATTGGAATTGGAATTGAGAGTCAAACATCTTCATGAAAAACATTAAATAAAAAATAAAAAATCAAAATAGACTTAAAATAATTAAATATTTACCTTAGAAATTATTAGATTCAATAAAATTGAGATTTGTGTTTTCTGAAATACAGTACATCATTTGAACAAAACTATACAAACGATATAATCAAGATTATAGTAAAAGGAAAAGTAATTTAGGGATTTAAGCCAACTATGAAAATTTTGAACAATAGTTGACGGAGAATAGAAAGAATTGTAAAGAGAAAAATTAATATAACTTCTTTAAATTATTCAATAAAGTATGAGTGTTGAGTACTATCCATATTCATACCCTCTTCAATCAATAAGAGGACTTTAAAAAAAAACAAAAAGAAATCAGACAAGAATGAAGAACAGGATAGTTAAAAAGTAAATCAAAATTAACAAAATTAGTTTAATTGAAAAACTAGTTCTCCTAATAAAGTGAATCAAAATTGAAAATTAAAAATTTACATTTTTTTTTGTAAATGAAGTTAAATTAAGTATTTTTGTTATTAAAAGTAATTAAGTTTGAATTATTTAAAGTTTTCGTTCCATTATGTTAATATATATATATATATATATATTAATTTATAAATATATATATATATATATATATATATATATATATATTATAATTTGTTTTTTAAATTAATTAACCAAACTAAACCACTTATGAAAAAGATTTTATTAAAACCGAACAATCTTTAAAAGTTGTTTAGTTAGATTTTTTTTTTAAAACTTTTATCGATTTATGTTACGAGAAAACGGATTAAATAAATAAATAAAATCTAATTTAACTAATAATATACATTGAAAGTGATTTTTTCACTGTCATTTATTATTGATATCATAAAAAAATTTAACTATCAATACATGAAATTTTTAACACTTTTTTCAATCGTGCTATGCTATCATTCTTTCGCATTTGTTTACTTTTTTTAAAAGAAAACATTTGACTGCTGCAGAGTCTCACCATGACAATCATGAGTTACATGGGAAAGATAAGAATTGCATTTGGAGTAGAGAAAGACTTCATCGACAAGCAATTATTCAAGTCCTCTTTGGAAAACTCTCTTGAGATGATAGTAGAAGCAGCAAGACAGATTAAGGCATAAAATCAAATATGGAACATATGAATCCATGCACTACCCCTATATTCTTGTTCATATTTAAATTTTAATTTATTTGTTTATTCGTGTTGTAATGATTAAGTAAAAGGATTTTGATTATGTATGTGAAATTTGGATAATCAACAATTGAAGAACATTTATCCAATTTGGATAATCTTAATGAAAATTACGTACTTTAATTATTATCATCAAATCCCTTTATAATTGTCTTTTGAGGAATCCCTTTATAATTGTCTTTTGAGGAATTTCTTCTTTTTAGTATCCACTTCAAAATTATTAATGTAATATTTTGAATTGCAATCTTCTTTTTTTATTGTCATCTTCTACATTATTATTATTATCTTTAAACTCCTCATTCTCTCTAGATGCATTCTTCAACAATGTGAATGTTGAAATTCTAAAATATCCTCAACTTTAGTTACTTCATTTACATGTGATATTTCATCTATGGGTAAAGAACACCATCTTAACATCATGAGCGCTTCTATGAAACCTCTCAACTTTGTTTTGATTGCAACACACCAACCTTGTTTATCCTTTCTTGATATGAGACATGCAACATAATATACTTTTTGTACATTATTTTGCAAGGATAAATGAGTCCAAAGGTAAATATACCTTTTATCCATGTGCTATCAAACAAATGAGGAGCAGAGGAGGATGGTGGGAGGAGCAGAGGAGGAAATCTGTATTACACATAAATCATTCGCCCTCAAAATCCTATACTACCTATTTCTTTTCAAACTTTCCAAGTTCTCATGGGAATACGATATGCTGAAAATCTTTCAAAGATGAGCTAGGGTGAAAGTGTTCATTTCTGGACGTCGAAACAGGCGGGGAAGAACGTTTGGGTTTGTGAGATTCTTTACGGTGCCAAATGAGCTCAGATTGGAGAAGGAGCTGGATCAGATATATAATGGAAATATGAAACTTTTTGTTAACCTACCAAAATATAGGAGAAACGGGAATACTCAACAAGGTGTGGCGCTATACGCGGATGGTAAGGGTAAGAATCAACATTACCGTGCACAGGGGCAGTCGAAGAGCAAGGAGGTATGGAGAGAAATAAAAGGGAAGGGTATCCGAAGGGACCTTAACATGAAACATTCATATGCTGATGTTGTTAGGAAAGCTTCACTGGACCAGTGGCAAGGCCCAATCATGAGACTACATCAAAAGTTCTACCTTGGATGTCTAATAGTGCAGTAGGTTGGATGATACCATATTTGAACTTTGAGTCCTTACGTGAAGAATTTATAAAAGGAGGGATGTATATGATTAAGGTGAGATATATGGGTGATAATCTTGTCCTTTTAACCCCGAAGGAAGGAGAACGGATGGATGATATCATTAAGTTAAACAATATCTGGTTTACCAGTGTGTTCGAGGATATAAAACCCTGGTCTGAATCATATGTTGCAGGTCACAAGATTGTATGGGCTAGATACTTCGGTTTACCCATTATTATGTGGAATAAGGATTGTTTGTCTAAGGTGGTTGGAGAAGTGGCAGAGCTGATAACCATTGAAGAAGCTACTAAGTAGTAGGAGAACCTTGAGTATGCACGTATCCAAATACAAGTGTTGAAATTGTGTAAAGTAGGAGTTTCAAAAGGATATCGAATTAATGGTCATATTTATAACATTAGTATTGTTGAGGAGGAACCCAGTCAAGGGGGAGGAGTGTGCAATTGTCCTGTTCATAATTATTCTTCCTCAAATAGCATATCATCAATGGATACCTTCATTGAGGAGACCATTTTTTCGAAAAAGTGTTTGACGAGGGGGATGTTGACGCAGTCGTTACTTCCCGACGGGATGAGGAGGCTAAGGAGGAAAGAAAAACCTGGTTTTCACTAGAGACAAAATCGAAACAAATGAAGGAACTTTCTCAGTTTGAAAGGCAGAGTCAGAGTAAAGGTGAACTACCTTATGCAGATACGGTAATGCGTGAGCAGGGGAATTATAATGTTGGGGCAGCTTTATCCGTGTCAGAGAAGGTCAACGCAATTTGCAATCTAATCCAAAATTCTTTGGCTGACTTAGCGCATTGTGTCCAGGGTAATAACCCTCCTTCAGTTATACCTAAAATAAGCGTGGCCCAGATTCCTAAAGCCCAAGATCAAAATATTGGGCTAATGGGCCTACTGAACCAGGTAGTTAGGGTCGGTACAGAAGAGGTATGTGCAAGAACTGGGCTAAGACAATCGACGTTACCGGTCGCAGGAAGCACAAAGTAGGCAACAGAGGCATTCGCTAATTTCTCTGGAGGGGTGAATGCGGAGATGAAATATGTTAATTCTCAACCAGGAGGTTCTATTCGAAGTGACGAGGATGCAGGAGGATCACCGCCTTATCCTACGTCCGACCACAACTGTATTCATGATGAAACGAGCAGCGTGGGTAGCTCGATATCGCAAATGAGAGATTCAGTCAATGGCAAAGCTGGCGCAAATGTAGAGGATGAATTCACATCACCAGAGAATGTTTGAAGGTTGCGTGATATGTGGGAGCAGGGCACGAAGCAATCTCGTATGCGATGGAGGTCCAAGGGAGGATTGTGGCCCCTTCATTACGGAATCAATTCCTCATCCAGGTTAAGCCGTTGCTTTTTTGCTGAGTCTGAATATGATATTGTACTCTGTAATAACCGGTTAAGACTTGAGGATAATGTGGCTGAATCTGATCGCATTTGGGATGCGGGTAAACAGTTAGGTTTGAGATGTTCAAGGGAGGAGGTCGATGTAGTAGTAGAATTGGGGTGTATGGATGCAAGGGACAAGGAAGTTAAAAAACTGTCTAAGGAGGGATCTTGTCATGCTGTTTAATGATCATAGTGAATCTAAATATTAGGGGTCTGG
>Ga0123342_1009452_pt1 | contig 11676 bp, 2 predicted proteins | sample Turbeawhitnodule_FD_89960 | JGI IMG/M metagenome (GOLD analysis project Ga0123342, IMG submission 89960) | Root nodule microbial communities of legume samples collected from Mexico - Turtle bean Mexico white nodule | ecosystem: Host-associated > Plants > Roots > Nodule | place: Mexico: Nepantla... | reverse complement strand
TCTTGGTGAGTTCTTGAATTAGAACATTGATCCAATTCTAATTAAAGTGTCAATTCATGACCAACTCAATTTGTTCCTAAGAATGTCAAAGAATCATGTATTCTTGCTATTGCATTCACATCACCCAGGGCGAGTGACTAGAAGCTGGGGCGCATGAGTTGGCACCCAGGTAGTCACCCCTCGCACCAGATGCACTCCAGAGAAGGAGGACTTACACGTTGGAGTTTCCCTAAGTTGGGTTACAGCGTTGTAAGGCCTTCCACGTGGAATGGCGGTTAAGTCAAAAGGACACGTGGCAGTAAGCACTGAAACATCAAGGTATATAAGCTTCTCTGAAAGTTTACTACACATTTTACTCAGTTTACACACTCACTCAGAGAGAAAGAGAGAACAAAGTTAGTTACGATTCAGTTACGGTTCTCCGATACGGAGGTTTTGATGTTTCTTGCTTTGCTGACTTAATCGTCGGAGTGTAAACGGCCGCGAGGGCGCCCTTTGCTCGCTTCATTTCAGGTACTCACGGCAGCGTAAGGCGGAGATCTGAGTTGAAGACGAAGGAGCCCTATATCGCGAGTTAGAGCCACACACGAAGACTTTCTCAGTCAACCGGCAGGAACAATACTCTTTCATTTGTGTTAACTAAAAGCAACTCACTCAACAATAAATAAACAACACTAATATACACTAGTTAATATAATAAATAACAATCTTAAAAAACATATTTTTTTCACATACACGTACTATCAAAATAATAATATTTTTTCTTCTACATAACTAACATAACAAATCACTTAACAAATCACTTTTAACTAATATGTAGTACTCCTCGATTATAAATTAATAATTCAATCTTTCACACTCAATAGTTTTTGGAGAATTTATAAGTAAAGTTAGAATATCTCATTTCCTTAATGAATTTTGTACGTTTAATGCTACACAATATCTTTCCACGTATCATTACCACATGCCCACAATATACAATTATATATAATGTGCTTATTCACTATAACATTAAAATCATTTGTATATGCAATAAAATGAATCCATAAATATAATTAGTTCAATTTTTCCTTCATTATGTAACACATTATCATTATCATTTAAAATTAAAAAGAAACTATCAAAGACAATGCCACTTGAGCATAGATATTTCTTTTGAGCAAAAATTATTTTTACTTAAATAAAAATATTCATACTAGAACGAAAATCAAGTTAAGAATTTCACTTTGATTTTAGTTTGAAGAACCATTCTATCACTTAAACAAAAATCCCTCTCAAAAAAAGGACTAAACATGATTTTCAAAATAAATAACATAAAATAATCAAATTGAACATCAATCAAATATACATGTGTAACTTATATACAATTCATAAGATCAATAAAATGATTCAAATTCAATTATTTATCAACTCCAATTCCATATAAATATTCAAATATAATTCATTCAACTTTTACATCCCTAATATTTTCTACTTGAATTTATATAAACATTTCAATATTTTTAATTTTGACATTCTAATTAAACACACACTTATATATACACGCGCGCACACACTCATACACAATATTAGTTCAACATCATAAATACCTATTTTTCATATGCAAAAACTATTGATAACTACTAAATTTTAGGATATTCTATCTTGAACCAATTTCTCAAATTTTTTTATAAAAACTTTTATATTAAACATGAAAATCTAAAAATTCTCCAATTTCTCAATTTTACTAATGTCATAAACATATTAACTTCTTACTTCGAATATTGTACTTCATTAATAATAAGATAAGTTCAACTAAGATAAGTTCAACTAAGCTAGGAAAGTCCTAACTTACTACTATATATACTTACTTACAAATAGAAAACATCACTCTCAACTTAAACTAAAGTAGAGATTTATCTTGATTCATATCTCACATGCATGTCCAAAGAACGTGTACAAACAAGTCCAATAATAATAAAAAAAATTGAGATATAAAGAAAAGAAAAATTTATTCTAAACAAAAATAGAATCAAATTAAATTATTTTATTTTCTATTATCTTCGACAAAGCAACTTGAAATTAAAAAAATTTAACAATATAGAAGAAATGACTGTAGAAAAATAATTTATAAAATAGACCTAAATAGTTAAAATTGTAATAATATAACTATAACTTTAATTTTTACCATTGGACACATCTGGTATATAATGTATATAGATAATATATTGACAAGAATAAGGTATAAACTAAAAAAAAATAAAGATGATAAATGAAGAAAAAAATTGTATATGTAATAAGGAGGAAGAAACATTTGATTTGTTTTATTGAGAAGTTTTGTGCATAAAAAGACAGGGATGAGACATCACTCACACAAGTTGTCTTGTAGTAAGTAATGCTTTATATATGTCAACTTGTTACATCGTTTTCATTAATAATCATTATAACGAGAACGCATCAGACCTGCTGCAATTTTCAGACTTCGGGTTCCTAAACATTTTGTTTAAGCTTCGTTTCTACTCATGTCATTTCATAATAACTCTTATCTATGAATGAACTTCCAAAAACTTACCAAAACATTTTGCAATTCTAATGTTCTTAACAAATTTAAACCAACACCAAAATAACAATTAGATAATATTAATCTAGCTCAAAAGGATTATTTCAAATTAAAAAGTATGAAATCATTCATCCTACTTGCCATTTTAACTCAATTGCTTACTATATAACATGAAATATTCAATTATATATAACTACTTTAATATACCATTTCATTTCAAAAGTCAGAAGTAAATATTTCGAATAATCTAGTTTCTACTAACCATCTTTTAATTTTTAATAACAAATCATCCACAATCTTATAATTCAACTTCCAAAAATTAAAAAACGAACTCAATAGGTGGTCCAATAGCGACCCGATAGCGAGTGGCACGATAGGCCCAACCATATTACGAAGTGGACTTTAAGCTTAACTCAATTCCATAAAACCGGCTCAATGAGGTGAGGTTTGCACCCACTTATATAAAATGAAAGGCTCTAATCTCTAGTCGATGTGGGATTTCCAACACATATCTCACATGCATAAAAAAAAACCTATACATGTTAATCATAGAAGAAAGAAAAAAAACCTAAAAATTTGAGAGAAAAAAACTTATTAAGCAACAGAATTTGATGAATTTAGATTATTCTAATATTTTTTATCTTATAAAATATTTTTTTGTCAAATGAAAGATGAAAATTATCTTAAATCTTATGAATAAGTCAAAGAGAAATTAAGAAAAACAGTTTAAAAAGATGGTGAGATTTTATAAATAAAAGAGAATAATTAAAATTAATATATATATTAAATATATCTTAGAATTTTAATTTTTTTAATTTATCTGTCGAGTATTACAATTTTAATTATAGATATTTTAGCTTAAAATAATTAATATTTTTTTTATCAGCAAGTAAAAAATAAAATGAAAAATTTACCTATAATTTGATTTTTACGAATAAGAATAAAGTACACCTAATAATAAATGCATTTACATTTACATCTATCAACACTTAAATTCAAAATAAATTTTTGACTATAAAATTAATAGCATTAGAAATTTTTGTAACAATCTCTAGAAAGGTAAAGATTTTATATCAATTAACATAATCTAACATGATTAATAAATAATTTTATCTCTTGAATACATGGTTAAGAATTTATTCACTTGTATGTATAAATGAAAAAAAAACATATGTAAGAAGATATCAACGTGTTAATGGACCTAAGTACAAGAGATTGACCCCTAATATTTGATTAAAAAATGTGTTATGTTCAACCTAAAAATTAAAGTTACATACCAAATTAAAATGTTTCTTATTTATCCGTTATTTTAAATTATGTGCAAGTAATTTCAATAATTCTCATTTTTAAGCTAGTTATGTCCCTCTATTTTAAAGAATTTGCATTTTTGTTCTTTCAATGGATTCCTTCTATTTAAAATCTTCACATCCACGTTTTTACTTAAGCATTTGGAAGTTTTTAACAGATTTAAAACATAAATAATTTTAAAAGTTTTTAAATCACAAATTATATTGGAGTTGTTTGAAGAAGAAAATATGAATTGATAGTCTATAGCTTATAAACTAGTTTATAAATTTTATTAATAATAAAAATTATTTTATATATTAATAATTTTTTTAATATTTAATTTAGTTAATATAGTAGTTAATTATTTTTTATTTAAAATTTATTTTTGTTTAATGATTTTCTTATATTAACATTTGTATAATATTGGTGAATTTTATTTAGGCTCATGAGTTGAGAAGAAATAATCTAAACAAATTTAATAAATTTTATTTGTAAACATGTAAAATATAAAAGAGAAAACTTAGATATAAAAAGAGTAATTAAGAGACCATATCCATTTACTTATAAAGGTAATGAAACTTAATTTGGTAAAACAAAGTCAAATAACTAAAACTTCACATAATTTAAGTTAAAAGATCCAAAAGAAAAATTAAACCTAAAAACTAAGATGAGTCAACAAATAAAATTAAAGTAAATTGAATAAAAGCAAGTGAATGATTAAAGCACTGTTGAGAAAAAAGAGAACCATCATTAATAAAAGAATATAAAGTGGCAGAAAAGACATGTTACTTTATTTTGGATGTGAACTGAACTTTGAGGCTATTGAGCAGGGAATATTCCTTTCCACTGTACAAAAGGTTTCATATTTGGTTGCTCCACACACTTCAAATCTCATTAGTTTATGTGTAAGTGATTCCAACTTTTATGGATATATAATATTTTAAAATAGTATTTAATATTAATTACTATTAAAAATATATTTGCTTTATAAAAGTAAGAGAAAGAATAATATATTAATAATAAAGTATACATGGATAAAAGTAAATTATTTATTTACAAACTAATTAATTATTTGTACGAAAAGCTAACACACTATAAAGTAGTTTAGATACTTTATTATTTATATGGAATTATTATGATGAATTATTTGAAATTAGATTATCCATTTCATCCATTATATTTTTTGTTTGTTGGTTGATTTCAAAACCCTTATTTTGACCTTTTATTTTTGGGTTGATTTTGGGCTGAATTTTTTTTTCTTTTTAAGAAATCTATAATAGAGACATAATAAATCACATGTAACACAAGGAAGTGGTGTGCCGGGATTTTTAAGCTTATAAATATCTTTTTCATTTATTTTATTTTTATTGACAATGAGAAAATAAAATAAATTGGAGCGCCTCTCTAATCATATAAAAAAAAATCTCAATATAGTGTTTCCTAATGGAAATTGTATACACATAAAACAAAAATTTGCTTAACAAACAACAACCAAAAAAAAAAAACTATTGCGAAACAAGAGTCAATAGTTCCCACAGTCCTATTTAATGTATCTATATAAACTTATACCAATTCTAAAAAACTTGGAAAATTATTTTCTCTCTCCATTTTTATATTAATTGTAAAAAGTCAATTTTTTTTAAAAAATTAAATAACTCTAAATAAATATGATCTCATACTTTTAAATAATCTCAACTGCACATCCGCACCTCCATACCTCCCTTTCAGTTTCAACACTTTCATTATTCTTCAGCTATAATGTTTGAGAGAGTTATTTTATCATTTGAGCATGTATGAGATAATTGACAAGAAGATTCTGTTAAAGATAGATGCGAACTCTACTCAATTTCCATGAAGATGTGTTTGAAGAAGAATACTTGTTTCAAGGTTTATGAAAAATGTAATTCATGGTCTTAATTATGTTAGAGTTGTTTAAATAGCCTTTTACACTTTAAATCTACCTTATATCTCACAACCATAGTGATGAGCTTAAGCATAAGCGTCTCTTAAAAATGTTTTTAAAATCTATTTCATGGTTTTCAAAAATTATTTTACTGCACAAGAATTTAATCTTTTAATTTGAAAAAATAATTGATTATTTGGTACTACTTCAAAAGCGGTTAGCTTTATCAAAAATCATTTTTGACTCCAAATTCTATTTTGTTCACATTTTCAGTTTTCAACTGATCTGAAAGTGGTTATGTTACCACCAAGAGTATTTTCAAAAAAAGTATGTTCTTTTGAACTTGAATCTGTTGTTTTATAACAATGTTTTTGAAAATCTTTTTTTATCTGAAACCTATAAAAAGGAAGGTTGATCTCAGGTCAAATCACTTATCGCAATCGCGATTTGCATACAATTTTCAAGTGCTTTCATTAAGATTTTGAATTGAGTTTTAGTTTTTGAAAGTATTTTTTTTAAACTTTAAGTGCTCTTGTGTTGGTGTCTTTGGCTTGAAATTCAAGGTTCTTTCAAGTGTTGCAGCTGTGAGGGTCCTGGTTCGAACTCTTGTATCTGCAATCAAGGTGTTTTCTTTCCTAGACTTTTCCTTTTGTAAAAGTGTTTGTATTTGTACTTCTTGATAGGGTTTCTGGGTTGCTGAAATAGTGTGCTTTAGTTTGTGATCTTGGTTCTTGAAGGGTTTAAGAACTAGGAAGTTTTGTAAAGATTTCTTTGCTTTAGTGGAATCCATCTTAGTATAAGGTGGGACTGGATGTAGCTCTCATTGAGTGAATGAGTATAAAACTGTGTGTGCCATCCTCCCTTCTTGAACATTGCTTTAAATCTAAAATATGATAATCTATGATAAAATAAACCTATTGTTTCAAAATTGAATCTGTTGTTTTAACTACTGCTGGGTTAAATCGTTTTTTGGTTTTCAAGATTCTAATAAGGATTTAAATCTTTCTTAAAATTCAAAGTATCTTTAATCTCTATGTAAGTAATACCTCATGTGTTGAGTTTCAAATGAGCAATCTAGTTCAAGATTCTTTCTTTTCGTAACTGTTTTCAAAAAGTTTTTTGAAAGTTGCTTGTTGAACTTAACTTCTCCACTTCTCTTCAACAAAACTATTTCAAGTGAAATTTTAACTGGTTTTGTTAAAGGTACTGGTTTAGAAATCAGATTGAAACGTCTTGTATTTCTTGGTTTCAATCATCAAAGTGGTCACTTGTTAACTCTTGTCTTAAAGGACTAACATTGTCTTTAATCATTTCTTTGAACAAAAGTCTTGAACTCATAAAGAAATAATTATGTTGATTCTAAAACCAATCCGTTATATTTTTTAAACTACTTCTTGAAATCAAAAAATAAATATGTTTTTCATTAAATCAATTTGTTCCTTTTCTGTCAGGATTTTCTAAATTGTATTCTTTGCAAAAAATTTATAAGTCCAATTCACCCCATTTTGAACAGATTCGTTAAGATGATTTTTTTTAGTTTTGTACTCTATTTCTATTTTTGCACCTGACTGATTTTTTTTCGAGTTTAATAACTTCCAAAAAACGAAAAAAAAAACAATCACAACTAGTAAAAATACCACAAAACTTACATCAACCACCAACGTTCACCACAAGCAACCACCACTGCTTGAAATTAAAGAAGATATCACACTCTCCAACATACATATTGAAAAAGATATTATTAGAATTAAAAAAAAAATATAGAGGTACATGAAAAAAGGTATGGAGGTGCAGGAAAATTTCCCAAAATATTTTGATGCAAATACCATGACTATGGTTTTATGTTTTTCGTGTACTTTTTACTTCAAATTTAATTCAATTTTTATTATAATTTTCAATTGATTCTATACTATATTTTTTGCTTTTAAATTCATATAAAAATATATAGTAGATTTCAAAATTATTAAAAAAATTAAAAATAACAAACAAATATTCAACTTGTCTAATAAAAAAACAAAGTTTTTGCCTGATAAAAAAAAAGTAAAGTCCATTTCCACCCTAAAATTAATTCTAAGTAATGTATTATTATTATTATTAATATATATATATATAACTAAATCGTAGAGAACTTTTATATTTTTTTATGAAATTTTCAATCAATCTACTAATTTACTTTCGCTTTAAAAAAATTTAAAAAATCCTGAAAATTATATTATCAGAAGTGTTCTTTAAAACTTTATCTTCAAATGAATTTTTTCCCAATATACTACTTAACTCATTCAGTAGAAAATAACAAATTACACTGAACATAAAAAAACCCGAAATTACCCTTATCTTTAATCAATTAGGTAAATGATGTTTTATATGGACGCCATCAACCAAATTTCAAATAGATAACATCAAAATATAAATCAATGAGTAGAAAATATTTTAGGACATGTTTGCCACATGTTTTTTTTTTTTCAGGACATGTTTACCACATGTTTTTTCGTAAATATTTATAGAAAATAAGAAGAAAATATAAAATGAGTTTCATCATAATTAAAATTAATTTATGTACAGAATTTAGAAAAAAAAAACTATTTGATAGAGAATTTCTATAAGTTATATATAAACGAATATTTAACTTATAAAATTTATTTATTTTTTAAAGTATTTATAGGAAAATATTGTCTAACAATAATTTAATCGGTATCATTTAACATATTTTTTAAATAATAATATTGGATAGACTTAAATAATTTGATTATAAACAATATGATCATAAACAATAATTTTATCTTAACATTGTAATGAATGATAATCCTGTATTTATAACCAACATATTCTTGATGAGATGATCTATAACTTTTTATAGACAAATAATATGAAATTTTATGAATTAATTATTTTTTATTAGTGACTATTAAATATGAAATAAACATTTCGGTTTAGAAATGGGTTCAAGAACTAGCCAGAAGACAGAGTTTAGGGAGTTGTTGAGTATTGGACCTGACCCGAGACAGAAGATAAAATAGTCGTCCGTTGATCCAAGTATTTAGGAGGTTTTATTTTACTAGAGACAAATCAAGAAAAGTCTGAATTCTCAGCAGAATAGTAAAGAACATTTATGACAGAGTAAGATCGAAAACGGAGCTAGATGTAGTGATTGTAGATATAAAGATGTATCACGAAAGACAAGGAGGGACAAATAACATACTAAATTGAGAGCACACTTGTTCTTGACAATTGAATGTTCTAAACCTCATATTGTCTACCGATCTGTCTCGAACCGGTTGTTTGATTGTTTTAAAAGATATGCCTAAATATGTTTAGAAATTTTTAATAAAATCAACCAGAACTTTTATAAGTAATAAAAGATAGTCGGAAATACTTTATTTTATACTAATTTACCCGATCGAATTTAGTGTACATCTATTTCTACTTATTATGACAGAGTAAGATCGAAAACGGAGCTAGATGTAGTGATTGTAGATATAAAGATGCATCACGAAAGACAAGGAGAGACAAATAACATACTAAATTGAGAGCACACTTGTTCTTGACAATAGAATGTTCTAAACCTCATATTTTCTACCGATCTGTCTCGAACCGGTTGTTTGATTGTTTTAAAAGATATGCCTAAATATGTTTAGAAATTTTTAATAAAATCAACCAGAACTTTTATAAGTAATAAAAGATAGTCGAAAATACTTTATTTTATACTAATTTACCCGATCGAATTTAGTGTACATCTATTTCTACTTATTAATTGCAAAGAGTTATACCAATAAAATCTTATTACAAATATTATTATTCTTCTCGTTTTAATATTACACTTGAGTATAGAAAATCACTTTTAATTATCTATATGTATCTATCTCTTAAGATAAAGCAAAAGTGTACATTATCACTCCTAACAAGTACATAAAACCATTTTTAATTATATAATAAGAATTATATATATATATATTAAAACATTTAAATAGAGTTTATCTTTTCTTATCATAGAGTTTAACTTCCCCACAGTGAAGGCACTTAAAAAAAACTTAACAAAATTATGCATTTCTCACATAACTAATGTTTATTAATTTTCATTTAATTAGTAAATAGTCATGAAAAAAAGTTAACTCATAAAAAAATACCAACAAAGTCATAAGATTTTATATTGAAAGTGATATATACACTACAAAAAAATGATGAAACAAAAACCAATTTTAGAGACAAAAAATAATTAGTTGCTATAGTGACTAAATTAGAGACTAAAATTTTTTTTGATTTCTAAATTAGTTTCTATTATTGTTAAATAGTTTCTAAATTAGTATTTAATTAGCAACAAAAATTTTTGTTACCAAAGTTTTTTTACCAAAATTTAGAATATAAATAATTGATAGTTAAAAGATCCCAACATTTAGAATATAAATAATTTAGAATATCTAATTAACAATTTACCTTTATGAAAAGATCCCAACATTATCAAGTTAAACTTTACGTTATTAAACAAGGTCGTTTAGCATAAAGTTACTTCACTTTACATGTCATTGATATTGAGTTCCAAATATACAATTGTGTTAATTTTTTTTTATCAGCATGTGTTTAATATTTAAAAGGACAATTTTACTATTTACAGAATTTTTTTCAGTTCTAAATGGCTTCTTCATTGAAGGATAAGCTATCTATGACATTTTTTTTTATCCTAAAAACTATAAGAGAGAAGATGTTTCTTTTATAATCATTGTAAATAGAATTGTCTATGTGTTTTGATAGATACTAATTTCCAGTTTAAAATTTAATCAAACATAAAGTTCATAAACCCTTCTTCAGAATATTTTTCTCTCCAAATCTTTAAATCAAGAAAAACTAGTCAAACAAAAGAAAAGTAATTAAATATTGTACCGTCCCGTTTCCGGGCGTTGACCAAAGCCAAAGTCAACGATTAAGTCAAAGTCAACATAAAATGGGACCACTCGAGGAGTCCAAGGAAGGAAGTCAACAGACAAGGGCGTCGCCAAGATGAGGCGTCGCCAAGACAAGGCGTCGCCAAAATAAGGCGTCGCCAAGATGAGACGTCGCCAAAATAAGGCGTCGCCAAGATGAGGCGTCGCCAGGAGAGGATATCGCCAGGTTGAAGCATCATCGGGTTATGACGTAGCCCATAACAGTAATAAAAAGAAGAGACAGGTGGCTTCAAAGCCATAGTTCTAGTACCAGTGAGAAGTAACCTGACTTGTGAAGTACCCACGCCACCGCTGGGAGACCCTAGGACAGATACGACCCATGAGAGGGCCCCGCCCAGGGGAGAACCATGTGCATGGTACGAGGGAAGGGTAGATACACTCCCAGGGCGAATGACTAGAGGCTGGGGCGCATGAGTTGGCACCCTGAAAGTCATCCCACGCGCTAGATGCACTTCAAGGAAAGAGGACTCGCACAAGGGAATAACCCTAAGCTGGGTTACGACGCTGTGAGACCCTCTGTGTAGAGCAGCGATCAAGTCAGAAGAACACGTGGCAATAAGCACTGAAAACATCAAGGCTTTCCTAAAAGTTCGCTAAGGTACGCGTTAATTCATTTAAGTTCAAACGTTTCAAGGGATATTTTTATACGCTTTCAATGCGCTTTAACGCGCTTTAAATACAGGAGGTGTATAAAAATGGGCATGGGGACGTTTGAATAGGGGATCCGAGTTTTGACCTAATTCTGGCAGCTTTACACGTACGTAAACCCTAGTTGTTTCGCTGCGCACCCACTGTACGCACAAACAATTAGGGCAACACAACATTAGTTACTCAGTATTTTCGACCACCTTCAGAGCATCTAGTCACGGTGTTCTGATACGGAGGTTTGTCACCTTTGATGTTTCTCGCTAGCTGACTTGATCGTCGGAGTGCAAACGGCCGCGAGGGCGCCCCTTTGTTCACTTCTTTTCAGGTACTCACAGACGGAGCAGAACGAAGGTGCCCTAGCT
>Ga0123342_1009451_pt1 | contig 11677 bp, 14 predicted proteins | sample Turbeawhitnodule_FD_89960 | JGI IMG/M metagenome (GOLD analysis project Ga0123342, IMG submission 89960) | Root nodule microbial communities of legume samples collected from Mexico - Turtle bean Mexico white nodule | ecosystem: Host-associated > Plants > Roots > Nodule | place: Mexico: Nepantla... | reverse complement strand
TTTGAAAACCAAAAATGGGTTTGTTTTTGGCGTTGTTTATTAAAACCCAAAAAAAAAAACCCATATAAAAAAAAAAAAAAAAAAAAAAAAAGAGACAAAAGCAAACCAAAGTTTAGATTGTCCAGTTTGTATAAAAGGGTTTTTCCCACTTATCCCACCTTCTACCAATCCAATTCTATTCTATATATACTTTATGTACCATTTTCATATGTATTAGTGTTTACCCCTCACATCATTTTCTCCACTCTTGCCAACAATCAAACTACAAACAAACACTTTCAATTCTCCCAAAAATGAATAGAGGAGCAGGAATTTTTTTGTGTCTCTTACTTGTGGTCATGGATATCACAGCTGGGATTCTAGGCATTGAAGCTGAAATTGCACAAAACAAGGTATGCTTCATGCTAGCTAATTATCTTTAGTACATTCAAGATTTTTTTTTTCTTTTGGAAATTAACTAATTAAACAGGTTAAGCACTTGAGATTGTGGATATTTGAGTGTAAAGATCCAAGCCATAAGGCTTTCATGCTGGGATTGGCTGCAGCAGTGCTTTTGGCATTAGCTCATGTTATAGTGAATTTGGTTGGTGGCTTCAGTTGCCTTTGTGCTCAACAAGGGGCTGATAAGGCTTCTCCCAACAGACAACTCTCAATGGCTTCTCTCATTTTAACATGGTAATGCCTCACTGCCTCCACTACTGTTTTGGAGAAATGTTAAATGTATAATAATGAATTGTAGAATTAAGAGAGAAAGAAAGAGATTTGAGATGTGATGGAAAAATGAATGCAAAATTTTGTGTGGTTGATCAGGATTGCTTTGGCTGTTGGATTGAGCATGCTGGTGATAGGGACTTCATCAAACAACAAGTCAAGTGGTTCTTGTGGTTTCACTCACCATCACTTCCTATCCATTGGTGGAGTTTTGTGTTTTCTGCATGCTCTACTCAGTGTTGTGTATTACGTTTCTTCCACTGCCTCTTAAGATAACTGAACTTTGAGGCCACTTCTGCTCCCTGTGTTGTGCCTTTTTCTAATGTTTTGCTTTACCAAATGTGTACTATGTTAGATTGGAAAATACAGCCATTGATCTTATTAATTATAGTTAAACTTAGTTTGAAAACAACAAGTAAGCATTATTATTTAAGAGCTTATTTTTGGTTCTCAGTTATTCATCCGATTACAGTTAAATTAATAACAGCAATCCAGCATGCTAGGATGGAGAAACAGTGACAAAATTAGACCAAATAAGGAGGAGCTTTGTTCCTTCACCACATTGTTTGCTACTAAAACCACATAATATAATGCAAGAAGTGAGGAAGATCATCTCAATGAAACGCCATCATTGTTTTCCAAATGTTTCCTTTATATCAAATTTAAATTAAAATAAGCTAGTGCACTATTGGCCTTATAAAAACACACCAAAGAAAAAAGAAACATGTAGGAGATGGAAACAACCTAGTACAAGATAAAATAACAGAATGCAAACAGAGAAAGAAATGAACAATGAAATAGTGATAAGAAAAAATGGTCGTTTAGCACAGTCTGAAAATCGTGTAAATACAAAAAAAAAATGTAAATTTATTCCGTGAGGTGATAATGAGAATTTGTATAAGAATAAGAAGAAACATGTAGAAGTATGAAAAATGTTTTGTTTTTTGTTTTGTTCTACCTAAAAAATTCTTCAATAATCTTCTTTCTGTTTTTCATTTCTATGATCCAAGATTCTAACGTTCTTTTCTTGCACTCGTCGTCGTGTGTGATTTATCTTTTTCGTATCGGGGCTTCAAGCATAATTAACTATAACTACATTTCAACATCTTCCTTCCCCTTTGATCCTTAGTTTCATGTTGTTTCAATCTTCATTTATACTTATCCATTCTCTTTTAAGTTTACTCGTAGCTTGGATACATAAGCATAACAAATTAATAAATAAATCAAGATCAATAACTAAATAATTAAAATATAATAATGTTTTATGTATTTTTTCTATTAGTATTTTTCTTTAAGATAATTATTGTAGAAGTTAATGTAATTGAATGATAGTAAAAAGAAGTGTTTTTTCATAAAAATAATGTTAAAAAGAATTAATGACATATATAAACATAAATAACACTAACTATATGCTTTTGAGGTGTTATTCTTGGCTTCCTTCCTCTCTCCACACGTATAGTTATGGTTACAACACTCCCTAAGATCTCATGCAGGAAATTATACTTTTTTAGAATTGAAACCTCGACTCCATTCCATACACTACGTTTTCGTTTACCAATGGAGACTACCTTAATTCTTACGTACTGTTAGTATAATTCTTACGTAATGTATGTTGACAATATCATAACAAAATTTAAAGATTTTATTAATGATGTTAATTTATTTGTACAATTTGAATTTATATTGTAAATTTCTATTTTATATCAAAGTTATTGTTTTAATTAAATGACACAAATATTTTAGTTTAAAAAATATATATGATAGATATTGATTCTTTACAATATTTTGAAGTTATTTGTGTTTATTTTAAGGTATTTTGAAAACAAAAACTACATACAAACGTGAAGGTGAGGTTAGAAGAAATTGATTTGTTAGCAGGTTAGCAGTGGCCATAGATACTTGTAAGATGCTTCCCTGCTAAGTATATACCAGCCCAACTGGAGAGACTAGACAACATGCATGAGACTATTTCTACAGAGATTCAGACCTCGTTTTTATAGTAAACTCGTTCATAATAGCATCACTGGTGGTCTTTTTCTGCATAATTTGTTGATTTTGATGTCTAAAGTGCTGGTGAATTGTAGCCTTATACACTGCCAGGGGAGCCAAAGTTTTTTTGTTTTTTTTTGCTTTTTAGTGCTTGCTTAGTGTGCTGTTTGGTTGGTTATGTTGTTGGAGTGTTTGTAGGTTTATGCAGTAAAGGGGAGCCAAACTTATGCTTACCTTCTTAAGGTCTTTTCGGTAATGAAGCTAATGTTGGAGTGTTTGTAGGTTTAGTGCTCATTCCATCAAGCATCGTATGCTGTTTTTGGCTGGTATCCTGCATATTCTTCCGAAGCACCTCAGATTTTTTGTTGGTCTTCATGTAGACGAGGGGTGGGAAACTATAATCATTGTAAATGAGGCTTGTTTTTGCTGGATGCTTTGCTTTTATATGCTGCATAATTATGCAGTAAAATTAGGATTCATAAGCTAAAGCTTTGTTATATGTTCAAGATTGTTATTTTTCTGATTTTAGTAGTAAGATAGTTAGGAATTTGTATAAGGGTTGGTCCTCTTAATTAATTTATTATTTGTTGATAAAAATAAAAAATAAACTTGTTCATGTTAAATAATTCAGATCCGAATTCTCTAACTTTCAAGGCCAAAGTAAGAGATTAACTTTGAAGCAATCAGGACATTATTAATTTTGACAAGTGTAATGATTATTTCTTATTATGGGAGCTTTACTTCTCCCACACGGCCACTGTTTCCAAAGACAAAAGGAACAAGGTTAGACTGCTCCTTTCATCCTTCTTTTTCATTCACTTTCCAGTTTTTACTTTTATCCTGAGTATGCGTAAAACAGTAATAACTATGTAATAAAAAAAACCAGTAAGCACTCTCTGGATCACGTCCGTTTCCTTTAAAAATGCATAAGGCTGCAATGGTGTGGTTACTTCCAGAAGAGTCTCCAGTGGAATCCTTGGCTCTGATCGCTTCATCGGTTCTGTGAAATGATAGTACCTCTCCGGGTCCGGGCAGTGATCCTGTAAATTTTTTACATTAAGGGAGAGCCCTTTGATTATATATTTCAAATGACTATCATTCATTAAATGCAGTGATGCTGCTTACCAGGTTTACATGCATCTTTCTCACGAAGGCTGTGAATATTTCAAAGTTCTTTTGCTTCATTAAGTCGTCTGATAAACGAAGGTATGTCACGCCATACATTTTTAGTCTTGGACGTCCCAATTTGGAAATACCGTTCGGTCTAGCATTTTGAAGGATTTGGTCGTAAGCTTCACGGTCATATCTTGCAAGTGCATTTTCCCCTGCAACTTTAAGGTTCTCCTTCCATCCACAACTAAGAACCTGGGAGAATGAATGCGCTGAATAAAACTATGCACGAAAAGAATGTAACACTAACTGGAACAATCAGACACATTATAATGTGGACAACTTATTTCTATTGGCCTGAACAACTATTTCGATGGCTTCCTCTTGGGTCTCGTTAAATTTTCCTGCAATTCCAGGATTCACTCCAAGTATGATAACCCTGTTGAGGGGGATTTTTTTTCCTCCCATAAGGTTTCATCACCACTTCCGTTATTTATATTCTAATAATTTATGGACGTTAAGAATCAGAACTATACAGTGACAGAGGTAACCTTACTTTTGTGTTCAATGACAACCATCAAAATAATTTACCTTTCTAAATAATAATTATTAACATCATTATTCAAAATCGTATATCACTATGTCAACCTAATATCTTCGAAAGCTTATTACTTATCAAGCTTGATGAAAATTCAAAAAACGTCCAAATTAGTTACTGTTAATTACAAATAGTAAGCAACTGGTATATTTGATGGATTTTCGTCAAGTCATGACTTTGTGGAGAACGAATAAGACTGGGATTGAAGTTGAAATAAATTACCTGCCGGACAAGTTCCTCGGCTCCACTTTGGGCCTCAACTGGTTGCTCATAATTTCTCATCTCAAGACATGTAAAATTCAAAATAGCATTGTGTCGGGAAAGCATCCTTGCTATGGGTCTGTATCCATCCCTATGATGTAAGTTGTAATATCCTGCAGTCAGCTCAGCAGCATGGCTTTCTGTTTTATACCACCAGTGGATTCCAGCAACCTGTTTCATAAGAAAATGTCAGGTAATTCCTGCAAAAAACGAACTTGCTAAATTATTATATTCATTTAGAGAAGTTACTTTTGCTGCTAATTTCACTTTGCAACCAAGGAATACATTGTTGGCTTCATCCAATATATCATCACCATGGGTCAACAATTTGTTGGAATACCATGTCAGAAAAAAATTGCCTTTCTCGGTTTGGTAAGTCCCCCCTGGTTTGAAAAACTCTGTAGATTCTGGTTTATCGTTAGATTTCCCAGCATTATCTGGCAGCTTCCACTCAGGATGGCCTTCCTTTGCTGCAGCCTTTTTAAAATCAGCTTTAAGATAATTGTCATAGCACTGCAAGATTTTAAACATATTCAAATAAAATTAAACGGGATGAGGATGACTTGTTATTATTGATGTTAGACGTGAATATATACTAGGAAGTTATTGACATTACAAATAATGTAACTAATGTATTTTAGAACTACACACAAATGGTTTCATCATAAAACTCCAAACTCACCTGAAATTCTCCAATACCAGGAAATACCCACCCCAGATTTTGTGAGTAAGAGGGATATCTGAGTTCTCCTGCAGGGCCAAGTCCTACTTCAATGTCTATAATGAGCTGAGATTCAAGAAAATCTTGCATATTATCTCTGAAGCTCCTCATGTAGTCTGTATACAGCTGTATGAAAACAAGAAATAATCAATTTAACATTAAGAAGCAAGATATTACCAATTGGATAAAAAAAAATCCACAATTCCTTTTGGCTTTATTCTGTGTTACGCTTTTTTAATTATGATAAAGTACCAAATTTGGACTTGGTAGACCCAAAAGGACTAAATGGTCGTACATGCGATAAGTTATATAGGAATAGTGACAAGGCTTGCAAAAGGAAAAATTAGATGTTTAACGTGGAAGAGTTTCTGAACAACAAGAATACATGAAATAAAAATATACAAGAAAGTTGACCTCAATTGGACTTCGTCCATGAAACAAAGGTTGCTTGTCCACGCCGAGAGATAAACATTCCGTATTCCTGATACCTTTGTAGTTGGTGTAAAAGATATCAGGATTTGTTTTTCCAACTTTAAGGACCCATTTAGGTAGTGAGATGGAAACAGAATCTCCTACGTTCCCCCCACATTGGTGAAATGACATTATAACTTGTAGCTTCAATTTGCAATTTTGAACCAATTGAAACAAGGTCCTATAAGCGGACCAATCATATTGCATAGGTCCCTTGGATTCTACTATACCCCACCAGACATCAACCATAACCCCATCAACACCTGCTGCGTGTAGGGACATGAGTTGGTTCTGTAGTTTCACTGTGTCTTTTAAGACATTTTCGTTTGTAACAACTCCCAACTGAAAGCAACGACCATCACATTTTTTAGAATGGATTGCTAAGTGGAAGAGGGTTTAGAAAAGAAATTTAGCTTTTTATCACTTACTGGAAGCATCACATATACTGGTACATAATTTGCAAGCATTGGATCTTCGGAAATGGTATGAATTTCTACCTGCAATTTATGAGCAGAGTTTATAAGTTAGTATGATATTCTGATGAAATTGGATTACAGGTTTTCATCATTGATATGTCAGCTATCTATGGTTACAGTATAAATTCAATAATATTATTAAACATATTTTCTAACAAAAGTCTTAAAAAAATTATTTGCATATGTATTCAAAATTTAAATATAATAATATTTAATAATATTCACTAACATATATATTTATAAAATTTAAAAATAATTAAAAAATATATTAAAAGTATTTATCTACATTATAAAATATGTAGATTATAAAATTACAAATAAGGATTAATAATATTGATCAATAAAAGACACAAATTTTCATCAAGATTCACAAGAAAGTAGCCTGTTTTTTTGGCTGGGAATATCTGGACGGAAAACTAACATTGTCTGGGATTATTTAATATCATTTTAAACTTTTGGTTGTGTTAGGTAAAACATATAGTACCACACAATAAATTAGTGATTAACTTCCTTTTTATTCCCATTTTATTATTATAATAACATTGTCGACATATTCTCCTGTTGATTGAGAGGTTGTGCTTTCAGGGTTGCTGATAGCAAGAGATTCGTGGCCAACGTCTGATAGTGGGGACCACTGAAATAGTTTTCACTCAGTTACGATACAAAATACAAAGCAAGAGGGGCATTATTGTGAATCCAATTAATCCGTGTTATATGAAAATTTGTTTGGTCACAAGAAAATGCAAAAAGATAATGAAATTATTGTAATATTGAACAATGTATAGAGGCAAAAAAAGAAAATGAATGAAGAAAAAGAAAGAACACGTGAAAGGATGATGAACCGTTAAAAAGCTTCAACAGGCAAGGCAATGGAAGTTATAACTATGGAGAGTTGGTAGGGATGAGAATTGGAAGAAATAGTTACCTTGGATTTAGGAGCTGAAGCATTCAACGGCAGTACAAGACGTGGTTGTTTCTTGACGTGGTCACCATCCATTTTGAAGCCACACATGGCCCTTTGCTTCCTTGCTCTCTTCACACGTATAGCTTCACCTGACATTCTTTCGTGCTGGAAATTATACCTTTCTTGAAACTGAATCGTCATTCTTGTCGCCATGTTACGCTGTGCTGCACACACTACGTCTTCCATTTGTTAATGCAGAACAACTCATAGAAAGAGAAGAAATTTGGGGAAATCTCAGTATTGAAGAATTAAATTAACAAAAATCCTAATCAGATGAATCAGCATCCCTTAATAATAGGCATATTTTTGACTAAGTGGTAACAAACCACTAAAACAATAATAAAACTAATATCTAGAATAATAAAACTTAACCGATTTGTGGCTCTCTGCTTCTCGAGATTATCACTTCTTGTTCTTGATACTGATTGCATGAACCATGCAATCAAATAGTGGATGCAGTTTATATATAAACCAATCTGATGAGGGAAGTGGTGGATCCTGCGTCCTTCTTAGACCGATGATGAAGAATAGAGAACGCTTATGGACCGTCTGTCAATTTTCTCATTATCCTTCGTCTCTTTCTTAATTGGGCTTTCTAACAGATCATCTTTCTACTTCTAATTCTAATTGGGCTCCTCAATCTAAGCCTCATTAATTACTAATTTCTCATATTTTAAATACCAATATAGATAAAAAAAAATAATATAACGATTATTAGCAGGTAATGCAACACTAATTTATACCATTAAAACATTATATATTTTCTAAAACATAACAAAATTTAAAAATATTACAGATTTTTTTCTCCATTTCATCTTGTTTTGGTCTGGTTCTGGGATTGGGCCTCCTAAGCCGTCGTCACCACCACACTGCAAATGAATGTTCTGATGGGTAATGCATTCTTCACCAACCACATTCCCAAATCCCAATTCAATTCACGAACCCCTCCTCCTCCTTTCGATACCAACCCATATTCACCACCACCCCTGGGAGGAAACTGGCCCTCAAAATCCTCCAAGTGTGGCGGCGCCACCTGTTAATACCCCACATCAGGGTCGGGTTGGTGAACCCAGATCCTGTGCATGCTACAGTGTAGCTATCTATCTGCATTTTGCAATTGGCAACTGGATTCTTTACTTTGTTCTTCTTCATTTTGTTATTTTTCAATTAATGGGTATTGGGATAGTTTGAGAGTAGGAGAACATTTTTGTACAATTTTTTTTTATCAAAATAAACTAAATAAGAAAATCTAATAGACTATCCACATTTTATTTCCCTGTGAAAAGTTTTGAATTCAATTATCTAGTCGAATTTTCTACTATAAATAGTAATTCTCAGTGAAAAAAAATAAGTCAAAACTCAACTCTTTTAGAGACCATTCTTTTGATATTTTTTTTAATTTTTTTAAAAAGGAAAAGAAGATTTTAAAAATAAAAAAATTAATTTAATTTTAGACTTGTGAAAAATAAAATAAATATTATTTTAAATTGTGTAAATAAATGTAACATATAAATTATTATTAATTTTATAATTTCTCCAATTATTTATGGTAAACAATTTTTTTAATGTTAAAAATATTTTGAAAAAGATTTTAAATATTTTTAATTATATAGAAACTAAGACTTTAAGACTTTGTTATTGTACTAAAACTATTTTGATAAAAAGTTCAAGAAAACAAGGTCCATTAGAAACCGAATAAAACCCATCAAATTTAGAAATTATATCTAGAAGTAATGAGTTGTCACTTTTGAGTAGGAAGAATATATTTCTGTTATACTTTTTGTTTCAAGGAGTACAACTATCTCTTATAAACCAGCTAGCAAAAATAATATAATGGTCTTTTGGATAGTCAAGACGCATAGAATGATATTATAGTTTTTCCTTATCTTGATTATTTCTTTTCATAGTCTCTCCTTTTTTTCTTGCGTTCTTTTTCTCTATCTCACAACATTTTGGTGCTTTTATTGAGAGCTCTACATGCCTCCCAAACCAACCAAGGACATGGAGGATACCATCCAAGCCATCCTTGACAAATTAACCAACATTTAAGCTCAACTACACACCACACAAGAAAACCAGAAGGACCGTTACTTGGCTCTCCAAAAAGATATGGAGTCCCAACAAACTGCCTTGGAATCTAAACATGATACACTCACTAATAACCCTCACTGACTTTTTTCCCACCTTGTCCTCACAAACCACCACACTTCCACCCCATATGAACTCCACTTTTCCTTTTAACCAATTTTCCATGGATGTCACCTCCTTTATCCCACCCTCGGTTGGGAAAAACAATCACACAACCTACACTACCCTAACAACTACAACCATTCTCCCCAATTCTTCTTCTCCTATACGCCCACCAAAAATACAACTATCTTTCTTTGATGGCACTGACCCCTTAGACGGGTTATTCCAAGTTGACCAATTTTTTTCAGTTTTATAATATTCCTTGGGATTCACGATTACATATGGCTACTTTTTACACGAGAGGTGATGCACTTAATTGGTTTAAGTGGACGTACCAAAACCATAAACTTACTGACTGAATCTCTTTTAGTTGTGCCCTGGAACTTCGCTTTGGACCCTCAACATATGTTAATCATTCGGCCGAGTTGTTTAAACTGTGTGAAAACACCACAATTGCGGAATATCAAAAAACTTTTTGAAAAACTTTGCAACCGAGTGTTGGGCTTAAATCCAGAGATGATACTTAATTGTTTTATATCTGGCCTACTTCTGAAAATTCAAAGAGAAATAGTTGTGTAGCAACCCACTTCCATCACCCAAGCCATGGGCCTAGCCAAGCTTTTAGAATCTAAAATCCATGATTCTAAACTGTATTTCCGTTTTCCCATACTTTACCCCAACCATCCAACCATTTATTACCTCCACCACGTCCCTCTCCTTCCCCCACTACACCCCCACATGTAACCCCTTCCATCCCTATAAAAAAACTCACACCAGCCAAACTTTAAGAGCGTAGAGTCGTTGATTTGTGTTATAACTGTGATGAATTTTTTTTCCAGGGCATAAATGCACCACCCATCGTTTTCTTCTCTTACTAAGTGACAATTCCCCAGTAGAAAACTCTATAGAGAACCCTACCACTTTCAATGACTCGTCCACAGATACACCTACACACATTCACCTCTCCTTCCAAACCTTATGCGGAGCTCCCTCAACCCACACTTTTACCTTTGATGGCTACATTGACCATCTTCCTTTTACCTAATTTCTAGAATGACAAACGTAGGCTACAAGTTTGACTTAGTCAAACCCTAAGGCTGCCCATTTTTTCTCTTTTCCCATCCTACCCCTCTTGCTTGTTTTCCAAGGCTTTTTCACCTATAAATAGGAGACCTACCCATTGTATTTTACATGTTGAATTTTAAGAAGTAAATAAACTTTGCACATTTTGTGAGAGCTTATAGTGAGACTTGTTTCCTCTTTACATGGTCTTATCTTGAAGAGTGTGAGGCTCTCAAGTGGCGGCCCTTCCACTTATCTTGGTGGCCTTCACACCCCAAGTGGCGTGATCATCCTCACCATCCCTTCCCTAAGTTTCTTCTTCCATTTTCCATTACATTTATGCTATTAATTTTCATATGTTTCCTTGAATTGTGTTCTTGGGTTTTGGCTCATTTATTCAGTATGGATCATCATTTGGCTTACCATGTTCCCAATTCATTTCCGCAATTGCATTCCATATTCACCATATCTTATTTTCCATCTTTGCCTTTGTGAAGTGAACCTTCACACTTACTTAACCATTTAGTTAAGTTTGTGTCCAATGGGAATCTTCCTTAGGTCCTCACCATTAATTGCTAAAATCTCAATCCTAAGTAAAGTGTCACCTTAAATGAAAACATCTAAAAATCAACCATCATTTTCCCCTTCTTCCCCAATCTGCCCCCAGTTAACATTAGACCCTACCGCTACCCACACGCTCACAAGCACACCATGACTTCCCTCATTCACGAAATGCTCAACAAAGGCATTATCCGCCCCAGAACAAGTCCTTTTTCATCCCCAATCATCCTTATAAAAAAAAATGAAACTTGGCATTTTTGTGTGGATTATAGAGATCTAAACGCCATTACTGTTAAAGATCAGTTTCTGTTCCTGCTAGGGAGATGGGACCTAGAGAACTATTGAAGTCTTCTTCGTCTTCCTTCGGTCGGGCAGGTGACTGGGTGATGAACTGGGATTCTTCTCGTCCTCCTGCTTATCCTTCGGCACTCGGGTCTCGATCGTCGGGTGAACACCGGATGGTGGGGGTACCTGCGAAGGCACTCCGACGCTCAAGTCAGTAAAGCGGGTGGTTAGCTCTCAGGTAGGTGAACAGTAATAATGACATACCTTACTCCTTGGAA
>Ga0123342_1009450_pt1 | contig 11678 bp, 5 predicted proteins | sample Turbeawhitnodule_FD_89960 | JGI IMG/M metagenome (GOLD analysis project Ga0123342, IMG submission 89960) | Root nodule microbial communities of legume samples collected from Mexico - Turtle bean Mexico white nodule | ecosystem: Host-associated > Plants > Roots > Nodule | place: Mexico: Nepantla... | reverse complement strand
TAAGGGTCGTTCATCATCTATTTTTGTTTAATTCCTATAAAAGTATATATTTTAATCCATGTAACACATTTATAATTCTGTTCTTATATATGTAAGGCCATATTAAAAATGCAAGAAAATCAATTGTGACATATCAAATTGAGCCCACTTTATCAGCATATAGCATACGATTGATAAATTAATAATTTATTCAACTTATGTAAATGAATTATTTTATACATAATAGATATACTAAAATATTTAACGCAACTGTTTGATTTGAATTTTCTAATTAATTTAAAACAATTTATATATAATAATATTTATTTGTACTAAATTTTTAGTAACATTATTTTCAAAGATTAAATTTTTTTTATCATTGTAATGTAATTATAACTTGAATTTGGTTTTTATTTTTAATTCAAAACTTTATACCTCCTCTTTAGTTGTAATAAAAGAATTATTAAATTGAATCTTTACAAGTATTTTTTTTATATAATAAATAAATTTTTAGTGTTGAGTATTATAATAATATAACATTTATATCAATAATTTTTTTATTACAAATATTTTAAAAGGTAAAAATATATTTAATTTTATCTTTAAATTTTCAATCAAGTTTATCAATAACTTTTTTTTTTCATTAAAAAAACTAATTACTAGTTTTAATAGAATTTTCTTTTTAAGTACTTATTTGTATATCAAACCAAACAAAAGTTGAAAACTCATTGCTAAATATTTAAAAGATAAATATTATTGCAAATATTAACTAACATCCCTGTATCAAGCGATAATAAAAAGATAAATTTGAAATAAAATCTTTATACATTATTAATATTATATTGCGAATTTTGTGTATCATTGGCCAAAAAAGCTGACCCAATATGCAAACGCAAGAAGCAGTTGGAGAAGGAAGCTTTTGACATTGTAAACAACTCTCATTCTCAAGCAAACTATTCCCAAAGTCACGAAGTGGTTGTTGAGAATTTTCTTTTCCCAAACAAAGACAAGGGAACAGCTAATTTGGATATTTTTTAAAAATATAGGATCAAATTAATTTATTTAAAAATCATGTTACTAAATTGAATATTGACTCTAAATGTAGGAACGATATTACTAAATGGTTTATAATTTGGTATCTAATTAGCTACCAAGGTTTTAACTACCAATTATTTAGATTCTAAATTTGATAGCAAAAATATTGGTAACTAATTAGATACTGATTTAGAAAACATTTAATAATAATAGAAACTGGTTTAGAAACAAAAAGTTTTTTTTTTAGTGTCTAAAATAGTCTCTAATTTAGTATAGCAATTAATTATTTTTGGTCTCTAAAATTGATTTTTATTTCATGATTTTCTTGTAATGACCTATGTATCCACATTTTTTATTTTTATCATTACAACACATGTGACACTATTAAGCAATAAACAAAAAATTCATCATCAATTTAATCAACATTAATCATGAAAAATATTATATACAAAAGACAAAAATATAATAAAATATGTTTCTCTTTTCTTTGCCTTGGACCTGCACAGAGACTTAGTCAAATTGTTCTTATCCTTTACCACCACCGTCAACCACTTCCTCTCCATATCCCCCATCACCCTTATTCTTAATCTTCCAAATCAAATCCCAAAACGAACCTTTTTTTTTCTATTCACAAACAAAACTACAAATCTTTCCCCCACACTCTCCTGGGGATATAGAAGCGCATGAAACTTTTTTTTGAGATGCAACATGCACTGAATCCAGATTACACACCGCTCTTAACAATGTTCCTTCGCATTGAAACCTTACGTTTGGGGTAAGCACGACAATGGTAGGAACACGCACGAAAAATAGTGTCTTGGGGTTCAGTGTTTTCCTCTTTCTACATTCTTCCTCTTTCTATATTCTTCTAACTGAGTTTCTTCCTGTTTGAAGATTGGAAATAACTTTTTCGTAAAACATGAGGAAATGATAATATATTTTAGTCAATGTTCTGTATGATTTTATTTAAATCCGAAAACATCTTAGGATCAAGGACTTTCATCACTTACTCTCTATGTTTCACAAATTGAAATGCACATAAAGAGAATTACCAATTGTTGTGATGGTGTCACCCACAACTCCTTTTGTTAAGTCCTTTCCCTCCATCTAGTCACAAACTTCAATTACAATTTCATAAGACAAAACTTAAATTAGGTTCCACAAAGATTAATCAAAACATAGAAAGAGAAAGAGAAGTGAGAATGAAAATATGATTTTACATGAAAAAGGAAAGGAAAGAAAATGGAAAGTATGATACAGAAAAAAAAAAGTGGGAAGTAGAGTAAGTATGTGGGTTTATGCGTAGTGAAGATATTCAGATTCAATAGGATTAAAGACTGCTTCTTAAATCAATTTGAAAATTATTCTTACATACATTTTTCATAAAATATTTCAAATAAAAATTTTGTTTCCAATTTTTTACCTAATATATTTTAAAAAAATTTGAAAATTTATTTATTTTTTTTGAAAATTTAACATTTTTCGAAATTTGAAGTGTTCGGAAAGACTTTAAGGTTTCAAAATTTGATAAAATTGAAATTTTTTATTTTTTATTTTTATTTTTTTTTTGAAAAAATAGAAAATGACGAGATACCCATAATAATAGAATAAAATCAAATATTAATATAAAGATAAAATATAATTTTTTTTGAAGGAATTTAAAGAGGGAAATCCCCTTTATATATAGGTATAGATTTTATGAACCCTTCATGGTCAATTATATGTTACATTATCGAGAGGTGTTTCTTAAGATTCAACAAAAAATCAAAAAATCTTATTAAAGAACGAAACATTAAAGGGGAAGATGAAAAATTTATCATAAACGTTGTTTTTAAAGATTTTGTTATTTCAAAAATCAGGTATGGTTCATTTTATTTATGTGTGACACATAAAGATATATGTGAATATTCTATTTACACTATTTGTTATTATATATTAAAGGTAAATAATATACAAAAAAAAACCCTTCTAGTTGGATGAAGATAACATAAAGCATTAACAGATTTATCTAAAAAAGTAAAATTATTAATATATGTATATTGCATATTATATATTGTAATTTATTTATTCATAATTGACATTCTTTCGTAAGAAACAAAATTTGTAAAGAATATAACACTTAGAAAGATGGTTAATCACTCGCATTGGTTAAGTCAATTCATAAAAAATATGATGATTTTACATAATAGTGATGATAATGACATTTTTTTATTCATAATGTACTTTAAATTTATATGGTTAATATAAATATACAAATAATAACATTGTTTAATATATAATTAAAAAAATGTGGGTACACAAGAGAATATTAGTGTTCCCGCTAATTAATATAAATAATTTAATAAAAAATGGGTTGACTTAGGTTAAGTTAATGGACTCTTAAAAATTAAAACCATTTTACAATTAAAATAAACCTTTAACATTATGTTTTTTTTTATATAATTTTGGAGTAGATATATTATTTTCTACACATTATAATCAATCAATTAATTAGCGCAATATATAGGTAGGTGAGAGGACTTACAATGCTTGGATAAAAAAAAGACTAATTCAAGAAACCAAAGAAAGAAAAAAAAAAATTGAGACTTGACTGGATTGTATAAATGATATTTAATGGGTATAATTTTCCTTAACTTTTATTTCAAAGACAAACTTTATCTTTTGATGGTTATAGTTTAAGGTTTTTTTCTACACAATAATAATAATAATAATAATAATAAATTTAACCTTTTAAAAGGATTTTTCTACTCACTAGTTAACAAGTATGTTATTTTCATTTGATCCAAACCTCTCTTACATATATAAATCTCAATGATAAAGAAAGAAAGAAAAAAACAATTCTTACTTTTTTTTTTTTAAGCGTGAAAAAAAAAAATATGAGTTGATCCATATTTTCCAAACACCTAAGAGTGTGATTATGGCTCAGGCATTTGGAAAAGCCATAGCAAAACCTTGTTCTACTTCCTCTTCTTCTTCATCCACCATTCCAATCCCAAATCTCTGCCTCATAACCTCCATAACCTCAATCCTTCAAACCCTAAATCCCCAAATCCCAGATTTCTCACCTCTCACAAAATTCTCCCCTCACCTCACCCCAGACTTGGTCGTTCAGGTGATCAAGAACCAAAAGAACCCACACCACGCCCTTCACTTCTTCAACTGGTCCTCCAATCCCAACCCCAACCCTAAGAACTACTCCCACACCCCCTTCTGCTACGCCGCCATCACCGACCTCTTGCTCTCCCACTCCCTCTTCTCCACCGCCTACTCCCTCCTGCGCCACTCCAACAAACTCTCCGACTTCCTCATCTGCAGATTCATCAACGCTCTCGGCCACTGCGGCGATATCAGGGGCGCCATTCACTGGTTCCACAAAGCCAAAAACTTGGGAACAGGACGCCGCGTCTACTCGTGCAATGCCATCTTGGGCGTGCTCGTCAGGGCCAACCGTATTAATTTTGCCAAGGCCATCTACGATCAGGTCCTCGCAGAAGCTGTGGTGGAACCTGATGTTTACACTCACACCACCATGATTCGTGGGTTCTGCAAAGTGGGCATGGTCGAGAGTGCGCGCAAGGTGTTCGACGAAATGCGCTGCGAACCCAACATGGTTACTTTCAACACGTTGATCCACGGGTTTTGTAAGAGGGGTGACATGGAGGGTGCCAGGTGGGTTTTTGACAGATTGGTGGAGAGTAAGAGTTGTGAGCCGGATGTGGTGAGTTTCACCACTTTGATTTATGGGTATTCGAAGAGAGGTGAATTCAAAAAGGCGGTGGAGTGTCTGAAGGAGATGATGGAACGAGGGTGTTCTCCGAATGTTGTGACCTACAATGCCTTGGTTGAAGGTCTTTGTTTGAGCGGAGAAGTGGATGAGGCAAAGAAGATGATGAGTAGGATGCGGTTGAATGGTTTGAAGGACAATGTCGCCACAAACACTAGCTTGTTGAAGGGGTTGTGTATCGTGGGAAAGTCTGATGAAGCTTTTAAGCATTTGAGGGAAATGGTTAGTCGGGGGATGAAGCCGGATGTGAAAGCATATGGGGTTGTTGTGAATGAGTATTGCAAGATTGGAAAACCAAGAGAAGCAGTCTCACTTCTGAGAGAAATGGTGACGAGGGGTGTTAAGCCAAGTGTGTCAAGCTTCAATGCTGTGTTTAGAGTTCTTGTGGATGAGGGGAAGATTGATGAAGGGGTTCTTCTTTTGAAGCAGATGAGTCAGATGCGATGCTCCCCCAACTTCTTGTCATATTGCATATTGATATGTGGCCTCTGTAAAGTGAAGGGTAGGATGCAGGCAGTTGAAGAGCTTGTTTCGGACATGCTTCAGAATGGACATAACCTGGATGCCACTATGTATAGCTGCTTACTTGAGGGATATTGTGAAGACGGGGACGAAGAAATGGCACTAAAGACATTTTATGACCTTATGAACAAGAATTTTGTAATCAAACAAGACATTTTCTGCACTTTTGTGAAGGTGTTGTGTGCAAAGGGCAAATTGAAAGAGGGGGAGACAGTGTTTGAGGGGATGCTTGTTCAGGGGATTCCAGTTAAGTGGGAAAGCTGAGGCTAATGCAACAGGGGAACATTAACGTAATTTTCAGACAATGGAATTCTTGCAGAGCTACAGTGGAGGAGGGTGTTAGCTTAATCCAGCTCTTGAAGTTCAATGTTCATTCTTTATGGTGTTTGGGTTTATTTTAATAACTCGTTTACGGTCAAATCTGTGATGGTTGGTGGCATGGTTAGTCACTGGGTTTGGATAAAAACTCAGAAAAATTGAATCACTGATTGAGTGATTCAACCAGATAGGTCAATAATCAAAATATTTAAGACCACTTGACAGTATAATAGATTGTTCAAAAATTATTGTTTGATAACTAAGTTTTTCAAACTAACACGTAATAATTTCATTTTAATAATAAAATATTATATTTAAGTAAGATAACAAACATATAAAATAAAAATATTATTTAAAATTTAAATTAGTAGCATGGTGATGGAATGAAATAAATTGCTTGTTAAAATATTAAATTCTAGATTTCTTTTAAGTAACACATGTCTTATATTTACTTCCATATTATAAATTAGTATACAACTTTAAAAAGAGACTCAGTTTCAATTTTCTCACATACACAATCTCAATATTTAATCATCTTATTTTCTTTTGACAGAACTTTCCGGAAATAATAATGAAAGATTTCATACATCTCAAAATAACCATGGTTAATCAAATACATCTTTTGAGAATCCACCTTAGAAATTTGGTGAAGAATAGAGTAAATTTGTCCAATTATAATTTATTTTATAGTAAGTATCTCGTTTACCTTTTATTTTAAGTTGGTTTTGGAAAAAATTATAATTCTTAAAGTTAGGGTGTTTGCATGTGACTCTATATATTTAAATTGTTGATTAGAATTTTTTATTTACATATTTATATTTATGTTTTGACAGTACTAAGATAAATGATATAGATACGAAGATAATTTGGTCATGTTTGAAATTGAGTGATAAATTTATTTTGCTTTTGTTTTTCTCTTCGTTTTTTTCTCATTTTCGTTTATACGTTTTCGTTAATGTCATAGAATCCCATAAACCAAAGCAATATATTGAAATAACGTTTTGGATACCATGTCATTATTTTAACGAGAAAAACCAAAATCGTAATTAGAAGCATAATTTCTTCAATTTAAAGTCGTATTTTCATATATAACTAACTTTAAAAATTTAAAAATTTACCTATTTTAGTGATTTTTTTAAAAAATTACACCATAAATAAATCGTTCTCAAACTGGCATGTTATTAAATATAACGAGTTAGATTGTAATTATTATTGTTATATATAGTCTTGATCGTTTATTTATTAAGCGTTTTTGTGTCTCCAATGCATCGTGCTTAAATGCATATCCATGGATAACAATGGGAATAACTCCCCCGACTCATTTGACAGTCCACTTATTGGTAACTATATCGAACCAAACCCCACACTGGTTTATAGATTCAATGATCCCCAACAACGAAATGTTCTTGTTGTTGTTGACGAGGAAGCGTAAAGTTCCCTTTGTGGATCCAATGATTGAAGATCATCCCATGCAGGGCAATAATAATTTTCTTAATGGAGTGAATATGAGTGCATGCATAAATCTAAACAAACTTCGATTTTGGCCTCATGCACTAAAGCCAATGTTCTTCAGTTGTTGTCAAGTTCTTACACAATTGATTTAAACCAATGATAATTAAGTATTGAATCATGTCACATTTCAGGTTTAAGTTTTTGCCACCATACTTTTTTCCCTTATTCATTTTCTTCAAATTTAAAATATATCGCAGGTTCTAATTGTGTGAGGTTTGAGATTCATGGCGAGATCGGGGTGATTAGCCATGCAATAGTCCACTGTCAGAATTTCACATCGGATGCCTTTCATGTGAAGCCTATCGCAAAATTGAGTACGTTCTAAAACTTCCAACCAAGTGTAGTTTTTTGCATGGAGCGATGTTATCTAAAAACAAAGTTTAATTTCATTGTTATTTTATGTTTTAGTGTATGCTTCTTAATCTTCTACTGTTGTTTGCATTTATTAATCATCATTTCGTTTTGGGTGTGGGAGATTACATATCAGTTTTTGCCACAGTAGCACAACAGAAATTAAGAGTTACCTGGTAGAATAAATTAGGGTAACATTGCTCTGGAAGATCCCTTGTTTGCTTATTATGAAACCCTATTCACTGTCATGGAAATGGTTGGTGTTTTCATTGACGAAGACGAGAACACAATTCCATGTTGGTCTTCATCCTTTGGTTGTCACCTTTTCTCTTGGACCAGTTATGTCATTCTTCAAAAGCTGAGTTTTGAATTGTTACGTTTGTACAGAAAATGACGGGGAGGAAGTGCCCGAGCCCGAATCCAATTTCAGGTTATACATTTTTTGTTTTTCTATAAAAGCGTTGCACTTTGATGCTTGTAATAAAGGGGGTAGGTGTTTCAATATATTTGAATAAGTAATTTTATGTTTGGGGCACAGATACAGAGAATGAAAACAATGACATTGAATGATTTGAGGGGTGTGTTCAATTTAAGGTTTTTTTTAACATGATGGGTTATTTCATTTTTTTTTTCGTTTAAAAAAAAATTACAAATTTAAGTAAGTCGTGTTAATTTGGTACGACTTCATATGCAGAAGTCGTCCCAATTAGACACGACTTCTATCACGTCATAATTGTTCGCACAGACAAGATTAACAATATAATTCAATTCAAATTTGATTATTATTTTCCTCATTTTCTTTATCTATGTATTTATTCATTCAATTCAAACATGATCCATACACAATTATCTAATTTTTTGTTCCTTAAAAGTAACACTCTTAGAAAATTATGTATCAAATTAATTTTTAACATTACATAACTTACTACCCAATATATAAACAATAAAATAAAAATAAAAATTATGACGTGGCAGAAGTCGTGTCAAGTTGGCACGACTTCAATATGACAGGACAAAAATCATGTCAAGTTGGCACGACTTTAATATGACAGAGCAGAAATCGTGCCAAGTTGACACGACTTCAGTATGAAAGGACAGAAGTCGTGCCAAGTTGGCACGACTTTAGTATGACATGGCAGAAGTCGTGCCTAATTGGGACGACTTCTGCATATGAAGTCGTGCCGAATTGGCACGATTTGCCTAAATTTGTAATTTATTTTAAACGGATCCCATTTTGGTAAAAACCAAAAAAATAACCCGTCATGATAAAAAAAACCTCCATTTAACCATTAAGGACGCAGCAGAAATAAGCATATCAATCTCTGGTATAAAGACAATTTGCCGCAGAGAAAGAATATGTTACTGGCTCCAAAGAAAGGTAGAGTGCATGCACTTTCATTGTATGTGAATTATTATATTCTCTGGTTGATCATCACGTGTCTTGGAACATATATAGGTGACAAGCTTGGCAAAGAGGGTGCAAGTTCTGAAGAAAATATTGGATTCACCCTATCCAGTGGTGGAGTTATCTCAACCGGAATACAATTGTTCCAATTCCAAGAATAGTTACAGTCTTCCTCGTATTTTTCTCAGTTCAACTTTATTTGAATTTTTAGGTCATTGTAATTCTTTTTACTACGAAATCTTTTGAATTCAGTTCAAATAAAAGCTGAATCTTTTGAACATGAATATATAGTGATTGAAATTTTGTTTCTCCTTTTCCATTAATGGAAAACACAGAATAGGATCAAATTTGAACCAAATGGTGTTCACAGGTAGAATTTAGTGTTCTATAAAGAAGATTAAATTTTTAACCTGTGAGTGATGAATGGATCTATATAAAATAAAATTTTAAAAAACTCTAATTATGAATAAATATTCAAATTGTAAATTAATTATGGAAGGATAAATGTGTGGGTTAATAATGATATATGTATACAAGTGATTGCGTATAGATTTTCCCCCTAAATAAGTCTATTTTTTTAGAAAAATTAGAAAATAATATTTTTTTAAAAAATTATTTCTGAATACGAGCTGAGTTCTTACTGATTAACATAATTTGTTAATAAATAAGATAAAAATATATTTTTTGATTTCTTTTTAAATCCTTAGTTAATAATTTCTTGTTCACTTTCTTTTGTTTTTTTTTTCATCCATACCTCCTAAGTTGTATTTTAATATTACACGTATAAATATATTTATACTTATATATAAAGGAATTCTCCATTATAAGTACATATTTTTTTTCAGATTCTACCCTTATTTAATATATCTCATTTTATTATTACAATGAAGTATTTTGTCATTTCATATAAATTACTTAAAAAATACAAAATATTTTTTAATTTTTTAAATTAATATTAATGTTTCTCTTAGTTCCTTATTTTAAGGCAACAAAGAGAGCACACTCTCACACATTTCCACACTAAATCTCAAGCTTCACTTTTAATCACTTTCTGTACTCCATTTTTTGTTTTTCAATTTCAACTCATTTAAAATTATTTTTATATGTTTGTTAGTAAAAATTGAGTAAAAGAGAAAAATGTGGATACCTAAACGTTAATATGTGTTAATCAACATTAGTTAATGGAAGGGAGAGGAAGAGACTTTTCTTAAATATTGACTATTAAAAGAAACATAATCTACCTTCATTAATATCTTTGTAATAAAAGTTATCGATAAATACAAAAAAAAAAAATCCACTGAAAAAGTCATAGGGTTTTATAAAATAAAATAAACATATTTATATTATTTAAAAAGTAAAAAAAAAATCATTGAAAAAGTCAAATTTTAAAACACACTCCACAATTATTCAATTTCTCATATAACACTATTTTAACTTTTATTTTCCCATCTAGCACTCTTTTGTTTTATTCCCCTATCTAGTACCCCACCATTTCAAGAGTAAAACAAAAAAAAATGATAATTTTAATTTTAAATGCATTAAAAAAAATATTTTTAATATTTAAAATAGTAAGAAATATAATTAATGAATAAAAACAGAAACAAAAATAAATAAAGAATGACAGAAAAATTAATAATAACTAAAAACATAAAAGATATAAAATAAAGACAAACAAAATAAGATAAAGATAAAAGAACCTCAAATGAAGTCCTAAGTCAAGTCGAATAAGGACTGATATGTACACAAGATAACAACATGATCGAACAAAAAAATATTCATATTGTCAAACACATAAAAAGAACGTGTCCCAACATTACTAGATTGTCCACTTCTCGTCATTAATTATGTTTCATTTCGCACAAACTATTTAATGTACCATTAAAACAAATATTAAATGAATTATCCTCTCTCATTTATTTTCCTTTTTATGATCAATATATATTTATTTAGTATTGTCTTATATCTCTTATATTTATCTTATTTTGATTTTATTTTTTTATAATTTTATCTTTATTTTATTTTGTTTTGCCTTTATTTTATATCTTTTATGTTTTTAGTTATTATTTCTTTTTCTACCATTCTTTATTTATTTATGTTTTTTGTTTTTTATTGTTGTTGTTTTTATTTTCTATACTTATTTATTTTTGTATTTTTTTCTTCTCACTTTTAAGCATGTGACATTTGCATTAGTTTTTTTTATAGTATTTTTTATTTACGGTAGACATTTCAATATTATTTGTGTCCACTACTAAATAATACTAATTGACTTTAGCTTTTTCATAATTATGTCCTGTATTTTTTACATGAAATTAACATGATTACATCATCAATAATAATAAAAATAAATATTAATTTATGTTTATAGATTCAACTTTTATGTTGCTATATGATTTAATTTTTAATTTTTCATTCTTTAAATAATTTTAAACTAGATATTTTTATTTTGTAAAAACTCATTTCTTTATTTATTAATTATATTTCTAACTATTTTATTATTATTATTTTTTTAAACTTTTGAAATGGTGCTAGACAGAGAAATAAAAATAAAAGGGAATTAAATAGAAAAATAAAAATAAAAATATGCTAAATGAGAAAATAAAAATTTAAATAGTGATATATAAGGAATTTTAAATATGAGATTAAAAAACAAAAAAGTTATGTAAAATTTGAAAACGCAATTTACCACCTCTAGCCATATTTAAAAGAATTTTGATAGGGTTTTATAAATTGAAATTAAGATATTGAATTTGTTTGATTTTCCCTTTCCCTCCT
>Ga0123342_1009449_pt1 | contig 11679 bp, 12 predicted proteins | sample Turbeawhitnodule_FD_89960 | JGI IMG/M metagenome (GOLD analysis project Ga0123342, IMG submission 89960) | Root nodule microbial communities of legume samples collected from Mexico - Turtle bean Mexico white nodule | ecosystem: Host-associated > Plants > Roots > Nodule | place: Mexico: Nepantla... | reverse complement strand
TCGGACAGCCGCCGTCCGGCTGGCCGGAAGCGCTGCAGAAGAAGGCACTGAAGGGCGACGCGCCCTATACGGTGCGTCCGGGTTCGCTGCTTGCCGACGCCGATCTCGATGCTGAGCGCAAAGTTATCGAGACCAAGCTGGAGCGTGCGGTCTCAGACTTCGAATTCGCTTCCTATTTGATGTATCCGAAGGTCTTCACCGATTTTGCGCTGGCCTCCGACACCTACGGCCCGGTCTCCGTGCTGCCGACACCGGCCTATTTCTATGGTCTGGCCGATGGTGAGGAACTGTTTGCCGACATCGAGAAGGGCAAGACGCTGGTCATCGTCAATCAGGCGATGAGCGGAACGGACAGCCAGGGTATGGTCACGGTGTTCTTCGAGCTCAACGGCCAGCCGCGCCGCATCAAGGTTCCGGATCGCGCGCATGGTGCGACCGGTGCTGCGGCTCGCCGCAAGGCGGAGCCGGGCAATGCCGCGCATGTCGGCGCGCCGATGCCTGGCGTCATTTCCCGCGTCTTCGTTTCGCCAGGCCAGGCGATCAATGCCGGCGACGTGCTTGTTTCCATCGAGGCCATGAAGATGGAAACGGCAATCCATGCCGAAAAAGACGGTGCGATTGCGGAAGTGCTCGTCAAGGCGGGCGACCAGATCGATGCCAAGGATCTGCTAGTCAGCTATGCCGGGTGACGGACATTCGAACGATAAAAAGGGCGGCCTTCGGGCCTGGCCTTCGGGCCGCTCTTATATTTTTCGTGAGAGGATTGATATGAGTAAACTCAAGATTGCCGTCATCATCGGAAGCACGCGAATTGGCCGTTTTGCGGATCATCCTGCCAAGTGGATTGCCCAGATTGCCGCAAGCCGCCCCGAATTCGAGGTCGAAGTTCTCGATCTCTTGGACTACCCGATGTCCTTCCTCGGACAGGCAAGCGCAACTGAAGCCCAGAACGAAACGGCGGAGCGCTGGAAGAAGAAGCTGCTCGAGTTCGACGGCTACATTTTCACGGCCGCCGAGTACAACCATGCGCCGACGGCCGTTCTCAAGAATGCGATCGATCTCGGTCATTTCGTCCATAAACCGGTTGCCTTCGTCGGCTACGGCGGTGTCGGTGGCGCGCGTGCGGTCGAGCATTTGCGGTTGATCTTCGTCGAAATGAGCGCCGTTTCCGTGAAGACAGGCGTTCACATTTCTTTCCCGGAATATCTCTCCGTTGCCAAGAACGGAAAGAGTCTGAACGACTACGCGCACCTCGTCGAGACCGCCAAGAACCAGCTCGACCAGCTTGTCTGGTGGGGCAAAGCGCTGAAGGCGGCGCGCGCGGTCTAAAGCTCTAACCGCCGCCAGTGCCTAAATGTCGTAGGTGTGGGCGGCGTTGATCGTCGAGATGAAGCGCTTGGTGCGCTCGCGCTCCGGCGCCGTGAAGATATTCCTTGCACTTCCCGTTTCGACCACGTTGCCGGCCTCGAGGAAGACGACGTCGTTGGCGATCTTGGAGGCGAGGCGCAGGTCATGCGTCGCCATTACCATCGTCGTACCCTCGCTGGCGAGACGACCGAGAACATCGACGACTTCGGCGGAAAGTTCTGGGTCGAGCGCCGAGGTTGGTTCATCGCAGAGAAGAACGCGCGGAGACGGGGCGAGCGCGCGGGCGATTGCGACACGCTGCTGCTGACCACCCGATAGCGTCGAAGGCCAGGCGTCGGCTTTGTGCGCCATGCCGACCTTCGTCAGCAGTTCCATTGCCCGCTCCCGTGCCTTTTCCTTCGGCCACCTCAGGACGGTGACAAGCCCTTCCATAACGTTCTCGATGGCTGTCTGATGTGGAAAGAGCTGGAAGTTCTGGAATACCATGCCGGTCTGCCGGCGGATCTTCTGGATCGCCTGCCAGCCGGTCTTCTGTCCTGGCGCAAAGCTCAGCTTCTCGTCGCCGAGGCGGATCATGCCTGCTGTCGGGATCTCCAGCAGGTTGATGCAGCGCAGCAGCGTACTCTTGCCGCCACCTGACGGACCGACGAGTGCCGTAACGCTGCCTTCGGGAATGCGGATGCTGATGTCTTTCAGAATGACGGCGTCGCCGAAGCGCTTTTCGATATGCGAAAGCTCGATCATGCGTTTGCCTCCAGCATACCGCCGTAGCGCGCGAAGCGACGCTCGAGGCGGACTTGCAGCGCGGATAGGACGGAGCTCAAAGCAAGGTATATCAATGCGGCCTCGATGTAGAGGATCAGCGGCTCGTAAGTGGTCGCGACGATGCGCTGCGCCGCCTGGAACAGCTCGGGCACCGTAATGGCGGCGGCAAGCGAGGTGTCCTTCACCAGCGAAATGAATGTGTTGGAGAGCGGCGGCACCGCGACGCGCCCAGCCTGCGGCAGGATCGTGCGGCTTATTGCCTGACGCCAGCTCATGCCAATCGAATAGGCCGCTTCCCACTGCCCCTTCGGCACGGAGGAGATAACGGCGCGAATGATCTCGGAGCTGTAGGCACCGATGTTGAGGGTGAAGCCGATCAGCGCCGCCGGAAACGCGTCGAGCAGGATGCCGACGCTCGGCAAGCCGTAAAAGATGACGAAGAGCTGTACCAGAAGTGGTGTGCCCCTGATCACCCAGACATAGAACCGTGCGATGGCGACGATCGGCGCAGGTGCGAAAAGCCGCGCGATTGCTGTGAGCAATCCAAGGATGAGACCGAATGTGAACGACAGGAGCGTCAGCGGGATCGTGAAGATCAGGCCGGCCCAGAGGAGGGGCCCGAGCGAATCCGCCATCAATTGAAGCCAGTTCGGCAAGGTGCAATCCCCAAAGAAAGACGCGTCCAGCGAGGTTTCGCTGGACGCTTTTCAGGCACATATAAAGGATGTGGCGGCGGCAGCAAGCCGCTTGCAGCAACGACTTATTTCGAAACGTCCTGGCCGAAGTACTTGTCGGAGACCTTCTTGTAGGTGCCGTCGGCCTTGATCTCGTCCAGCGCCTTGTTGATCGCCTCCAGCAGTTCGGGCTCGCCTTTGCGGATGATGATGCCGGAATAATCGGCATTTTCCTGCTCTGCCACGATCTTCACCGGAGCTTCCGGCTTGTGCTTCTTGAAGTCGAGGAAGGAAAGGCTGTCGTTGACTGTTGCGTCCGCGCGCTTGGTCAGTACCAGCTGGATCGACTGGTCGAAGCCGTCGGTGCCGACGAGTTCGGCGCCGGCCTCCTGGGCGAGCTTACCGAAGTTGCTGGTCAGCGACTGAGCCGACTTCTTGCCCTTGAGGTCTGCAAAACCCTTGATGCTGTCGTCGCCATCGCGAACGATCAGGACTGCCTTCGACGCGATGTAGGGTTCGGAGAAGTCATACTTCTGCTTGCGCGCCTCGGTGATGCCGACTTGGTTGATGACTGTGTCGTAGCGCTTCGCATCGAGACCGGCGATCAGGCCGTCCCATTTGCCTTCGACGAATTCCGCCTTGACGCCAAGCTTGGCAGCAACCGCTTCGCCGATCTCCACGTCGAAGCCGACCAGCTTGCCGCTCGCGTCATGAAAGGTGAACGGAGCATAGGTTCCTTCGGTGCCGATCTTCAAGACACCTGATGATTTGATGGCCGCGAGGTTGTCGCCGGCGATGGCAGGAAGGAGCGCGGCGGCCTGGATCAGTGCGGCGGCGGCGATGGTCTTTAGGAGGTTCATGTCTTTTCCAGTTCACCAGATGTAATCGATGCATGGAAAATCGCAGAAAAGCATTTGAGAAGAAGCGTAGAAAACTGCAAAGAAAATCGGCAGGTGCGAATATTTTTCTCATTTCTCACGATTTCGGTGGGCGTTGTTTCGTAGCGTGACGAAACGTGTATGGCGCGCGCCCTTGCGTGCGTAATCTCATTTGTTTATGCATGTTCTTGCCTGATTAATGACGAGATCGACGAAACCGGCACGAACATGAACGAACTTCTCATGCAGGAGCGGCAAAGCGCCATTTCGCGGAAGCTGCAGATCAACGGCCGTGTCCTTGCCGCCGAACTGGCGGAGGAGTTCGGCGTGTCCGAGGATACTGTGCGTCGGGATCTTCGCGAGATGGCAGCTGCAGGCCTTTGCGAGCGCGTTTACGGCGGTGCGTTGCCGGTTTCACCCGCCAGCACCAGCCTCAACCACCGTATGGGGGTTGCGCGGGATCGCAAGCAAGCATTGGCACTTGCTGCCGTTTCGCAGATAGCGCCCGGATCGACAGTCTTCTTCGATGCCGGCAGCACGAATCTTGCCATCGCTGCGGCGCTACCCGCCGACATGGCGCTGACTGCGGCCACGAACGCGCCGGCGATCGCTGCCGCGCTGCTCGAAAAACCTTTGGTCAATGTCATCCTGATCGGCGGTCTGCTCGATCGGCAGGTTGGTGGTGCGCTTGGTGCGAAGGCCATGCGGGACATGGAGTCGCTGTCCCCCGATCTCTGCGTGCTCGGCGCCTGCGGCATCGATCTGGTAGCAGGCGTTACGACCTTCGGGTTCGAGGATGCCGAGTTCAAGCGTTTTGCGGCATCGCGGAGCAGGAAGGTCCTCGTTGCGGTGACCTCAGAAAAATTTGCCACCGCTGCGCCGCATGGCGTTCTCGCTGTGGCGCATTGCGCGTGTCTGGTGGTCGAAAGCAACGCCGATCCAGCCATGCTGGCGCAATATCGCGAACGCGGCTGCAAGACGATCGTGGCCCGCGAGACGGCGAGAACATAGTTCAAAATCGGGCGCGGACCGGTTCCGTCGCCGAGGCATATTGGGAAGAGACATGGATAGTCAAGTGAACGTGACGACGATCGCCAAAAGCGGCTTCGTGACCAGAGGCAGGGCGGCAGTCTCGTTGCTGTTCCTGATGAACGGCTTTCTGGTCGGCTGCTGGGCGCCGAAGATTCCGGATTTCGCCGAACGCCTGCAACTCAGCAAGTTCGAACTCGGACTGATGATCCTGGTTTTCGGCGTCGGTTCGCTGATGCTGATGCCGATCGCAGGAACGCAGATCGCACGCTACGGCTCGAAGCGTGTGGCGCAGGTTGCTGCGGTCTGCCTGTTGCCTTCCCTGCTTGCGCTGACGCTGTCGCCGAACGTCTTGACCGGGGCAATCTCGATCTTTCTATTCGGTGGTTTTATCGGCGCGATGGACGTTGCCATGAATGCGAACGCGGTAGCCGTCGAGCAATCGATGCGGCGCGCCATCATGTCTTCGTGCCATGCCTTCTGGAGCCTGGGGGGGTTGATCGGTGCAGGTCTCGGCGGCTTGCTGATTGCCGAATTCGGCGTGCTTTGGCATGCGCAGATCGCAACCGTGCTGGCTGTGATCCTCCTCGCAATCGCTTGGACGATGATCCTCACCGATCAACCACACCCCGACGAAAAGAAGGAAAAGCTGCGACTGCCGCTCACGCCGCTGCCCTGGCTGCTCGGTCTCATGGCACTTTTTTCCATGGTTCCGGAGGGCGCCGTGCTGGATTGGGGCGCGCTTTATCTGCGTCAGGAACTGGGCGCATCGGTCGCCGTGTCCGGTTTCGGCTTTGCGGCCTTCTCCCTCACCATGGCGATCATGCGGTTTGGCGGCGATCTTGTTCGTGACCGGCTCGGCGGCGTGACGACGCTTCGGATCTGCACGCTGTTTGCCATATCAGGCATGCTCCTCGCGGCCTTTGCTCCCAACGCGGAAATTGCGATCCTCGGCTTCGCCTTCTGTGGGATCGGGATTTCAAACATGGTTCCGATCGCCTTTTCGGCTGCCGGCAATGTTCCTGGCCTGAGGGCTGGTATCGGCCTGTCGGTCGTCACCACAATGGGCTATTCCGGCATGCTGGTTGCGCCGTCTGCGATCGGCTTCGTCGCCGAGCACATCGGCTTTAGTGTGGTCTTCATGGCGCTACCTGTGTTGCTTGTCGTCGTGCTACTGTTCTCGAACCTGGCGCGCTATGCCGATGGAATTTCAGGCGGCGGTCACTGAGCCCAGCTCCAAACAAAAGTGATGCGCGGGGCGGGTTGACAACAAAGCAGGCATGATCCACCTGAAAGACACGAATTTTAGGGGTTCAAGAACTCTACATGTCTTCTGCTGCAGATTTTGATCCGAAACCGCGCCGCGCATCCGTCGCCGTCGATGTTGGCGGCGTCATCGTGGGCGGTGGCGCGCCAGTTGTCGTCCAGTCGATGACAAATACCGACACGGCGGATATCGACTCAACGGTTGCCCAGGTGGCGGCTCTCTTCAAGGCGGGCTCGGAGATCGTCCGTATCACCGTAGACCGCGACGAAAGTGCAGCTGCGGTTCCGAAGATTCGCGAGAGGCTGTTGCGCCTTGGCATGGACGTGCCGCTGGACGGTGATTTTCACTATATTGGCCACAAGCTTCTTGCCGATCATCCGGCTTGTGCCGAGGCGTTGGCGAAATACCGCATCAACCCGGGCAACGTCGGCTTCAAGGACAAGAAGGACAAGCAGTTCGGCGATATCATCGAGATGGCGATCCGCTATGACAAGCCGGTACGCATCGGAGTGAATTGGGGTTCGCTGGATCAAGAGTTGCTGACGGCGCTGATGGATCAGAACGCCGCGGCTGGCTCGCCGCTTTCGGCGCGCCAGGTGACTCGCGAAGCGATCGTGCAGTCCGCTTTGATTTCGGCCAATCTGGCCGAAGAGATCGGCCTGCCGCGCAACCGGATCATCCTGTCGGCCAAGGTTAGCCAGGTACAGGATCTGATCGCCGTCTATTCGATGCTCTCCGAACGCTCTGACCATGCTTTGCACCTCGGTCTTACCGAAGCCGGGATGGGCAGCAAGGGGATCGTCGCCTCGTCGGCTGCCATGGGCTATGTCCTGCAACAGGGGATCGGCGACACCATCCGCGTGTCGCTGACGCCGGAGCCGAATGGCGACCGGACGCGCGAAGTGCAGGTTGCCCAGGAACTGCTGCAGGTGATGGGCTTCCGCCAGTTTATCCCTGTCGTGGCCGCTTGTCCCGGCTGCGGCCGCACGACCTCGACCGTCTTCCAGGAACTGGCGCAGAACATCCAGAACGACATTCGCAAAAACATGCCGGTCTGGCGCGAAAAATATCCGGGCGTCGAAGCTCTGAACGTTGCGGTCATGGGCTGCATCGTCAACGGGCCTGGTGAAAGCAAGCACGCCGACATCGGCATTTCGTTGCCAGGCACCGGCGAAACGCCAGCAGCGCCCATCTTTATCGATGGCCAGAAGGCGTTGACGCTGCGCGGGCCGAACATCGCTTCAGACTTCGAGGCGCTTGTTATCGACTACATCGAAAAGCGGTTCGGGCAGAAGACGGCCGCGGAGTAGTCCGCGGCGCTGGGTCAGATTCGGCTGGTCAAAAGCTTTAAACCTGCAAAGCAGTAAAAGGCTGCCATGGCACCTTCGATCCAGAGTCGCAGGCTCCGATAGATCTTCAGCGCGTGCGGTGTCGAGAAGAGCACTGCATAGCCCATGAAGATGATGAATCCCGTTGTCATGCAAATGCCGATAATCAGGCCGGCGACAGATGCCGGGGCGCCCTGCGGCATTCCGAGCGCGATGATCGCCAGCCACGCGAAGATCGCCTTCGGGTTGGTGACGTGAATGCCGTAGCCGCGCAGCAATAGGGCGGGTGTCGTAAGGCGCTTTTGCACGACAGTCTGCGGCAGTTCATCGTTGGCGCGAACAGCCTTGAAGGCCTTGTAGGCGAGGTAGAGCAGATAGAGGCCGCCGAAGATCTTCAGGATCTCCAGCGCCATGGCGTAGGTCTGGAGGATGGTTGCAAGGCCGAGTGCGGCAGCGCAGGCCCAGGTGAACGAGCCGGCGAAGATGCCGAGCGAGATGGTCATGCCCGCCTTTCGGCCATGCGTCATAGAGGTCGACACGATTGCCATGATTGCCGGGCCAGGGCTGATGACGGCGATCAAATAAGCGACGTAGGCAGGCAGGATCTGCGGTAGATAGGTCAGGATCTCATGCATCTTGCGTCTCTTACTCGGCCGGTTGAATATTGGCCCTATTTCTTAGGCGCGGTTCGCGGCGATCGACAAGAGACTGTGTCTCGTGTGTTGGCGGAAATATTGTCCCGGTGACGCTTTTTCAGCTCTTGCGTCCGGCAATGAAGCGAGCCGCTTCCGCGAGAATGATGCTGCGCTCGGAATAGGGAGCCAGCAGTGCTTGTGCCTCGCGCACCTGCTCGGCAAGCTTGGCTTCCGCCCATGCCATGCCGTGCATTGCCACCAACGTGCCTTTGCCTCGGCCAGCGTCCTTGCCCGTCGCCTTGCCCATGGTGGCGGCATCGGAGGTGAGATCGAGAATGTCGTCGGCGAGCTGGAAGGCGAGACCGATCCTCTCGCCGAACTGACGCAATCGCGCGCGATCCTCTGGGGAAGCACCGGCGACGATAGCGCCGGCCTCGCAGGCGAAGCGGATGAGCGCGCCAGTCTTCATGGCCTGCAGCGTGACGATGCTCTGCTCGTCTGGCGCCTGCTTCTCGGCGGCAAGGTCGAGAGCCTGGCCGCCGGCCATGCCTCCAATGCCTGCAGCGCGCGCCAGTGCCAGCGTCAAAGCCACCTTGGCCGCGTCAGGTAATTTCGTTTCGGGTGCGGCGATGATGTCAAAGGCATAGGTCAGCAGGCTGTCACCGGCGAGGATGGCGGTCGCTTCATCATAGGCGATGTGCACGGTCGGCTTGCCTCGGCGCAGGTCGTCGTCGTCCATTGCCGGCAGATCGTCGTGGACGAGCGAATAACAGTGCACGCATTCGAGTGCCGCTCCCACCCTCAGTGCCGCGTTCCTGTCGCCGCCGAGCAACGATGCCGTTTCGACGACAAGGAAGGGTCGCAGCCGCTTGCCGCCGTTCAGGACGGCATAGTGCATGGCCGAACGCAGCCGTTCCGGCCGGGCGATTTCGTCGTTCAGTACGGACGGTGACAGTAGAATATCGAGTACAGCCTCGACCTCTCGCGCCGTGGCGGTCAATCTGGCTTCGAATGTTTCAGAGCTTGCGTCCATGGCGCGCTGTTTGGCATGAGCCGGCTTCCGCTTGCAACGGAATTGTCGATGGTGCGGCGAAGATTTCCTTTGTCTCTGGCAATGCCAGGTCGCAAACGCTATGGAGGAGAAGGGGCAAGAGACTGGGTCGGGGAATTTGGACATAACGCCGGAGAGAGAGGAAAGCATAACCGTGCCGCTTCACAGGCACGCGTTTCTTTGGCTTAAGGGTCGTCCGGTGATCATGCGCATCGTTCTCGCGCTGGCGGGGCTCGTTATCCTTCCGTATGTCCTGATCGTCCTTTACCTGCTGCCCTTCATTCATCCCGTTTCCACGCTCATGCTCCGTGATCTGGTGTTGCTGCGCGGCTATGACCGGCAATGGGTCTCAATCGACAATATCTCTCCGGTTCTTGTTCAGTCGGTGATGATGTCCGAAGACGGGCAGTACTGTTTCCATGGCGGCGTCGATTGGGGTGAGATGCGTATGCTCCTGGAGGATACGCTAAGCGGTCACTCCACGCGTGGCGGTAGTACGATTCCGATGCAGACCGTCAAGAACCTGTTTCTATGGAATAGCCGTTCGTTCGTTCGCAAGGCGCTGGAACTGCCATTAGCTGTGACGGCAGACTTTATCTGGTCAAAGCGGCGCCTGATGGAGATCTACCTCAACATTGCAGAATGGGGGCCGGGCATCTATGGCATCGAGGCTGCGGCACGTCACCATTTCAAGGTACCGGCATCGAAGCTGACCAGCCGGCAAGCCGCCCTACTCGCCGTGTCGCTTCCCAACCCCTTCGATCGTAACGCCGGCAAGCCCGGGCGGGGGCTGCGACGACTTGCCAGCCTCATCGAGCGGCGCGCGCGCGGTTCGGGCGAATACATCAGATGCATTTATGATTGATATTGGAATAAGTCGTTGGTGTTCATGAGTGTCATCTGGCATTCGTGCTTTAAAAGTATGGACGGAAATCCCGCCACCAACGACTGGACTGCCAGCGATGATTTCTGCTTTTTCGCCCGCGCTTCTTACCTATTCCGCCACCCATAACCCTACTCCGCCAGGTCATTTCGGGACCCGATACGACGCAGCCGGTACGTTTCTGCGCGAGCCGGGCAATACCGTCGTCTGCCATCTGATCGAGGGATCACCGTCACAGCAAGCGATCATTGAGGCGCGCCAGAGCTTTCTAGAGATGCCGGAAACATCGCAGTTTGCCTTCACGCCGATCTCCAGCCTGCATATGACGCTGTTTCAGGGCACTATCGAGTATCGCCGCCGGCTGCCTTATTGGCCGCAGGATGTGGCGCTTGATACCGGGATCGAGCGTATGAGCGAGATTTATCTGGATCGGTTGCAATCCTTCGAGCCGCTCGGCTCCTTTGATGTTGAAGTTACCGAAGTGACGCCGGTCGGGCTTACCGTGAAGGGTGCTACGGCTACGGATCGGCGCGTTATGAAGGAATGGCGTGACGCTTTCGCCGATGTGTTCGGCTACCGCCATCCGGATCATGATACCTATGAGTTCCATATCACATTCTGCTACCCAATCGTACGGCTACAGGAAGCAGCACTTCCTGCATGGCAGGCTATGCTCGACCGCGCGCTCGCCACGCTGCGCGAAAACGCTCCCGTCATAGCGTTGAGGCCGCCCGCCTTCTGCACTTTCGACGATATGAATCATTTCGAGGAGCGGCTTGTGTTCGCGCCCGAAGCGTAAAAGGGAGACCCTATTGGACAAGCTGACGCTCTATATCGGCAACAAGAACTACTCGTCGTGGTCGCTTCGGCCGTGGATCGCCATGACGGCCGCGGGTATTCCGTTCGAGGAACTGCTTGTCCCCTTCGATTTTGCGGCGGGCAATCCGCACTTCAAGGAGTTCTCGCCAACGGGTCAGGTGCCGGTGCTCCAGCACGGCGACGTTCGTGTCTGGCAGTCGCTGGCGATCATCGAGTATGTTGCCGAACTTTTTCCGGAAGCCGGAATCTGGCCGAAGCTGCGTGACAAGCGAGCCGTGGCGCGAGCCGTTTCCATGGAGATGCTGTCGGGTTTCAGGGCCCTGCGCGGTGCTTGCCCGATGAATATCCGGCGGCCGAAGGGCAAGATTGCGCTCGCCGACGGCGTCATGGCCGACGTCGCCCGCATCGAGACGATTTGGCGTGACTTGCGCGCTCATTCGGGTGGGCCGTTTCTTTTCGGCGCTTTTTCGGGCGCCGATGCCATGTTCGCACCTGTTGTCAGCCGCTTCGATGTCTACGACCTAGTTTCTGCCAGCGACACTCTGAGCTATATCGCCGCCGTCAAGGCGCATCCGGCCTGGATGAAGTGGGAAGAGGCAGCGCGGTCCGAGCCCTGGATTGTCGAGGAGGACGAGGTCTGACTCTTGAATCGCCAGAATTCCAAAAAATAAACTTGGGGACTGGTCAAGCCCCCTCAAGGCATGTATAAGCGCGCAAAATTTCCGAAATCGCGATACGTCGTTTCGGCCGCCAGTCTGGCCGTTGGATGTGTTTGCCCGTGAAGTGGAGTAAGAGAAATGGCTGTACCGAAGAGAAAAACGAGCCCGTCCAAGCGCGGTATGCGCCGCTCTGCAGACGCACTGAAGGCTCCGACCTACGTTGAAGACAAGAACTCCGGCGAACTGCGTCGTCCGCACCATATCGATCTGAAGACCGGTATGTATCGCGGCCGTCAGGTTCTGACGCCGAAGGAAAGCGCATA
>Ga0123342_1009448_pt1 | contig 11679 bp, 6 predicted proteins | sample Turbeawhitnodule_FD_89960 | JGI IMG/M metagenome (GOLD analysis project Ga0123342, IMG submission 89960) | Root nodule microbial communities of legume samples collected from Mexico - Turtle bean Mexico white nodule | ecosystem: Host-associated > Plants > Roots > Nodule | place: Mexico: Nepantla... | reverse complement strand
ATTATTGTTGTGAATTTGCAAAATAAATAGCTTGAGAAGTAATGATTTTACAGAACACGTAATGATGAGAAGAAATTAATTTTTAACATTACATAACTTACTACCCAATATATAAACAATAAATAAAAAAATTATGACGTGGCAGAAGTCGTGCCAAGTTGGCACGACTTCAGTATGACAGGGCAGAAGTCGTGCCAAGTTGGCGTGACTTTAGTATGACAGGACAGAAGTTGTACCAAGTTGGCACGACTTTAGTATGACATGGCAGAAGTCGTGCCTAATTGGGACGACTTCTACATATGAAGTCGTCCCAATTAGGCACGACTTGCCTAAATTTGTAATTTTTTTTAAACGGACCCTATTTTGGTAAAAATAAAAGAAAATAACCCCATCATGGTCAAAAAACCTTGACTATCCTTAGCATTATAAATAGGTGTGTTAGGCCTCTTGTAAATGCAACTTGAATTGAGTAAGAAATTTATGCCAAAAGGTTGTCTCACTTGACTCAAGTTCACTCTATGTTAGCATCAATTTGTGTGTCTAGTCTAGGACTCTTTAGAAGTTGGCCTCACCTCTTCTAAATCTCTCATTCCACACATAAAATTTACCTTTCTAATCTGACCTATACCTCCATCTAACTTTCGCATTGCCTCCATAGAAATCATTCAAAATTATAAACTCCAAAACAAACAAGGATACAAGATCATGTTTGCATCAAGATATCACGGGGAAAGACTTTAAGATGCAATCCAAGATGACATGTGGCCTTTTCATCACTCTGACTACATGCAATTTCTTAGTCAGGTTAAGGCTCCTACTTTGGATAAATATTTGTTAGCCAACTTTCAAAGGTCGTCAAAGAAATATAAGGTTTATGCTTCCACCTCCAATTTGGTTATCGATGTGCCATTATACTTTCCACGAATATAAGTGCCAATCGAAGTCATAATCCCTACCTTTCCTTAGATGATGACTCCTCAAGTTCCTTCATCGTCAACATCAATCAAACATTAGTGAAGTCCCTGAAGCTTTCAACAAAGACCTCCTATTTTACTTATCCAAGATAAAGAATGGGCTTTAAAAGTTATCTGACCTAAATATAATAAGTTATGTTAAATATCAATATGTTTCTTCAAAGAGAAGTTTGCATTAAATATTGCATGAAAAACAATTAATGCAACACTCAAAGTTTACAAGGACAATTACAACTTAAAATGAAGAACTTCTCAAAGATTCTCTACAGCTAGCAAATTATTTGCAACAACTATCATTCCAATCTCTTTATAAGTAGAAGTTATCTTTGAAGAAGAAAGAACATTCTTCTCATGAATGAACTAACAAAATTATAAAGATAAAAAAAATCTCAAGTGTAAAAAGCTTGCAATGTAGCTTGTTGACAGAACACCATAGTATTCTTTAACAATCTAAAAGGGTAAAAATTATCTTGTATTTATCATAGGATACAACACCTCTTTTAGTTAGCAACCTTATGATATTGTGATCACATTTCTTGTAAAGAACTATCTTAGCTAGAAGTAAATGTTATTTCAAAGAATACTCAGTGTCTTAGTTAGGAGTGATTGTTGTTCCAAAGATTACTCAATTTATGGAAATAGTAAAAATACAAGGGAGGGTTAAATTGTGTTTTAATTAATTTTTAAAACCTTTTTTTCAAATATTGTATGATGATAAATGTTTAGACGGTAGTTTTGTATAACAAAGGATCAGGCGAAGGCTTTTCCATTGTCAGCCGCGAGAACTAAGAAAAAAGAAATTACAAAGAAAATCATAAATAAATAACATATAGTACTTTGAAGTAAAGAATATACTTAAAACTATGCTTACCATTGTTGGATTCAGATATGCATGTTGTGTTTGGATTTTGATTCTCTGAAAAATAAAACCCATGTAAAACAATAGGTCAAATTATATATAGACACTAAAGTTGTTAAAAACTATAACATACCATTTATTTATTTTTATATATTTTTACCATAAATTTTGATGAGAGTTCATTCATTCTTACATCATAATTGACTATGAACTTGTTTTTTGAACCTAATTTTTAAATATATATCTATATCTATATCTATGTATATATGACACTTAAAAATCTAAATATAAGTTGTAGTTGTTGTACCTGATACATTAGAATTTGTTTGAGAAAGGATAACAATCCTATTTCTTCTATTAATATTTTGCTTGAGTTGCTCCTTAACTATTGAAAGTTGAATGACTGAACTTCAGGAAATATTGTAGTAAGAACAAATATTTTCAGCCATAAAAGTATGTACTGTTTTGAGGACTAAGTGTGTACAATATATTGTTCATGCTATTTTTGTTTTGGCGCCAATTTTTACGGTACATCGTGAGGAACGAGACTTCCTTATATGTTATTACTTTGACATAATGCAGTTATTAATTAAATATTAAAATATTTAACAAATAAAAAGGTGTAATATTTTCGTATAATAATAATGATATTTAATTATATATAATTATATAATAATGATATTTAATACTTAAAAATGTTCAACCAAAAATTTACCTTTCAAAACGGATAACACTTGTACCCTTTTTCTTTATTTTGCATAATAATCAAACAAACTTCGAAATGTAATGTATTTAAAAAATCAAATAATAACAACCATAAAAACAATTACAAATTTAGGTAGTATCAATGTTCAATGAAGAAAGCCCATGCAATGCATGTGTAGAAGTTGTTGTGAAAAATGGGAACCTAACTTTTAAGATGTGAAAACAAATTCTTGTTCTACTCAATGTTCTACTTTAAGCATTGTTATTAATGAATTGTTGGTTGACTTTTGAAAGAGCAAACCTGTAGGAAATATACTTATCAGATTGTATATATAATAATATATATATATATATAGTAAATAGTAAATATAGTAATATATATATATGGAGTAAATATATAGTAATACATTTAAACCGACATTTATCTAGAAACAATCATCTCTTAAACCACAGAAGAACGAAGCACAGTCAAAAAACAGAAACATAAAGTACGTCAAATTAAAAAAAGATAGCATGATCTGACAACCCTAATAAGCAAAAAAATGGGAACTTTGGCTAACTTTCTTTTGCACAATTGTAGAACAACTTTTCTGTTTAACAAAAAAAAAGAAATCCTTCCATTGGAAATATCTGAAATAACAAACAACTTGTAATAACACGTAATATATGTATACCACGAAAATAAGTTGACTTTTTACTTACACTCCATTTTCAGATATGCTCATTCTGTAGTTCCTAATATGACTAAAACATAAATCAAACAACAAAATATATAAATGAAGAAGATGGTAAGTAAAATGATTATTATAACCCAATTTTTGTATGAAATGTATATACCTTAAATCTGTGAACTAAAAACATTTAAAAATGGAAACTTTAATCAATATTTATGCTCAGAATGAAAAAAATATCCAAACTTTAATTAACTTTTCCATTCCCTGGATACCTCTACAGTGCGTATGATTACCAAGTTCTATATTGGGAAATCACAGTAGAAGAGAAACAGTTTTTATGTCTTAAAACTTAAGAATAGAGAAGTATTATTATAACAACATTCTTTTTTTATGAAATGCATGCACCTTAAATCTATGAACTAAAAACATTTAAAAATGGAAACTTTAATTAATATTTATGGTCATAATGAAAAAAGATCCAAACTTTAATTACCTTAACCGTTCCATGGATAACTCTACAGTGCATATGGTTACCAAGTTCTATATTCTATATTTGCAACTCACAAAAGAAAATTCAACATTAAAATTACACAATTTTACAATCTTAACGACCCACAAATTATATGTAAAAATGAAAGAATAATTTTTTCCATAACTTGTAAATTACAATGCATTACAATAATTTAAACTAATTTAAATTAAATAAAACGCTTTCTAATACTAAGTTCTCAGAAGATATATACATGAAAAATGAAGTATTAAATACCAACTTCCTTCTTTAAGTTCAACCTGCAAAAAATACTCCACAATAATTACTACAATTAAAAGTATAATTCATTAGATTATACCAAGTTCTTGTAAAATAAAAAAAAAATGTGTTTCTTCCAGAAACAAATTGTAGGCAAATTCATATTGAACTACGAAGTCACATTTGATCATATAAAATAAAGTCAAATACAATATAACAAATATTTATAGAATGAAATAGTACTCATAAAAATTACTACAAATTAGAAAAATGATACAGAAAAACAAAGATATATACATCAAAACATTTCAAGATAAAAAAAATAACTTAATACATCAATGACTAATTAATTAATAATTAATAACTAGTAACTAATAATAAACAATAAACAATAAACAATAAACAATATAAACATAAACAATTTATACAAAATCAAATTAATATATATGCATTCCACAATATGAAACAGGATTATGATTTTTTTTAATATACTGGCAATTCTTATAGCGTTGAGCATATTTAGAAATGACAACACATTATTAATATACCAGATAATAAATGAAAAATTAAAAGCAGTATGTATACATATTAAAAATATTGAAAACAAACAATAAATACAAAGAAATAAAATGAGATAATTAAACATAACCATAATAAAATAAAAATAAATAGTAAACAAAATAAATTGTTTTTGTTTCCAACAAAGTGGAAACTTGATGCTTCTCAGCAAAGGAAGGAAGCAATACTTGCAAAATAAAATATCTAAAAAAAACTAATATAGTTTAAAACAATAAATGATTATCCTAAAAGCTTAAGAAATTTAATTATACACTAAGTCTTTTGTAGTGACTCGTCATCAATAGTAGAACCCTAATATCAGAAGAGGACTTCTTGTTATGACATTCAAATATAATTTTGTCATCTTCACGGATAGAATGAAGATGACAAAATTGTTTCCACCCGCTACCAAGTGTAACCTGGACTTGAAACAATAACCAAATTATTAGTTAATAAGTTAATAAAATAAATAGAATATAACAATAACCATTTAAAAAGAAAGGATGGTAAACTGACCACATATCCTCCATAGATTTGTTTTGAAGACAACATTAAGCCAAAATGTATAAAGGGGCCATTGTTGAGCGACTCCCTCTCTTGAACATCATTCAGAAAATTTCTTATAACACTTTCACATAACTCCCCCATATAAATAGTTATATGGAAGGAGTTACTACCCACATAACGAAACAATATATTGTGGTGACCTTTAAACCCATAAAAATCACTCAGACTAGACCATCCATAGAAAATTTGAGGACAAAGTATATCTTTGTTATAATATACTATATGAATATTGCCTTGACTGTCGCTGAGGGTCAATTCCTCACCCAATTCATTTTCAAACTCGATGGCGAATGCACGATCCACGTGCCATTCTATCCATTTTAAAACCATAAAAATACTCAAAGAACTGAAAAAACTATGAAAAAATAGGAATCTCAGAAAAAAAAAAACATACCTCCCCACGAATGTTAACTATTGTAAATAGACCTCAAGTAGAAAGTTTTACGATTTCTTCATGAATGACAACCGTGACAGTGAGAAAAAGAAAGATGATGACGATGGAAGTAGGGAAGAGTAATTTAAGAAGCTACAAAGAAGAAAGCAATTGGATTGTGAGTAATAAAAAGCCCTACGATATTTATTTATAGCAATCATACCTTTTCAGTCACAAATCTATAAGTTTTTTCTGAAACAACATGTCCTTTTAGTTCCTAAATTAAATAATAATAAAATAATTAAAATCCAATAATGATACTAAAAGAAATTAATAATTATTAATAAATAATAATAAATTAAAGACCAATAAATATGAAAAGACAAAATTATAAAAAGTAGAGTAGGCGAGTTGTTATATGTAATTATTCTTTGACGTTTCAATTTTCCATTACCTTATACAACAGACTCTTTTCAGTTGAAGTAAGTTATTAACAAAGAATAATTAATAAAAAATACAACTATTTTCATAGATAAATAATAATAATATTAATGACACGTATAATTAATTAGCATTATATAATAATAAATTAAAATAGTGAACATAAAAATATATTATAATTTGTCCAATATATATATATATATATATATATATATATTTATATAATTATATATATAATATAAAATATATTAAACATTAAATATATTAAATATTATATATATATATATATATTTAAATTACATAATTAAATCCTAACCCTAAATCCTAACCTCTGACATTAAATAACATACCTGTAATTAAAATTTAAAATCTAATTTGATATTGAATTTAAAATATAATATTTTTAACTTCTGTAATTATTACTTTTTTCCATAATATTTAATTAATTAATTTAAGAAGATGAAATAAATACTTTGAGAAAAGTGTAAAGGATACAAAAGGTGCATAGTTTAGGCAAAAAAATAAAAAATAAAAAATCAAGTGATGCCTTAATTGCTGAGGTATTTAATGTTATCCTAAATATACGTTTGAATCCTTAAAAGTTCAGTGTAATGGGAATATATTTTTTTAAAAAAATATTTTTCGTAAGGACAAAGATATCATTAGATAAAGAATTATTTTTTTTATCACATAGTAAGGTATTATCTATAAAAATTGAATTGATGAAAAACCAATACCTGTAATAAAGAACCTGTGAAAGGAAAACAGTATTTCAATAACCTTAAAAAAAACACAAATTATAATTAATAAAATATTATATTATTCTATATAAATTCATGAATTAAAGAAAAATTAAAAGTTGATGCACTTACTATTACGATTCTGAGCTTTCATGAACTAACCATTGTTACAAAATAAAGTTACAAAAAGTATGCCATTATATGAATTACACGAAAACAAACTTACTAAATAAATTAAAATGTACACATAAAATTGAAAAACAACAAAATATAACGTCAAAATCAACTATAAAGTCATTACATACCTCAAACATAATGTCAACATATGAAACCAACAATATTACATAAAGAGATTTAAAAATATAATTGTACTAATACATCACAATATATTCTACATAGAAATTAAAAAAAGTCTACAATACATGGAAAGCCTAGATCATTCAAGTTACAAAACATTAGAGAAACAATAGGAAACTATACTACTCCATTTTCGATCTTGATATTTTTTCTTAATATCCACAATGGGATATCATCATTGGGTGTGTGCGCAGGTGAAGCAAAATCTCTGGTAACTCGTGGAGCAACCACTTCAGTAGTAGTAGCTAAGACATTATCACTGCCTAAATCATCAGTTTTAGATTGCAAATCAGCAGCTTCACTGGAAAATTTATTAAATAAATCCTGCAATGATAACAAAACATATTAGTAAGATTAAATTATTCAATTTTTTAAAATAATACTTTAAATGAAAATTACCTGAGAAAGTGGTACAGAGGAGTCATCCTGTTCGACATCTTTAACAGTACATAGTCTTTTCTTCTAAGAATGAAGTTCCTTCACAAAATGAAAATTAAATTAAATTAAGTTAAAACAGTATAAATAAGGAATTTCAGCGTAAAATGTAAGTCATAATAGACTGAAATTAGGAAGCATACCACATTTTCAACACGACCATCACAAAACCTTTGTAGAGTATTATCATCAACACACTCTTTTTTGACACAGAATGATTGGTCAAACCTAAGAGATTGATCTTTAACACAACCAACTTTAAACAACACAACTTTGTCAATCAAAAGATCAAATTCTTTTGGTAGTACACTAGAATCACCGTTCTAAATAATTAAAAAACAAATATCAATTAATATAATAACCTTTTCTTATATGCATAAATAGACATATGCATGGTTGGAAAATTTACCTTATCATGACTTTCAAATAATTCAGTGCAAGATTTATTGATCAGTGTAGTGGCATCCCTGTCAAATAGAACGAAAGTAGTGAAATCCGTTTCATCAATTACTCACAACTTTAGCTTATACCTGAAATATAAAATACATAAAGGTTTACAAATTCTATCTATAATTTAATGAATATAATTAATAATTAATTAATAGTTAATTATTAACACAATAATAATTATAATTAATAATAAATAATTAATATAATAATACAATAAGTATTAAGTAATATGTAATATGTAATTAAAAATAAATTAAGGCAAATACAAGACTTTGATAACATGTTTGTTACATTTCTCACAAAAAATTTTTTGGAATTCGGGTAAACAACATTACCGCATAAGCAAGCAGTGTACCACAAATCGTCATCAGCTACAATATGTTTTATTGTAGCTAAGATAACAAAAGTGCTTTCCTATAAAAAGAAAAAAATGATCTTAAACTATTAATAATCCGTTTCAATAAACTGTTAAAAAACAATAGTAATACCTCTTTGCAATCTTTCAGGCCTTGAATAGTATTTTTATGAATGAAGCTGATGAATTCGTCCTCAACATTCTTTTTTCCATAATCACACAATTGACTAAGTCCATGTGTAGGTGAATCTGTACTTTCAATCATCCTACACATGTAAAAGTTGTGGTTAGAAAGGGTCATACATTTTAAGTATCGAATAACAATGCATTAAACTAACCTTTTCTTGAGTTCGGTTGCATCTTTAGACTGTATAATATATATTATTTTCGTACAGTCCAAGCAATTTTGTAGACAAACTTTGTCTACATTAAAATATAATGCATTGTTTTATAACAAAAATCATGTAAATACAATAATAAAATAAATTTTTTAAATAAATTACAAATTCATCACTTCACATACCCTGAAAAATCTTTACTTTAGCAAACTACACACTGATGATAATATTTTACAACTCTCCACATGACAGAAATGCATTGAGCTCATCAACATAGTTACCAAATAACGTACACTCCATGCGGTAGTTGTTGTAAATTAAAATTACAATTGTAAGAAAACATATTTTGGATTCGTTATGGTACATAATATTATCTTACCCATCAGCTTCAATAGAAATCACATTTAGCTTAGTTGATGACCCTGATCTATTCAACTCTCTTTCAGTTCCCACACCATTTAATATTCCAATAACATCTGTAAAAACATATTCATTTAAACACATGTCGACAAAAATCTGTTCAAGTAAAAGAATATTACTTACTGACTAAATAGTCAGTATCAAAACCAGGGGCCCTTAACACAGAAATTGGGGTGTAATGAGGTATTGTACATGAATCCAGATCATTACCAACACAGGTTACTTTGGTTCCAAACTACAAAATTATTTTGTATTGGTGACAGGTAGTGCGATAAGATCTTGAATTATTATACACAGTAAAGAAATTGAAGGAATAAACTGTATCCTTAAAAAATATCATTTTGAAATTTATAAATTAGAGTTCTTCTAAAAGAAACATGAATTCTATCACCCTGAAAGATAACAACAAACATTAAGCATGATTAATAAAAATTACATTAAACTATAGTACAAAAAAATATGAAAGAAAATGATAAAGTATTTTACATCTTTGTCTTGTATCACCATTTCCATGGAGAATGGAAACTTTGTTTTCTTGAAATCAGAAACAAACCACAAACATATAACCTTTGTTATCAGGATCCAATTTTCACTTTGTGGATTAACATCTTTGACACAATTTGTATTTTGTCTTAACACACACATTGTAAGGGTGACCTTTGAGTAAAAGGAAAATGTAGAATGCAATGATCAATGTGAAACACAAAACATATATATATATATATATATACACTAAGGAAGTGGTACGAAATTATTTTCAAAAATATCAAAAAAACAACTTTACAATTTCAAATTGAAATAGCTAGGAAATGTAAGAAAACATAATAAAAGTATAAGAGTATTGTGAGACAAAAAAACAAACATTCCAATTTTCAAATGCGATATAGTTTTAGCTAAGAATAAACATGAATTTAGTTCAAATATGTCATAAGACAAAAATAATCATAAATAACATGAAATAAATATACAAGTAATGAAAAAAAAATTAAGTTTCAAAATGTTAAATGAATGACAAAAAACGAAGTTAAGCATGTCAGGTTTCATACATAAGAGATTAAGCATATAAAAAATCGAAACTTTAAAACGTGCAAACAATTTTGCTTTTAGATTCAAAAAAACATGTTTCTACTTTCAGCATTGCGATTAATGAAATTGTTGTTTGACTTTTAAAACATCAAAAGTGCATGAATATAAAAGTCAGGTTGCATAAAGAAAACATTTGAACAGACATGTATGTATATAAACAATAAACAATCACACTAAACAATTCAACGTCCAAGCAATGTGTCCAAAAAATGAAACACAAAGTACAACATTTTTTAAATTCCTAGCGTGATCTAAAAACCCTATTATGTAAAAAAAATGGAATTTTAGGTAGGTTTGTTTAGGACATTTGCAAAAAAGGATTCTTGTTTAGCAAAAAAAAACCCTTGCTTTGAAATTTTTGAAATAATACACAGATTGCTAGAATACACAGATGCAGAACATAGACATAACAAGGTGGAAACCATAACTGGGAAATCTTACCAATTTCATTTAACCATACACTCTTGCTTTTCCATGCGGAAGAAAGAGGAAAAAAAATCTTTCCTTAGTGCTTGATATACTGGGGAATCAGTTTGAAAACATGAAAATTAAGAAACAAAGCTATAAAAGTAGCGATGGCGTTCACAGATTACTGAAAACGTAAAGAAATCAAAGAGGAGAAAAAGTGAGATAGAAAGCACAAAGATCAACATTAATGACTTAACATAATCAGATGATAAAAACAAAAGAACCAAATGAAAGAAAGTCGGTAGAAGTATAAAATCAGATCTAACATTACTGGAAGTACAAAATGATATTTGAAAAATGATAACCTTTTAATACTTCCTTTGCAAAACGTGAAAACGAAGATACAAACCAATGAAAGTAGCGGTGGCGTTGACGGATTACTAAAAACAGCATAGAAATCAAAGAAGAGAAAAACTTTGATTCAAAGAGCACAAAACAACATCAATGGCTTAAGCCAATAAGGTAATACAAACAAAAAAGCAAATGCAACGCACGCGAGTAAAGGTTTAAAATCATATCTAAGTTTACTGAAAGTAGAAAATGGGAATGTCAAATCCAAAATTTTTAGAGAAAGTGTTTTGAATCAAATGGGATATCTGCGTAAAAATGAAATCAACACATCCTGTGCAAACATGAAAATGAAGAAACAAACCTATCTTTGACTTGAATACATTAAAAATATAAATTTTCTTAACACTTTCTCTGAAAAAAGACAAAAGATGAAACCTTTATCCCCTTTCCGTCTTATTGTTAACCACACACTTCCTGTGGTCCTACCTTGACTATTAACAACACAAACCAAAACAAAAATAAAGGTCTTATGCGGTAAACGATGGACATAAAACAGGTTCTTTATCCAACAAAAAGAATCACTTCCATTCAATGGACAATTTTGAGGATATAAAAAATGAGAATGAATGAACTTTACATCGAGCTGAAAAAAGGACAATAAATGAAGTATTGCAGAAAACCACAATGAGTAAACTATTGAATGAGTTGAAAAACTAAAATGAATGAAAAATTACATTTATTTAATGATATTTGATATTTATAAATTTTCAATTAACTTTTATAAATTAAAATAACTTCTATTTGTGTAAAACATTAAATCATTTAGATTTTGTATTTATT
>Ga0123342_1009447_pt1 | contig 11680 bp, 15 predicted proteins | sample Turbeawhitnodule_FD_89960 | JGI IMG/M metagenome (GOLD analysis project Ga0123342, IMG submission 89960) | Root nodule microbial communities of legume samples collected from Mexico - Turtle bean Mexico white nodule | ecosystem: Host-associated > Plants > Roots > Nodule | place: Mexico: Nepantla... | reverse complement strand
GGTGAGTTCTTGTCTTAGAACAATGATCCAACTCTAAGAAAAGTGCCTCTATAATGTCCAACTCAAGGTGATTCCTAAGAAGGTCAAGAACCTTTCTCTATGTGGCTAGTGGAATCACATCAGGAAGTCTTATATTTCTTTGAGGCCAAGCGTTTAGGCCGCCAATTATGGGTTTCATTCAATGGAGTGGCTGGGAGAGCATTGTTGTCGCTCTTCCAGCAGTCATATAAGGGCTTCAAGGGAAAATTTCTGAAGGTGCGCTGCAACAAGAGGGACCCAACTCTTCTAGATGGATTCCCTTTATACTGAACCCAGAAACCGAGCTTCTAGGGTGCTTGATGCCTAGAGAGCATGCCATAGTGGGACTAGGAAGTGTGCCACTTCTTTTCCAACCTGAATGTGGTTTTTGATACGGCCACCCTCATAAGCAAAGAGTTCTCCCAGGGGACTAAAAGCGTACATTGTATCCTTCCTTCCTTTAGTCTTACAGATGCTGACTTGCTTATTTGTTTGCTAAACTTTCCTTGTGTTTCTTGCAGACAATATATTGGGTAAGCACAACAAGAAAGACTTGGCAGCTAGAGCCAAGAAGATGAAGGTAGCTTCCCAAGCACTCCCTACTGAAAACCTTAAGCTGAAAGTTATTGTTGATGTCGCCCCTGCTTCTATTGACGATGAGGAGACCTATTCTGGACCGGTCTTCAAAAGGAGACGAAAGGCTACCACTGAAACCTTTGAGCTCTCCATCTCAGATAGGCGCACTCCTTCACAGTAGGCTCCTCCACCAAGCCCACCTCCTCCTCGTGACATGGTAGTGGTGTAGGAAGGTGAAGGAACAAGCACTTAAGAGGAAAGGCTGTGGGATCCTAACTTGAATGCCCCTTCCTTCCTGGAGAAGATCGTACTGCTTACCAAGACCAAGGAAAAGTTAGACGACCTCGAGGAGGATTACTTGAGTAGGTTGTGAGGTAGCTGGGGCAAGCTCTAGCCACGAACTGCCTAGCTATCTCTAAGCTGAGGAAGTGGAAAGGGTTAGCTAAGAAGAAGTCTCATGAGGTCACTAAGCTCATGCAGTAGGTTGGGTGCCTCAAGCAAGAAATGTCAAAGCTTCAAGAAGAACTCCAGAGGTCGCAATAAGAAGCTAAGGCTCTCATGGATGAGAAGTCCAAGGAAGCCTTAAAACTATCTGACAAGAACGCAAAGCTCCAAGTTGAGGTGGAGAGGCTAAAGGAGGAGCTGGCACAGAAGGATGAGGAACTGATTCAGAAGGGTGAGGAGCTGCCGAATGAAAGGGAAGCCCTCACCGATGACGCTGCTAACTCATACATGGCGAGATTTGAAGACGTCGTCGCCCAAGCCTCAGGAATCTACCCTGGGATTGACTTCTCCCAACTCAGCTTAGGCAAGACTGTGGTGGACGGGCAGCTTATGGATGAGTAGCACCTCTTTGTAACCAGCCGCCCTTTGTGGCCTTCTGAACAATTTTAAACTTTCTAATATCTCGCATGTTTTATCACAATAATTTACTTATTTAACTCCTTAAATTCGGCATGCCTTGGTGAAAAGCGACTAGCATAAACTTAGTATCTAATAGTAATATAACTTACTACCTTAACAATGTAATGCACCAACTAAATATTGGAAATCACTACGCTCTGGCAAAGCTAACCTGCAGAAGACTCATACCCCCTAGTCGCGAAGAATGTCTTACTCGCTCGAGTGTTGATCAAGTGAGCAAGGATCATGCCTCTTGATCTTGTTGAACAGGACTCGCATGCTTAGAAAGACCACCCGCTTTCCAAGTGCGAATTTCCCTAGCACTGAGGATGACTCGAGTATCTGACTTGGGTGCTAATCTCCACACCAAGTCTACTCTTAAGTAATCGCCTTTCTTTGCTTGGAGTATATGACTTGGGTGTTGGCTTACATACAAAGTCTACTCTTCACAACTTCGTGGTGGACTGCTACCCCGTAGGGTTAACCTTAACCCTGCCTTTAGGGCACCCAAGCTCGGGTGGTTTCACCAACGCCGAGGTGGGTCACATTACCTACCTTTAGCTACACACTCTTAATTATAGCTAATTGTGGCCTAGTACTTCTAGACTCAGAATCTTACTAAGAAGAGAGCGTACTACGTCATGGTGGATACTTAGGGTGCCTGAACTCAGAGTCTTACCGAAACGGGTCATCTTCCCCATCTTAAGTTGAACAATCTTTGTTACGACAAACAAAACTTTTGGACACCTGAACTTAGAATATTACTGAGACGAGATTTTCCTACCTCTTAGTACGTGCTCTGGACAACCCAACTCAGAGTCTTAACGAGACAGGTCGACTTCCCGATTTAAGCCAAACAATCTTAGTTATGGCAAATAAACTTTGGAACGCGTGAGCTCAGAATCTTACTAAGACTAGGTCGTCTTCACTTATAGTACATACTCAGGGTACTTGATCTCAGTGTCTTATCGAGACAGGTCGTCTTCCCTGACTTAAGCCAAACAATCTAGTTATGGCTAAACATGATTCTGAGCCCCTAAACTCATAATCTTACTAAGAAAAAGTCGTCCCATCTGAATAACCGTGAGCTCTAGGACACCTAGACTTGGAATCTTACCAAGAAGAGGTCCTCTATATACCCTCAAACAATCACAACTTTGGTGTGCCTGAACTTGGAATCTTACCAAGTAAACTCAGAGTATCTCACTTGGGTGTTGTCTTACGCACCAAGTCAACTCTTCAAAGCTGAGGTAGGTTGGCTTACATGCCCTCAGCTAAAAACAGTCTTAAGCCAATTCTGGGTGCCTGGGCTCAGAATCTTACTGAGAAGAAGCTTCCTCATCTGATATGTACGAACTTCAAGACACCTAAACTTGGAATGTTACCAAGGAATTAGGTTGCCTCATTCAATATTCTCATGACTAAGTATACACACATGGTACTTACTCAGATAATTCGCTGGCCAAGTCGCCTTATCATGTGCCAACAAATCATTCTGGTAACTCATTTTTCAAGAACAATTCTTTATTGGGCGACCTCATTAAGAAAAACCCTTGTAAGGGAAAAAGAGTGTCCCCTTAATTATTCAAATTGTTCACAAAACATTGACAATATAAAACATGAGGTTAGCCCCATTCCATGTCTGAGGTATAGCTCCACCCTCCAGAGTCTCAAGCCTGTAGGCTCCATTTCCGAGCACCTCCACCACATGGAATGGGCCAGTCCATTTGGGAGACAACTTATTCTCCAGCTGGTAAGGATGAGCCTTTCGCATAACTAATTCGGCGACCTGGAACTGCCGAGGTCTCAGCTTGGACTTTTGCTTCAACTCCACCCTTCTCTTTAAAGCTTCAGCTTTAACACGTGCTTACTCTCGCACCTCGTCGAGTAGGTCTAGGTTTACCTTCCTTCTTCGTTAGACTCTTCTATCACATAGTTTTGGAATCGCGGCAAGCTCTCCTGGATCTCTACGGGTATCATGGCATCTGACCCATACACCAAACTGAAGGGTGTCTCCTTCGTGGTGGATTGAGGAGTGGTGTGGTAGGCCCACAAGATTCAAGGTACCTCTTATGCCCAGGTCCCCTTAGCTTTGTCCAACCTCCTCTTCAAACCTCTGAGCAAGACTCTATTGGCAGACTTGACCTGACCATTCGTTTGAGGATGCTCCACCGAGGCAAACACATGTTTGATCCCGAGCTCCGTGCACAGCTGCTAACTTGCAAAATGGGTACCATTATCGGACACCAAGTGTCTTGGGATTCCAAAACGGTAGACAATGTTTCTCCACACGAAGTGTTAAACCTTGTGGGCAGTTATCTACACAATTTGTTCAGCTTCTATCCACTTAGTGAAGTACTCAATCACCTTCACGAGATACTTCATCTGACGAATCGCCAAGGGTAAAGGTCCCAAGATGTTTATTCCCCAGGTATGGAAAGGTCAGGGGCTATGTATTGACCGCAACTCCTCGGGGGTGCGTGATGCCAATCAGCATGCTTCTGAAAGTGCTTGCATCGTTGCGCATACCTCATGAAGTCCTCCCTCATTGTTGGCCAATAGTACCCAGCTCAAACGACCTTAAAAGAAAGAGCTCGCCCTCCAACGTGACTTCCACAAATTACTTCATGGAGCTCTGTCATGATACGGGTACATTGATCCCCACTTACACAGGTGAGGATAGGATGAGTGTAGCCATGTCGAAACAGCCTTCCGTCCACCAGGGTATACCTTCATGCGTTCCTCTTCACCACTCTTGCCTTTACAGGCTCTACCTGAAGCATACCATCATCAAGGTAGCGCTGGTATGGCGTCATCCAGGTCTCTACCACGGAGAATTGTAAGACCTTCAACGAATCTTCTCCCGACAAGCCATAAACACTTATCTTGGGCACTCTCTGTTGAAGCTCTCAACGTCTCATGTTTCAATGATCGGTGCCTCTTATCTTTTACCGAGATGACCTCCAAGGTCTCCACATGAATGACCTCTGCCTGAGCTTGCTACTTTGGCCAACAGGTCTGCTCGGGCAATCTGCTCCCTTAGAACATGCACCATCTGCGGATCTTTGGCCTGGTACTCACCTATGACTTGCCCGGTTACCAGCAACGAGTCACTTTTTACCAACAAACTTCAAGCACCCAAATCTTTGGCCAGTAGCATCCCAATTATCAGAGCTTGATACTCAGCATGGTTATTGCTGGTCTTGAAGGCGAACCTAAGGGCCTGCTCAATCAACAGTCCGTTAGGTCCATACAAAATAATTCCAACACCACTACCTTGCTGATTAGAGGATCCGTCCACGGACACGTTCCACTAAAAGTCTCCACCATCTACCTGGGTGGCTTCTGAAGATAGCTCTACCACAAAATCAACATATACTTTGTCCTTGATAGGCCCCCTGGGCTTGTACTGCACATCGAACTCAAATAGCTCGACTGCCCAACGCACCATCCGACCTGCCATATCGGGCTTCTGTAGGACCTTGCGGATAGGAACATTGGTTGTTACGATCACAGTGAAACTCTGAAAATAGTGACGGAGGCCCCGAGCTACAATTACCACTACCAAGGCTGCCTTTTCATTGACTTGATAGCGTACCTCTGGTCCTTGTAGTACCTTGATCACGAAGTATATAGGTCTCTGAGCATGATCCTGTTCTTGCACAATGACTGAGCTGATTGCCCGATCTGTAACTGAAAAATAGAGATGAAATGGAGTACCTGGTAGTGGCTTACAAAGGACAGGCGGGTTGGCCAGGTACTCCTTCAACTTGAGGAACGCCTCTTCACACTCGAGAGTCCATGTGAAGCGGTTGTTCCTCTTCAAACACTAGAAGTAAGGGTAACCCTTATATCCTCCCGTTGATAGGAACCTGGACAGGGCGACCATTTGCCTAGTCACCTATTGCGCTTCCCTCACAGTGGCGGGGCTTCTCATCCTATGGTTGATGCACACTTGTCCGGGTTTGCTTCTATCCTCTGTTCAGTGAGTAGGAACCCTAAGAACTTCCCTGCTTCTACCCCAAACACATACTTCTTTAAGTTTAACTTTAGGTTGTACTTAGCTTGTGTAGTGAATAGCTCTTCCATATCAAAAACATGTTGGTCCCTTTCTTTCGAAGTGACGACCATGTCGTCCACATAGGATTTCACATTTCGCCCAATCATGGGGGCGAGAATCCTATCCATCAACCTCTGATAGGTAGCGCCGACGTTCTTCAACCCAAAAGGCATGACTCTATAATAATAGCTGGAGAGCTCCGTCATGATTGCAGTCTAACACTCATCACGGGAGTGCATGTGGATCTGATTGTACCTCGAGAATGCGTCTAGAAAGCTTAGAAGTGGGCACCCTGAAGCGTTGTCCACTAAGGAGTTGGGCAGCGGATACGAATCCTTAGGATAGGCCTTATTCAGGTCTATAAAGTCGACCCACATTCTCCACCTTCTGCTTGTCTTCTTCACCAATACCACGTTCGCCAACCACTACTGGATTTCCCTTATGTGGCCAGTTTTCAAGAGCTTTTGGGTTTCCTCTTTGACGAATAGGCGTCTCTCCTTATTGAGCTTCCTTCTCCTTTGGATCACTAGCCTGACCTTCTCATCCATAGTAAGTCTATGACAACAAGAAGTCAGGATCTATGTCGGGCATGTCTATAGAAGACCATGCAAAAGCATTCATCTGCCTCGCTATCACTTCGGCGATTTGGTCTTGCATCTCTCGACCTAGTGAGGAGCCGAGCTTGAACTTCTTCTCTTCAATCTCCTTTTCATGAACCTCACCGGCAGGCTCAAGTCGCCTCTCGCTGGTGCCTTCCGCTTAAGTGGCGACCATACACACTCCCTTTCTGCTTTTCAGGCTATTCTCATAACACTTTCTCTCCGCCTTCTGGTAAGACTTGATGACGATCACCTCTCTCTCGAGGGAGGGCAGCTTCATCAACATGTGCCTCGTCGAGGCCACCATGCCTAACCTGTTTAAGGAGGGCCTGCCCAAAAGCAAATTATAGGCCGAAACAGCATTGACCACTAAATACCTGATACTGATCATACAAAATGAGATGTCGTCTGAGAATATCTTCCTCAGCTTTACATGTCCCCGCACTTCCACTTGGTTTTCAGCGAAGCCAAACAAATAGCCGTCATACGGTCTTAGCTGGTCAGGTGACAACTGTAGGTTATTAAATGTTACCAAAAACATCACATCAGCTGAGCTCCCCTGGCCAATGAAAACTCGGTGTACTCTTCTCCCTACGGTAACAACATAGATTCTACTGGATCATCCTCGTGCGTGACCACGTCTCCCAAATCAACTCTTGTAAAGAAGAGGTCAGGCTCAGCTGGCTGGTCAGACTCCCGCGCCTCTACTATCATTACCTCCCTCTTGCACTTCTTACGCTTGGAGGCGGAGCACCCTCCTCATAAAAATCCTCTTAAGATGTTGCTCAGCTCATCATGGACAGGCACCTCATCTCCCTGTTCCGCTGAAGGGACTTCTTCCTTCGACCCCTCCTGGGTCCCTTCCAAGTACTCCTTCAAAAATCCATCTGTTATCAAGCCAGGTAACTGGGTAGCCTAGGGCTATATAATGCTCCACATCATGCCCGAAACCTTTATGGAACTCGCACCAGATCTCCTTGTGCGACCCCAAATTCCTATCCGATTTCGGGTTGAATATCAACTTATCCGCCATTCCGAGTATACCCAACAACTCGTTGTATGTCATCCGAAACTTTGGTCGGAAAGGCAGTTCATCTCTCGCCTTCGTCCTAGGTTGGCTCTTTCTAGGCGCATAAGGTGTTCGCCGTGCGTCTGACCCCTTTTCAGTCGCGACTTCATGGACCCCCAAAGGATGAGCTCAAATGTCTTCTTTGGGCTTGGCTTGCTTCGAGTGCATGTTACTGCGTTTCACTGATACGTCATTTGCGGCGGCGATGTGGGCGACAACTTGTCGTCGTATCTCCCCAAACGTCCTTGCTTGATTTCTTATCAGCGAGTCATTGAACGACCCTGACATGACTCCCTGCTCAAAGGCGTGGACCATCTTGGGTTTGGAGCTTCATTGTGAACACCCCAAATCTGTTTAAAAAATATTTCAAAGGCTCTCCCTGTCTTTGCTTTATGCCGAAAAGATCAAAAGAGACTGTCGGTTGGGCCTGATTGACAATGAATTGCTCCCTAAACAATCCAGAAAACTGATCGAAGAGGTTATGTTGCCATTAGGAAGGCCAACAAACCACTGTAACGTCGTGCCTGTGAACGTACCCATGAATATCTTGCAATGCATAGCATCCGTTCCTCCTGAGATCATCATCTAGGCCTTGAATGATGTAAGATGGGTCTCGGGGTATTCTACACCTGTAAATACAATCTTGAGCGTTATGAAATTGGCTGGTATGATAACATCCATGATCGCATGTGAAAATGGTCTGGGGTGAGCCCTTAGTTGAGTGGTCAAGCCTGTTCTCGGCTCGGACTTCTGCCATGAGTCTCTCCTGCTCAGCCTTGGATGTCGTCATTGCCTCCTGGAGTGCACTCACAGTTTTCATAAGTTGTTATATGGTGGGGTTGTCATTCCCTTCAGATCCTAACGAGTCTTGCCTTGTATTCCTTATTACGTCTAGGAACTCGAGCACGATTGCGGGTGGGATTCAGTTTTATCGGGCCCCACGGTGGGCGCCAAATGTTCTTGTCAGTTGACCTGCTCGCCAGTTCACTTTGATGACAAGCTCTAGCTCTGTCTGTCTTTGCTGGAATCTACTCTTCCCTTTTTTGCGTTGGAACGCGGCTCCGTTGAAATAGAGGGGGTCATACCTGTTGATTGCACTCTGACGATCAAGTTGGTACAGGGCTTATAAGAATCAAGAAGTAACAAGTTTCAATCTTAGAAACAGCGTACCGCAACCTGGGGTCTCAAGCCTCTTTTATAGCTTACCTCTTGTAACGACTTTCCATCACGACAATCTAATCTCAACTGAAAGCATACTCAAGAAGAAAATATTATGTTCAGGGGCACACTCTCTTGGTGCTGCAATAAAACAAAATCTTTCCTCTAGGGAGTGCATAAAATAATAACAGAATAACCACCAGGGTACCAACTCATGTACCAGCATCAAGGTTCCAGTCAGTCTGTCTTTGTAGGCACCCACAATGTGGTGCTACACTCCTTCTCATTATACATACAACCTAACCCTTACATACCCTAGCACACACGGGCTTAGGTTTTAAAAGAAAGTATTTACTTAAGCTAGACCCCCTGCACACTAAGCGCACCCCCAGGTCCATAATTACTCATCGCCATCCGCCTAGGCCTTATGCAGGAAGGATTACCTTAATTATACAAAAATGGACTTTTACATACACCTGGGGCCCAATCACATGGCCCAATCGACCACCGAGTGCTGAGCTCTGAGCGCTCTGGTCCGGTACACACACACATATATATATATATATACACACACATACACATACACAATATACATATATGGATAATTACTTGTTTGTGTAGATAAATGTGTGAAGGATATACACCTTCTTACAATAGTGTAAGTGTGAAAAAACTATGTTGATCAAATAATCATAAATAATTAATGTAAAATGTCCTTTTTAAAGTAATGTGGTGCATTGATTGGAATTATTTGAAAAAAATAAATAAATCAATAGGTTATAAATTAATCAAGTTTATATGAATTGACTACACTTAGAAGTAACAAAGGATTCATAAAATTTTAAAAATAACATATATTAAAGTTATATATACTTTAATAAAATAAAAATGCGAAAGATTATTTTAAACAAATTGGATTTACTTGAAATTTTAACAAATAAAATCGTATTTACAATTGTTCTTGCCGGCTAGCTTCAGTCGGTCTCCGAGTTGAGCTCCGTTTTTACTGGTCTGCACTTGGTCTCCAAAATGCTGCTCCACTAGGACAAAGGGGGTTGTACCTGTTGATTACACTTCGACGATGAAGTTAGTGAGAGCATTTAAACTATAAAATCTGTTTCAGTCTAGAGTATTCAAAAAAGCGTACCTTTACCTAGGGTCTCAAATCTTTTTTATAGACATTCCTTCAACAATTTTCATCAATAAGAATATAATCTCAACAACAATAATATCATTCAACCATAACAATAATTTGTTTACCGTGTACCAGTTACTTTCGGGTACAAATATTCTTAACCGCTTTTACTTGCATTTAATAATATTCTTCAACTAATGCATTCCTGTATTTAATAATATACTTCAACCAATTCAATTATTTCTTCTGTTATTTTTAATTATCTTTTCCACGTAAACTTACCAAAAAATCTGGGTTGACCTCGTAACACACTTTTGGGCCCACACCCGGCCAGGCAGAGTTAGGCATAACTCACACAACCGAGCTGACCATACCTAAATGCTTGGACCGAGGTTCTGAGCACTCCTGGCCAGTGCACAAGCCTCCCAAGCTCGAGCCAAGCTAAGTTAGGCGAAGAGGCTTTCTAGTGCTGGCGGCTGACATAATTTCCATAGACAGTAGGTGGGGCGCGGTTGCCGAAGCGTTTCCTAACAAGACGTCTTACTATACTCAATTTGGGGCGTCCATGTGGTGCTTGCATCAACGACGAGGAAACAATGTCACTTCAACTCTCTCTTTCGAACGATAAACACCCATTCCTTCTTCTTTCTCGTCACACTTGCTACGTAACTCTTCCACTCCCCATAATTCTCTTGCTCCCAAATCTTCCTTCAACACTTCTTCTTTTACCGTCGCACCACCACACATCACCGTCAAACCAGGTATTTCTTTTCCATTAATCTCAATCGACAATCATTATTTAACCGGTTGACTGGATTACTTGAAATTAAATGAATTTTACCTTACTTCAATCTGCTTATTCTGTCTGGCCTGAAATGTTCTCGTATTCTGTTTGTGTTTATCCTTTAGTTATATCAGTGATGGATTATAGTTCCATGTACCCCTGGGCTAAAAATGATCTCTTAAAAGAAACCTCCAATTATACCACCCGCATATGTATTAGAGAGTTAAGGGAAAATGGGTGTACTCTGAGTAAGAAACATGAGGGGGTTTGTCAAAACAGTAGAGTGTAGGGAAGGTGAACCTGTTTGTTGTGATGAGTCGTCGGACCCTGACGGTCCATTTTGCTTCTTTTATTCAACGTTCTTTAAAAAGGTCGTCCTTCGTTTACCTCTATTTATCTTCGAGAAAAAGCTGTTAACCGAGCTCAACGTAGCTCCTGCCCAAATACATCCAAATAGCAGGGCATTTATCCGAGCCTTCACCATCTTGTGTTCACAACTCGGCATATCGCCGATTGTGGAAGTTTTCCTGTACTTCTTTGAGGGCAAACACTCAAATCGTCAACTATGGGTTTCCCTAAACGGCGCCCCTGGAAGAGGTTTGCTTATCCTTTTCCAGTCATCTTACAAAAATTTTAAAGTAATTTTTTTAAAATACGAGCTTCAACAGGAGATCCGACCCTACTAGACGGATTCTCCTTGTACTGGACCCCTTAACCCAGATTCTAGAGTTTTTGGCGCTTGAAAGATTTGTTACCAAAAGATCAAGGAATCTGCGAGTTTCTGACGAGATTGAAAGTCGTCTTTGACACCTCCTTTCTATTGACCAAAGAACACCTCCCTAGTGCCCTGAAATCCTACACTGGTACTTCTCGTTTCCTACTAATGTGAGTTCATTTTTAGATGTTTTCATTTATGGTGACACTTTTACTTAAGATTGGGATTTTAACAATTAACGGTGAGGACCTAAGGAAGATTCCTACTGGACACGAACTTAACCACTTGGTTAACTAAGTGTGAAAGTTCACTTCACAGAGGCAAAGATGAAAAACAAGATATGGTGAGAATGAAATGAAATTGTGGAATTGAAAATGGGCACAAGGTAACATCAATGGTGGTCATGGCCTCCCAAATGATGCACCATACTCATGATTATGAGTGAAACCCAATAGCCACAAAGAAGAGAAACTATGAGACAAACACATAAAATGTAATGGAGAAAAAGGAAGGAAAATGGAATGAGAAAATTTATGATTGCGGGTGAGAAATGTCACGCCACTTGGAGGGTGATGTGCTCCAAGATGAGTGTGTTAGCCGCCACTTGAGAGCTTCCCAATCACTCAAGATAAAACTCAAACCTAAGAGGACATAAGCCTCACT
>Ga0123342_1009446_pt1 | contig 11681 bp, 3 predicted proteins | sample Turbeawhitnodule_FD_89960 | JGI IMG/M metagenome (GOLD analysis project Ga0123342, IMG submission 89960) | Root nodule microbial communities of legume samples collected from Mexico - Turtle bean Mexico white nodule | ecosystem: Host-associated > Plants > Roots > Nodule | place: Mexico: Nepantla... | reverse complement strand
TAAAACAACCTGTTGAATTTTTGACAGCTTTTTAGAAAACACATCTTTTCAAAAGGTTAAAGATTCAAATGAACTTGGATCATCTTAAGAAGTGAATTAACAAGTTTCAAACAACTAGACAACCCACACACACCCAGCAGCAAGGTCTTCAAGCTTATCATCTTAAGAAGTGAATTAACAAGTTTCAAACAACTAGACAACACACACACACCCAGCAGCAAGGTCTTCAAGCTTTCCTCTTGGATTTGGAGACATCAAAGCATCTTGTTCAACATTGGTTAGGTACTTTTATTAATTTTTAGAATGATAAATGGTGTTCTACTACTTCTTTAGCAAATATTGCAAGGTTATCTTATGGTTCTAGCATTTCGGATACAATCTCTTAGTTTTGGACTGGTTGTGATTGGAATATTTCTTTGTCTTTACAGTAGATGCCTCATTTTTTTAATCATATCACGGTTAGGGAGGAACATGATATTCCTAACTGGATTCTAGATGAGTCTGGTCGATTCACTCTTAAATCGGCTAGGATTTTTTTCTTGGAACCAGGAGTTCCCTGTGGTTGGGGTAAATTCATTTGGTCTTCATATATTCCGCCTTCCAAAACTCTAGTACTCTGGAAAGTTTTTCATGGGCGGCTTCCTATAGATCAACATATTCGTTATAAAGGTTTGCATGTATGTTTTATATGTACGCTTTGTGAACAACAGGGAGAATCTATTCAACATTTATATTTTGAATGTTCTAATGCTTTGCATATTAGGAGTTGGGTTCGACGGATTTTTCTTACTTCTTATTTCTTTGATAAGGATGTATTCTTTCTTTTATTAAGAGTGATGATTGTCCTTTGGTTAAATTGATTAAGCTTGTTGTGATAACTTTTTCTATTTGGATGATATGACGTATGAGGAATTATGCTAGATTTCGGGATAAAAATGATGTTTCTAGAGCTATTTCAGTAATTAAAGATTTAACTTGTCTGGTGGGAAATTCGTCTAAAGCTTCAATGAAGAATGATATGTTGGATTTCAACGTGATTAAGTTTTTTGGTGTTAATACTCGCACTGGTAAAGTTCTTCGTCCTCTTTTGGTTAGATGGAAGTTCCCTTCACTAGACTGGGTTAAAATTAACACTGGTGGAGCTGCTAGGGGATATCCTGGTCTTGCTACTTGTGGAGGTATTTTCTGTGGGAGTATAGGGGAGTTTATTGGTGCTTTCTTTGCGTTTCTTGAAGTTCAGACTTCTATGGTTGCTGAGTTTTATGGAGTTATACATGCTATGGAGGAAGCTCAAAAGATGGGGCTTACTAATGTAGGGCTTAAATGTGATTATGCCTTGGTTTGTGCTGCGTTTACTGCTAGGACTAATTTTTCGTGGATGCTTCGTAATCGATGGAATACTTATCTTAATTACTGTAGGAAAATCAGGTTTAGAGTTACTCATATTTTTCGTGAAGGGAATGTGTGTGCTGATAAGTTGGCTAATTTATGATTTATTCACAGAGAATCATTTCATTGGTAAAATTGGCTTCCATCTAGTATGTTCTTTGAATTCTTTATGAATAAGTATAGTCTATCTATGTATCGTTTTTGTTAACATATGGGTTTTGGTCTAGTCCCCCCATTTTTTTGTATTTTTTTTAATAATACTTTTTTCATGTGATGAGAGATGATTGTTGTTACTTGAGGTGTCAGCCTAAGATGTCAAGTTGCATAGTGATGCCTATTTCTCCTGTAGGGATGCTGTTTGTTTATATTTATTGCTTAAACTTGTAAAAATATTAGATTTTGATGATTTAGTATTTAAGTGTTTTTGTTTTTTAATGTTAAATAGGATTTTCAAGGTTGTGGATTGCATTTTGAATAATATTGTATGATAAAAATGGTATGGAATTGAATTAATACATTTGGGATAATGTATGGACTGATGTTTGTTTGTGTATTAAGTATTGATATCTATGTGGTAACAAAGATCTTTGAGCTTCACTGATGATCTAAGTCACATAAACTAAGATATGAGGTGGTGAGAAGTTGATGGGGGAGTTCATGCACATCATAACATATGAGATGCACGACTTGGGTTGTATTGAACTTACCATGATCCTTTCTCTTGGATTTGCTGGTGATCTTTGGATCAGGTGTTAGTCTCTTGTAGGACTTACTTAAAATGGTTCTTCCGGAAGGTGATAATTGTTATTTTGTTTGTTGAATATCCTGGATGTGTAGATCCATGTGAGATCTATGTGATTGTTTTATATTGGGATTTGAAGAAGATTGAATAATTGAGAAATTGATCCATGTAATTTGGTTTTCTCTTTTGATTTAATTCTATATATTATAAAATTTTATTTTCACTAGCTTACCCTTACTTTTTTTGCTGTGTTGTGAACTGCGATGATTGTACTATGTACATGAGCAAATAATTATACCAGAGTTAAATGTTCTAGAGGGTTTTAGGATGTTATTTTGAATCTTATTTTTTAATATTTGTATTTCTATAAGTCATAATCTTGTAATAGAAATATTTTGAAAAACTTTGAATTTGTATAGGAATCGGTAAAACATGTATTGTAATAGTGAGATGTATTTTTTGGGACGTAACATTATCAAATTAATGTATTTAGAAAAATAAAATAGTATAAAACCATATTAATTTGTTTTGATGTATTTAAATATTTTTAAATTTCCTGTACTATAATATAATAATTTTATCATAAGAGAATTCCTTTATTTTATCCTCTGTTTAAATTATCTAGATAAAATTAACATTTAATTCATATGTTGACAATCTTTTAGTAACTATTGATATATTATCAGTTTATTACACATATATATATATATATGATTATGAATTAAAGACAAACAATTAGTAGCTTTAATAAATAAAAATTTAATCAAATAATTACTAGTTGATTAAACAGTTAAAATAGTAACTGTGCTGTTTCATTAAAAATTAAGAAAAGGCATTGCAAAGAAAAATTAGAAAGTTAAAATGAAAGATATTTTTTTTTTACCAAATTAGGACAACTTTTTTTCATATTTACTAAAATAAACAGATTTTTTAAAAGAATACAAAAATAAACAAATCGTGATTTTAAAATGAAGAAGTTGATTTTTCAAAGATAAATTTAGACTAATAGATGAAGACAGTCATTTTTTTTTTATAAAATTATATTTAAAATACACGACTTTAATATTTTATTGTTTTTTATTTTTGTAAAAGTCGTGTTACTATTAAAAACTTTTCTTTTCAGATTTATAATTTGTTTTACTTTTTTATTCTTTTTTTTAATTCTTTTAGAAAAGTATGTACGATTTATTTTTCAAAATTTTCTACTTCTTTCTTTTTAAGTTTTTACACTTTTTTTTTCTTTCAGTTTATTTTCATAGAATTCGTGCTATTATTACAAGACTATTTTTTCCAAAACGCATACTTATCTTTATTTTAAATTTTTTATATAGATATATTTTCTTTATCTTAAATGGTTTTTAATAATTTGATTAATGCATTTTTCAATTTTATGTTTTTTTAACTTTGACATAATCATATTTTTTATTTTGAGATATTTATTTTAATAATTGAAATTATATATATATTTTTTAATATTTTGATTAATACATTTTTCAAATCTTTTAAAATTTTATGTAAACTTATTTTTTATTTTAACATAATTTTAATAATTTGATAAATAAACGAAAAAAATTAAAAAATTATAAATTTTGTACTTAAAGTTTTTTTTTTTACTTTGTATTAATATTTTTTATTTTAAATTTATCTAAATAATTTGATTATTAAATTTTGTAAGTAATTTTTGTTTATCATACATATATTTGAATTTTGAAGAAAAATATGATAAGAATTTTATATTTAATTATTTTTTATTAATCAAATAATTAAAAAAAAATTAAGTTTTTTTATCTGAATGAAATAAATAAAGCCTTAATGGAAAAAAGTTGGAAAACTGAAATTCTACATTTCCTTACAAAAAATAAAAAATAAAAGACAAAAATCGTATATTCAATGCATAATTTATATTTATTTTATTTATATTTAATGTAAAAGTAGTGTTTTAAAAATACGAGTTTACCTTGAACTTGTTCTTTATCTATTTTTTTGAACATTTGTGTGTCCCGAGAACAAAAAGGAAATAGTAACCTTATAAAGGTAATGCTAGAATTAAAGAGTGATGGAAGTAATATTAATTTTCTTTATTGCTACATTTATTATTGATTACCTTCTTTGTTTGTTAGCATATTCTTGAAAATGATGAGCAAAGCGAAGCGGCTGGTGAACCCTAATTAGTTGTCGGTGTTTGTTGGCAGAGCTCGTCTCTGTTTTCTTCGTCAACTTCCCTTCCCCAACCAGAGATGCGCCCAACACAATAAAGCTTTCGACTTTCCGACACCCTCTCAGGTTTTACCTTCATTTCCTTCTTTTTTCCCTTCTCTAATCGTGTTCAAAGAAAGGGCTTTTGTTTTCTCTTTTTAAATTTACTCCTTTCAATTTTTGTTATTTTTTTTGTCTGTAGTTTTTCTTATTCCCAATTGTAATGATGCACCGGGGAAGGGGACTGGTCACATGCTGACATTTCCATTAGATATTGTTTTGATAATTTTCGTAGTAATTATATTGGTGACTGTAGAGTTTGGTTAGTACAAATACTGGTAGAGTGGTGTGATGTTTGACATGTTATTGAAGGGGCTGTGGAATGATTAGCATCTTAAATGGGGTTATGTGTTTCACTTTCTCATGGGAGATAGGTTACAACTTGAGTAGTGAGCGCTTGAATTGATTACAAGTGTGTTTGGGTTCACACTAAGTGTCACTTGTTTGATTACACACTGAATATTTGGTCTTGAATTCATGCAACTTTATGGAAATTTGATGAAAAAAATACTGAGTTTTACCATTGCTTTAAGAATAAAAACGTCCAAACATGAACTACATTCTCTTTTTGGAAACCAGTTTTAGAAAATAATGACTCGAGCTCACATAAGCTTGAAGAGTTGTTTTCTTGGCAGGTGTTTGATCAAGTGTTGCTATGTTATAATGTTAACATTGTAGATTTTTCGTTTTCATTGCATAGTTGGGACTTGAATTGGATGCACATGTTAGCGAAAGCACATAGTAAAGGGGATGGAAGCAAGTCCCTGGCTAAGATACTGGCCAAATGGAAAGAATATAACGCCCAGCTTGATTCCTGCAAAGATGCGGATAAGCCAGTTCGCAAAGTTCCTGCCAAGGGATCGAAAAAAGGGTGTATGAAAGGTAAAGGGGGGCCTGAGAACTCGCGGTGTAACTACAGAGGTGTTAGGCAGAGGACTTGGGGAAAGTGGGTTGCTGAAATCCGAGAGCCGAACAGAGGGAACAGGCTGTGGCTAGGTACTTTTCCCACTGCCATTGGAGCTGCCCTTGCATATGATGAAGCAGCGAGGGCAATGTATGGATCCTGTGCCCGTCTCAACTTTCCCAATGTTTCAGTTTCCAGTTTCTCTGAGGAATCCTCCAAAGATTCTCCAGTGGCAAATCATTCTGGTTCCTCAATGGCAGTGTCTGCAAATGAATCCATGGTTTCCCCAAGTAACTCTGAGGTGGGAGAAGAAGAAGAAGAAGAAGAAGAAGAAGAAGAGGATGTTGATATGGAGCCCATTTCCTTATCCTTAAGTGTAAAACATGAGAACGGGGAAGGTGAATCAGGGATAAGTTCATCCCCTCCTTCTTCTTCATAGTGTACATTTGAACATGGCTAAAATTCTTAGCTCATGTACTTGTTAATGGTAGCTTAGGTTTAATGGTAGCTCATGCATTCTTAGCTTCTGTAAAACTAAAATGAACTTGGTTGCAAAACGGTCGTTCTTCTGGTTGTATCCACTCTACTTTTAACTCATCGTATGTGAATTATACTTACCTTTCTTTTCTCATGTAAGGTGCTTCTTCACTGCCAACCCATTTTCTTCTTCTTTCTCTTTTCCCTTTTTAATATTTTCAGTATAGCGGCTTTTAACTTTTTAACTTTTTAATATGAGATGCTTGTTAATTCTGATATCTTCTGAATTATCCATAAATTTTTTACTGAAACTTAAAGACTTGCACATGAGTTACTTGCGAATTTTGATATCCTCATTATTATTTATAAAAATTTTATGTATTTAGAGACTTGCTAAATACACATAAGTTCTTACAATTTTAGTAAATAAATGGTAAGTTTTTTTACAATTTTAGTAAATAAAAGATAATTAGAAGATTCGTTTCTTGAGTCAATTTGAATGATATAAGGATAAGAGATTTTGAAAAGAAAAATATTCTTTAAAATTATCTGGTCAATTTCAACATTATTCTGAGGACTAACAAATGAATATTTTTTTGGGTCAAACAGAAAGGTGGCAGTTTTGGGACGAACATAAATATCTCCCTATTTTATTTGGTCAATCTTAGTTTTTCTTTTAATCATTCACATTTAAAAATATGACTATTCTTACTTGTAGTCTTTATAATCCTTTTTTTATTATTTTATCTGTAAATTTAAAAATGTTTTTATTTGTGTATTCAGGAAATTCAATATTAATAACTATCTTATCCAGTTATATAGTTGTTTCTATTTAGTTTTTGAAAACACCAGCTAAAGAATAAAATATAAAAACTCGAGGTGGAAACGTATTTGCAGCATTTTTTAAGAAACTTTTTATATTTATATTCTTTTGTCAGACAATTATTGACATTCTTTCTTAATTAGCGTGAAGAGTTTTAATATGATTTTTTAACGGCTGCTTCTTCCTGCACCTCCATACTCATAAGTTTTTTTTTATTCCAAAAATTCCCATTTTAATATTCCGTATTATATAATTTGGAAGTCTTTTTCTAGATTCAGAATTAACTTAATCCGAAAGTCTTTTGTGATTAGCTTCTAGATTACATAATCCAGAAGTTTTTTCTATATACAAGATTTTCTGAATTATGTAATTCGAAAACCTTTTTTTAGATGTGTGATTAACTTTTGGATCCGAAAGTCTTTTCTAAATATGAGATTAACTTCTAGATTATGTAATTTGAAATATATGGGATGGTAAAAAAAGGATAAAACAGTATTTTCACATTTAGTATGGGGTGACACAAGAAAGTATGGAGGTGCAGGAAGCAAGAATCTTTTTTTAACGGATGCAATAATTTGATAATGGTTTTGGATTGGCCCAGCTTCTTTTGGGCCTTGAAACGACAATATATTTTTGGCAATACTTTTTCGGCTTCTTCTTCCTGCACGCCTACGTTTTTCTTCCTGCACCCCCACAATTTTTAAAATTCCAAAATTGACCTTGATCTATTATTTGAAAAGGGGTCTGGATTTTCTTTGCTACTGTTCATCTTCTTCATTCATCTCAGGTGCTGGTGCATGCAGGGTCTTTGTAGTTGTGCGGAGCAAGGTAGAGAAGTAGGATCGGGATTGAGTAATGTGCTACGGATTGATGAATCCGGAATTGAGTAATGTGTTACAGATTCATCAATCCGAAATTGAATAATGTGCTATGGATTCATCAATCCAGAATATTATCGGAAATAGAAATCTGAAATTTTATCGGAAACATCAATCCAAAATTTCTACGGATTCCATAATTTGGAATGTGAAAAAACATATACGGATTCTTTATTCCATAAAACTACCGGAGTGCATTATCTGAAATATTATAGATGAAGTGTAGAAACGAAAAAAAAAAAGGATAGAAGTAGAGATCCAAAAACCATAAATTTTACTTACCTTCAAGTTGACAATATCACCCTAAAGCATAAAGAAATGTGGAGTTCTGGAATGGCGTCGCAAGGAATGAAGATCTGGACTGGGAGTTGCGGCAGCGCTGGGAGGAAGAAAATGAAAGTGAGAGTTTTAGAGTTTTTAGGAATTAGGAGCATTTTAGGGTTTTTAAAAAATAATAAGGACAGTTTAGTCTTTGTATATCATTGTAGGGGTGCAGAAAGAAAAACGTAAGGGTGCAGGAAGAAACTGCCTACTTTTTTATTAAAAAATTATTCCTATATATATTGTGTGCAAACCTTTATTACATGATTTTTGGTGTAAAACTTTAATTCTAATTAAAAAAAAGAACAAGAATAATATCTACAATATTGCTACTTCAAATATGAAAATGAAAAATTCGTCGCCAACTTTGAGATTGAAATTAGCCCAGATTATAAGTCCCACACGTATTTCAAATTAAAATGTGAATTAAGAGAGTTGAATGTTTGGGACTCCCAGATCCACCAAATATTGGGACCATGCCTCGTACATATTAATGTCTCGTGCTGCCTCAAATTCTCTCGATACGAGGTTTGTTCAATTCATTAAAAATTATGTCAGAACTTTACGTTCGAAATTATAATATAGGAGTGTATTAATAATAATTTTAAATATTTTTAATTTATATCTTCAAAATATTTTTTAATATTTATGCTTGGTTTTTAAATTAAGGGAGTTTTTTTTTTATTGAAAATAATGTTATTTTAAAAAAACATCAATGTCCTATGATAAATATTCCAAAAGTTGAAGCAATCAGACACGGATATATAAACTTTTATTTACCATTTTTATTAAGTAAAGTGCCTTTTATCAGCCCAGTTAAGTCTAAGTTTTTGGGATTGGTAATTACTTTAATCCATTGTCCGTAACCATTATTGAATATAAAGAAAATAATAAATTATATTGAGGTAAACTTTTCAGATAATAGAAAGTTCTTCGACAAGATCAAAATATCGTGTAAAATGGGTGGGCATATGCAAATGTTATTGTAATATTTACATAAGTAGAGATTAATGTTGAGATGTAATCAAAGTATTCATAAAGGTATATTAAGAAATTTTTACAATCAATTGTACCGAAAGAGATTGAAGAAATTCAAACACAATTTATATGAGGGTTGAGGAGCATAAAAATACAAAATATCTTGGGTAAAGTGAGAAAGAATTTGCAAGTATAAAGTATTAGGTAGATTAGAAACAAGAAATGTTAAGATTTAATGAGGCATTATTGACAAAATAAAAATGGAGACTTATAAGAGAACTAACAAGGATATGGAGGGATATCCTACAAATTAAATATGGAGATTGGAGTATATAGATTTGAAGAAAATTTGTGGTGTAGGACAAGGACAAATATGATTTGATAGTAACATAAAGTGGAGAGACTTTGGAGGGGAAAATATTAGATTTTGGACTAATATGTGAAGTGATGATATAAGATTGGTTCATAAATAGCCTAAACAATATGATAACTCTAATTTTAAGATGATATACATATTCGAAATGGGCAAATAGAATAATAATCAGTGTGAATGAGAATTGACATGAATGAGGGACTGATTTAAGTGAAAAATATCTTCTTTTGAATAATTAATGATGGATTTCAACCAATTATTTTTTTAAAAAAAAGTATGATGGAAAAAGGAGATAAGTACAAATATACATCATCAAATCAAGATACAATTCTATGCAAAATTGTAGTGATTGTGAGGTTGACAAGTTTGTCTCCTTAATTTAGAAATCAAACGCAATACCAAATGTAAAATATTTTGGTTGGAGACTAGGTAAGAACATGATTGCCACTAAACAAATCTGGAAAAGAGGGCAGTCTAGGTTGCATCAAACCTCTACCAGTTGTTCCTTTAGCAGGTAAAATCCTCAAGGCATCTATTTATAAAATGCATAATTATTTCTAGGGTGTGGAAGCTATACTATAAGTGGGTAGGGATCTCTATAGTGCTACATCATTTTATTTTGCTCCATTTTCATCAATTTAATATTCCAGGACTCTCTAATGGGCAAAATTTAATTTGGAAAACAATGTGACTGACGGTGGTAAAAGAAATATGGGATTATAGAAGCAAATTGATTTTCAAAAGGTGCGCCTTGAGGAAGAGATTTTTTCTCTAGCGCAACTCAAAGAACGAGCTTGAATCACTAATCTCAATAAAAAAATGTATCATTTTCTTATGCAAGCTAGTGTATATGTCCTAACACATGTCTATCCAATACATAAATGTACACAATCATACATTCTGGTGTGGGTTAAGGGCCCAAAATAGTTTGTTAGGTGTACATCCTCTTATTTGTTAGGCATGATGGTATAAGGTGGCGAACTTAAATATCGTTGTGGTAACATTTACACAGTGGTATCTACTCTAATAGAATTTTGGATGACTGTCGTTAATGATATATGTCAAACTATTTAATTATTGTGGTAAAGTTGCATATACTGCTAGCATGAGATAGGTTCTTTGTGCAGGAAAATGAATTTATAGCAAGGGTAGAAATCTATCTCAACTGCGGTGTGTCGAAGTAATAAAGAAAACAATGATTTTTTTCGACCCATGGAGGCAAATTCAAAACTATCTATGGAGGCTACCATGAATCTAACTGAGGTTGAGATAACTTCAGTGCACCATCGGTAAACTAGGACTTGCTTTGGGTGAATAGGAGTTCTAAAAGCTAAGTCTTCAGTACATTTTTGTTAATTCTCTGTAAGCACTACAAGAAAATCATTAAATAAAAATTAATTTTAGAGACCAAAATAATTAGTTACTATTTGACTAAATTAGAGACCATTTTATAAACTAAAAAAATCATTGGTATCTAAACTAGTTTCTATTATTAATAAAAATTTATAAAATAGTTTTTAAATTGGTATCTAACCATTAGCTACCAAGATTTTAGCTACTTACTACTTTATATTCTAAATTAGTCTTTTAGAGACTAATTTAGAATATAAAATATTATTAGCTAAAACCTGGGAAGTTAATTTAGATACCAATTTAAAAACCATTTTATAAAATTTTATTAATAATAAAAATCACTTTAGATACGAATAATTTTTTAGTTTCTAAATTAGTATCTAATTTAGTTAATATAGTGACTAATTATTTTTAGTCTTTAAATTTGGTTTTTATTTAATGATTTTCTTGTAGTGAATGTTTTTTTTTCTCAGGAATGAATAAATGAAATAAATATGGGATACTTCAGAGGTGTCTCAAACTTTATACAGAAAAACCAAGAACAAGATCAATCACTGTAAACAACTCTAAAAACCTAAGGGAAGACACTTACAAACAATCTAATACCATGAATAATCTTTGCCTACCAAAATCCTTAAACAAACATTACATAGGTAAATTCAAAGTTCCTAACAGCGTGCCTAAAAAAGGTCAGATACCCACCTTTGATTTGCTCAATAACCAAGGTTCAACGAATGATATATCAAAGAAACACAACAATGATATATACCTCTTGTTGCATCTTTATTCATCATAGATAACAACTTTTTCCTAAGCCTTCTTAAACTCTACATAAGACAACAAGACTCCACACTGACATGGATGTAATATTAGTAACACCAACCCCATTGTACCAAAACAAGCTCACCAACCCAGAAAAAACATGCAACAAGAGGTAAAAAAACCTACCATGATATTACTCCCACATTTTAGGCCTTCTATCCCAAGTGAAAACCTAGTTTTCTTCCCTATGTAGCTTACTAACAATTAGGGGTCCTATTAACTCCTTCATTTTCCCAACCTTATGTTGACTTTATGGGAGTCTAAGTTCAAGGGGGGGGGGGGGGGGGGTTGGATTTTTCTTTGGTACATTTTTTGAAAAACACCTTTTTAATTAATTTTAACAAAAAAATTGTTGTTTTTTTTTT
>Ga0123342_1009445_pt1 | contig 11681 bp, 2 predicted proteins | sample Turbeawhitnodule_FD_89960 | JGI IMG/M metagenome (GOLD analysis project Ga0123342, IMG submission 89960) | Root nodule microbial communities of legume samples collected from Mexico - Turtle bean Mexico white nodule | ecosystem: Host-associated > Plants > Roots > Nodule | place: Mexico: Nepantla... | reverse complement strand
TGGCATAGCATGCTTCATTGCTCTCCTTTGCTATGCTGCAAGGATGGCCTACCGATTTAGCAGACACTCCAATACTAACTTGGAGCACTCATCTCAATCCTCTCGTCTTCGATCGTTCCTTTCCTTTGTGAATGAAAGAGAAGGGGAAGACAAAAGTGTGTTAGAGAGAAAACGAACCGAAAAGGGATCTAGTGGAAGGGTGGCGCACCAAGAAGAAATGGATGGCTCTAGTGTTAGTGTCCATATTCAAAATTAGACCCAAGGCTAAGGAAAACTAGATAGATATGTTATTAATATTTTGAAAATATAAGCTAAGGAATGAAAGCGTGCGATTAATATTTCTCTCATCTAATCTTAAAGGAATGAGTGAGTCTTCTTTATACTACGCTTATCTTTTATTTGTAATTTAAGCATGCAGTTGTGAAAAAAATCACTTTTTATAACAGCATTTTAGTTCGGTTAAACAATAACTTAGATTAACAAAAGTGTAATGATATTTTTGTAAACATTTAGTATACATTATATTGATTGAATACGCGATGATATTTTTGTAAATATTTAGTATACATTATATCGATTGAATAGTTAAATTGATGTAATACTTAAATTTTTTTAAATATTTTTTTGTTGTTGTAAACATGGTATATTATACCAATTTTTTTGTTGTGAGCATGATATATTATACTAATTGACTCTAGTAACCGGTGTAATATAGGACTACATATAATACTCATGTTATATAATTAACATTTTACAACATTCACATTTACATGTGTGATAGGATTGATTTAAAATACTTTCTATAACAAATGTAAAATATCTCCTACAATCGATGTAAAATATATTTTTTTTTCAGTGATGTGACATTCAAATATCAAATAAAAAATATATATTTAAATTGATTTATGAAAAAAAAAATGTTGACCAATAGATTTTTTTATTAAAATTTTAATGTAACAGAATAATTCGTTTGTTCACATATATAAGTCATTTCATTTCATGAGTAAGACGTTTAGGGTTTATACAAGCCACCAATAAACATATACACATAAAGAAAGAGAGACATGGGTCTTATCAACACACATGCATGGGTTTAAAAAAACAAAAACATGGATACAAACAATGAAACAAAAACGTTGTTATACTTACCTTCTTCCACCGTGATTCTATCTTTTCATCAAAACTGTCCAATCAAAGTCACCAATCACCGTTTTATTTTAAAATAAATAGAAGAAAAAAAACTCATTTTTCTAACTAAACCAAACTGAAAGTCATATGTTGTCACAAAAATGAGAAAAAACTATGATTCAGGTATCACAGTCATCTAACATTTAACTGTTACTAAGGTCCTTCTAACAAAGCAACTAACACGCAAAACAAAATTATTATTATTATTCGATCCATTAATTAAATTAGAGATATTTTAGACAAATTATTAATTTTAGACAAATTATTGATTTTTATGTTAATTTATATTATTAATAAATAATTTTTAAATTATTATCTAATTAGAATTATCAAATGGTGTTTTTTCAAGAATTTAAAAAAGTTTTATAATAATTTTGTTCTTGCAGGCCTCTGAAATGGTACCTCTGGTTAAAAAAAATGAAGTCAGACTTAAATTATGATGATATTTTAAATTGGAGTTCTCACAATAAAAAATACAATTAATTCAAGATTCAAATAATGAAAAACTCATAAAAAGAAAATAAATAATACAAATATTACGCTAATGTCAAACATATGAGAGTGTCTCTAGTTTTTAACCAATATCTGTGTTGTTTATGCTCTCAAATCAATTATTTAAAAAACTATATTAATATTTCATTTTTTTTTCTGCCATACTCTCTCATCTTATTCATTTTTCTCAGTTAAGATTTTTCAAATTATATTTGTATATCAAATTTGAGATGCTTTGTTGAGTGTAACTTTAATATTTTATTATACTATTTCTTGAAAAATAATTTTTGAAAGTTTTTGTTTTTATTATTTTAAATTTATATACAATGGAGAAAAAACAAAAATTGATCTCCTGAAAATTTTACTTTTCAACAAAACAACTCCAACAATGGATGATCTAAGATTAATATTAGGCCACGATATCACACTCTTGCAAAACATGCTCTCATTTATATTAATTACCTAAGATTAGTCTAAGATTATCCATGTGGTAGATAATATTATTCAATAGTGTTTAGTGCTTCAAGCATTTAGTAGGCAAGTTGCCAAAGCACTAAGACAATTAATTCCATGGCATTTGAGAATTCACAAACATTTTGCATCTAATTAGAAGCCACTCTCATGATTATTTACTCTAATTAACCTATCTACCACTCAAATTAGAAAGCATTCATGATTGTAATTAATAGATTACGACAAGATACTCAGGCTTATTAATGAATTGTATTTAAAACTATGGCATGATTAAATGCAAGAAAATATTGGTCAATGTTTATTCACTTGCCTCAATTTTTATCGTTTACCACTTGAATTCATCAACTAAAAAGGAAGCACCAAAAAGAATAATTTTGTTAGGTGAATCACACGAATTGCTGTCTTTAATTTTTCATACCTGTTGTGATCCAACGAAACAAAATCTTCTAATTGTATTGATTTTTTTAGCTGTTAAGATTTAATTTCCTTCAATTTGCTTCGTAATTTACTTTTTTTAATCACTATTCACCATATCACTTTCGTAATCTTAATTACATTTTTCTCTCATTTCTTATTTCTCTCGTGTAAAACTATTATACAAAAATTGAGTGCAAAAACAATTGTTTATAATTTTTGCCATTTTATTAATATGCTATGAGATTGAAATGGAATTGCCAACAAATTTCCAAAGGGCACCCCACATTAACAGGGACATGCCACTATATTTGTAAAAAATGTTAGGACAGGTATTTGAAGTTGTAACTAAGATTTCGGAATGTCTTGAACTACAAATAATTTGATTAGCTAATAATATGTAAGTTTATTTAAGTTTTAAATTCTTTATAAATTTAGGTATTTTACTTAAGTTTTCATTAATTTTTGTGTGTAACGTGTGTTCAAAATTTTTATATTTTTTCAATTGAGTTTATTTTATTTAATTTTTACTTATTTTTATGTATTAAAAATATAAAATTTTATATTTAATATATTAGTGTAAAATAACAAGTAATTTTTATTAATTTTATTAAAAATATGTTGGATAATAAGAGATATAATGGTCACTTTTATGATACACTTATGATGGGATAACGACAACTATCCCTTTGTTGTAGGTGGAAATTATCCAGAAACATAATTTTTTATTTTTTTTATAAAAATGCTTTTATGTTAAAAATTTGATGACGAAGAAATAGGTGTTTGTAAATGGAAAAGAAGAGATTGAGAAGACACTCTAGATACTTGAAGCTTAACTTCAAGGACTATGGCTCCACAAACTCCACTTCCACTTCATCACCATTTACGATTTTACATAAACAACACTTTTAAAACCTTCACATCAAAATATTAAGTCAATTAAGTCAATGCACTATTACCAAAAAAAACTACACCATTTGAGTTATTTTTAAATTAAATACTAAAAATATCTAATCACACTACATCGATCATGATTATACATAATCACATCATCTTATTAACAGATGAGATACAACGACTCTTGGACAAAATTAAAACTTATTTAATAAGCATGTAACATATTTTACATTCCAAACACAAATTTTAACTATTTGTTTGAGATTTTCCTATGGTTATAATTTTTAATAAAAATTCTTATTTACTTATGTCTTTTTCTTTTTTAAGAGAAGGGTTTTAGTGTTAGTGTCTTTATGGTGAAGTTTTATTATTCTTCATTAATAAATATTTTTATTAAATATGAGATGGAGTCATTTGAGATAAATGTTTGAGTTGTGTGAGTTAATTGACTTCTTTTGTGAAGGGTTGTCGAGTTTGATGATGAAAGTTGATTGATGATTCATCTTTATAAGACTTTTTGATGTTCACGTTAATAAAGAGTATTAATGTATATGAGAGATAGTTAAATTAGAAAAAGTGAGGTCTCCAAGAATACTTCCTCTATTGGTATTTATAGGTTCTTGAGTCTCACTACAAGAAAATCATTAAATAGAAACTAATTTTATATATAAAAAATAATTAGTTGTTACAGTGACTAAATTAGAGACTATTTTAAAGATTAAAAAAATTATTAGTTTCTAAATTTGTTTTTATTACTGATAAATACCAATTTAGAAACTATTTATAAGTAATAGAAACAAATTTAGAAACCAATAATTTTTTTAGTCTTTAAAATAATCTCTAATCTAACCACTATAAAAACTAATTATTTTTTATCTCTAAAATTGGTTTCTATTTAATGATTTTCTTATAGTGTCTATATATTATCTTAATAATTGATATCTATTATCGGATATGTGATCAATTCTACTGGCAACATAGTCAATTACTTTCCAGTACCTCTGAGATACACAACCTTTGTAGGTGATTAATTTTCATTATCGTGGATGGATATTAACTGCTCCATGATTTATGTATTTGGTACTACACAAGAAGCTCGCAAGCTTAGAAACTCAATTTTAGGGCAATTGGGCTTTTATTTTAAATTTTAACTTTGTTCGTATCTTTGTCGAGCTCGTATAAATATATTGTATTTTTATAGGTTGGACTTTGTGATCACTTACTAAGCTCGTCGGTCTGAGCTTATATACTCTTGGTCTGAGATATGCAAATTAAGGCAGTAATTATTACCATTAAATGATAATTATAGCTACATGTCAAAATGATTTTTTCTCTAATGATGTGTTATATGGTTTTGAGGTGCCACGTCAATTTGGCAGCTCAAGTTTCACCCAAAAGTTGTCACAATGGGACACGTTGCCCTAGACCAAGGTAATGTTTCATTTTTGGCTCTTGTATCTTCGGCTATAACTTTTTTAGCATTATCTCAACTTTGTTGAGATATCATCAGTATGATCAATGACCACATTCGAGGTATTGCCACTTTGAAATTCAGAGTTTTATCACGATTTTGTCCTTGAAAAGCGTCTCGAAGGGTTAAGTGTAGAAGATATAATTAAATTGTCTTTGGTATCGACTTCTAAACGATGTGAGACTATTAGGTGTATCGGAACAAGCACCCAAGTCGAGAACTAAGAGAATGAGAGTTCGTCTTTGGAATTATGTTTCCATTCTCACATATGACACAATGTTTGAACGTCATGTTCATTGAGATAACATCACTATGGTCAATCATCACATCTGAAGTATTGTCTGTTTTAAAACTCAGAGCTCCGTCATAATTTTATTCCAAAAAGACATTTCTGAAGGTTAAGGAATGAATGCGTATTTTTATCGTCATATCAACACATAAACGATGTGTAAGTATTAAGTAGATCAGATCAATAAAAAAATTTATTTGTTTGTTTTTTATCCTTATTTAAAAACCCACTAGAATATTTTAATATTATTGTTAAACCAGCATGTATCTTAACATCATATGTTTTCTTTTCAATGTCAACCACCAATTACGAGTAGCACTCCCTCTTTGGTGTAACACATAGTTCCCACTTTTGGGTGTGATACACAGTTCCCACTAATTAAACTTATTACTAAACAACATAATGAGATTGTAACACACCTATCATACGATATTGAATCTTTTACATTACTTTCTCTATTTGAGTTCAATTATAGTGTTAGTTTTGTTGTCTCAAGAAGATATTTTCATCTATTCTCTCTTTTGCACTTTTTTCCACAACAAAGAATTACTGTTTTCTGAAGGAGGTTATTCTCTACACACACAAAAACTCTTCTATATTATTTCCAAAAATGCTAATCAATACCTATAATATTTCGCCAGATGCACAGATTTCTGACAAATCACTTATTTTCTTGATTGATATTCTTTTTTTAAATAAGTCATGTTTCATATCTCATTCATATATATCTTTTCAACTAACAAAATCCAATACAGATAATAGATAGTTGAGTTCTTTAAACACTCTCATAAATATTTGGTTTCTTATAAATACGTATAAAAAAACATTCAAAGAAATAATTCATTTTAATAATCTCTATTTCTTGGAGACTCATTATTATCAACTATGATACCTTACTTTTTAACTAAAAAATGTTTATTTTCTTCTCGTTGCTAACAAAAATTATTATTATTATTATTATTATTTTCATCACATCTTACTCATTTAAAAGAATGGGCTTACAAAATATAACAAACTTCATTAAATAAACATAGTACGGTGAAGTAATAAGAAATAATGATACGTATGTGCATATTCATTCCACAAGAAAAGATAAGTTATCTACAATAAAAAAAAAATGTATGTGAATAAAATGCCAATATATGTGAGGATGTGAGGAGGTATGTAAGAGGGAGTTGTATATAAACTTTTTCATAAAAATCATCATGTAAAAAGTTATGTATGTCAAGTTGTTTGAGCTATCAATTGTGTACAATATCTAAAGCAAGAATAAGATAAAGGTGTCGAGAAAGTCAAGATCTTATGTTTGAGTGCATCATCTTGCAATAAGGCAAGCTTTGTAATATTTAATGACAATCAATGGTAGTTTAGTGAGAATGGAGGTTAGTGACAATTATGGCATTGATAATAATTCTCTTGGCATCTATGTTAACTCTAGTTAAGAATTAGTTACAACAAGATTACCGTTCTTGCTAAACTGGATAAGAAAAAATCTTAAGAATTGATGGTAAAAGATCTATAAGTAAATTGAGAATTTGGGTACATTTATTAGCATTTTGTTTGAGATAATTATTACTTTAAACAATTCTATTGAATTTCTCAAAATACATAAAGGATTGGAGATTTTGGATTTGATAATTGTCGTTTAGCAATTAAATTAAAATAACTTTAGTCTAGACCGTCTAACTCAAGCTAGACTGTCTAACCCATTCTAAATTGTCTAACACCAAAGAAATGATAGTATAAATGAAGTTTACATTATAGATTGTCATTGTGAAGCTTGACTTTTACTCCTTGAAGCTTGCATATTTTTATAGGTTTCTTTTCTTCAAGGATCTTGAAAATATATCAGTTTATATATTGTTCATAGTTTCTAAGTTTTCAATTTTTCAAAATTCTCATATTTTGTTTCCAACTTTATCACAAACTCTATTTCTTTGTATTTTGGTAATAGATTTGAACTTAGATGCTCATGTAATTCGATCCACTTCCTTTAGACCGTCTAGTCAGACACTCCTATCCGACTGTCTACTACGTGTAATCACTAGATCATCTAATAAAAAAAATTTAGATGAATCTTATTTAAAGTAGTGAATTTATACATCATTTTAGTCAAACACATCTACTATTAAAGTTATTAGTAATGAATAAAACTATGAAAAAATATTAAACTTTAAAGAATTAAGGGTAACCAACTTTTAATTAACTCAAAAAATACTTGCATCAACTCAAAAAGTCAAGAACATATAAAAAAAATAGAAAATCAATTCTTTTAACATTTTTATACTAATTAAACCTTTTCTTTATAATTATAGTTATTTTTTATTTTTTTTAATCTTATAACTAATCGTTGTTAACCTATTTTTTAATATATGAAACTTAATGTTTATCAGTAATTTAGTATTTAACAATTTCAATTCCTTTAAACAATATTTTGATTACTATAAATAAGTATTGGTATACTTGCATTATGTAAATAGGGTGGTAGAGAATACATGAAGCAACAAGGAAAAAATGATCGACAATGATACACCTTATTCATTCCATGAGAAAAGATGTCATATAGAATGAAAATAAAAACTAACAGAAAGCATTTACAATAAAAACTACTTTATAGCACCGAACTTAGTATTCATGGCCTACTATTATAAAAGGATTCACGCCATGCTTCACCTCAGAACATCATCTCCAACATCATAAACTATAACCAGTTGTTTCATTAAAAGTGTAAGAAGACACATTCGTGTTCCTCAGTTTCACTCCAAGCTTTCTGATTCCTCAATTTTCATGAAAGTACGCCACCACAGTCCAAATATTTCTTATATATCTATGCAAGATATTTCGTATAGTTTTTTTTATGTGCAATTTTTGTCTTTATTCATATCTCATATCTTTCACTCAAAGATATTTCATGTCTCAATACTGTTTACAAATCAGCGATGTTATTGTACAATTTCTTTATTATATACATACTAACAAGTTACTAGGATTTTTTTTTGTTTTATTTTCCCTTGTATTGTTTGCAGTAAAAGTACAACATGAGCAAAGTTTTGCTTCTTGTTCTTGTCGTCTTCTACAGTGGTTTTCCCTCAAAAGGAATCAGCTCTGTTTCTACAAGACCACGTGCTGTTAACATTGGAGCAATTTTATCTTTCAATTCCAGAATTGGCAGAGTAGCTAAAGTTGCCATACAAGCTGCAGTGGATGATGTAAATTCTGATGCAACGATTCTCAACGGAACTAAGCTTAAGATTTCAATGCTGGACACCAAATTATCCACTGGATTCCTAGGAATCATTGATTGTACGTCCTTTTCAAACACATCCCAGTTTTCCTTTTCATTCTTTTGCTCGTTTGCCTCATAGAAACATATTTCTTAGTATATAACTCTCTCTTGAAAATGTAATGAGCATTAATCTCTTTATTTATGTGAGGAAGAGAAAAGCAAGCAAGAACAGCATAGAGAGCAAGAGAGAGTTGATGTTCACCTTAATGGGTGACATTGAGTGTTATCCTCATAGAGTGAAAGAAATAAATATTGTAATCCTACTTTCATAGTGAAGACATTTTCTGGATTAGGTTCCGTGGATTTTTATTTCTCAAGTTGAGAAGGTTTTTCAAAGTTAAAAATTCTGTGTCATTATTCTTTTTTCTCTATTTTCTATTATTTGCTTATTGTTACCGCAAATGGCTATTTTGTATCTACAACAAATAGGAAGAATTAATTCTGATTTTTCGAACAATTTTCTGTTACAGCATTTCTGTTGATGGAAAGAGAAACTGTTGCCATAATTGGTCCCCAGTACTCAGTCATGGCACATGTGATTTCACACATAGCAAATGAGATGCAAGTACCTCTACTTTCATTTGCAGCAACAGACCCTACACTCACTTCACTGCAGTTCCCATATTTTGTTAGGACAACACAGAGTGATCTGTACCAGATGGCTGCAGTTGCAGAAATTGCTGATCACTTTCAATGGAGAGATATCATTGCCCTTTACGTTGATGATGATCATGGAAGAAATGGTATAGCAGCCTTAGTGGATAAGCTAGCAGAGAAACGTTGCAAAATATCATATAAAGTACCCTTTAAGCCGGATAATATAACCCTGGAAGAAACAAACAGTGCACTAATTAAGGTAGCTTCAATGGAGTCTAAGGTAATAATCATTCACTTGTACACTTCTTGTGGTCTAGAAGTACTTCATGCGGCTCAGACACTTGGCATGATGGGAAGTGGTTATGTGTGGATAGCCACAGATTGGCTTTCTACAGCACTAGATTCAGACCCCTCCTTGTCAACTTCTCCAACCATGAATGACATCCAAGGTGTTATCACCTTGCGCATGCACACACCAGAATCAGACATGAAAAGAAAATTTATTTCTAGGTGGGATAAACTGAGCCGAAAAGAAAATTCTAATGAGGACCCTTTTGGATTAAATATCTTTGGTTTCTACGCCTATGACACGGTTTGGGTGCTTGCTTCTGCACTGGATTCATTTTTTAAAGATGGGGGAACTTTGTCATTTTCAAATGATTCAAGTCTAAACATGTTAAGAAGGGACACCCTTAATCTTGATACCATGAGGGTCTTTGTTAATGGTGGCATGTTGCTTCAAAAAGTTTTGGAAGTGAACAGAACTGGTTTAGCTGGTGAGATGGTGTTTAATCCGGATGGAAACTTAGTGCATCCATCATATGAAATCATTAATGTGATAGGCACTGGAATTAGGAGGATTGGTTATTGGTCTGAACCCTCTGGCCTCCATACTGGGGAACATCCTAATCACTACAATTCTAGTGATGGACTTTATGGGGTGATTTGGCCAGATCAAACGGTTTTTTCCAGCAATGGAAGAACCTTGAGAATTGGGGTGCCACTAAGAGTTAGTTACCGTGAGTTTGTGTCAAGAATTGAGGGAACTGAGATGTTTGGTGGTTATTGCATAGATGTGTTCACTGCTGCTCTCAACTTGTTGCCTTATCCTGTACCCTACAAGTTCATTCCATTTGGTGATGCTAAAACCAACCCATTAAATTCAGATCTTCTTCACATGATAACAATCGGTGTGAGTATCAAGTTTTCATAACCTATCTTCATTTGATGCTTTGTTTATTCTAAATTCTTGCATGGAAATTGCTTATTTTATGTGCAGGCCTTCGATGCTGTGGTGGGAGACATTACCATCACTACTAACCGAACTAAGATAGTGGACTTTACACAGCCATATATTGAGTCTGGGCTAGTTGTTGTGGCACCTATCAAGAAGTTGAAATCCAGTGCTTGGGCTTTCCTATCACCTTTCAGTCCAATGATGTGGTTTGTGACAGGAATGTTTTTCTTGGTGGTGGGAGCTGTTGTGTGGATTTTAGAGCGTCGCATAAATGATGACTTCAGAGGCCCTGCTAGAAGACAATTTGTCACCATTATTTGGTAAGTAAGTGCCTAGAAAATTTTCAAATACGGTCTTAGCATACTTTGTCAATCGCTGACATCTTGATCATTTATTTCTACAGGTTTAGCTTCTCAACCCTATTTTTTGCACAAAGTAAGTGATTGGAACCTTTTGTTATCTTGTTATCCTTTCTGCTTTCCTCATGTAGTGAACACAAACTCAATTTCTAGAAGACAGTAGATATAAATAACTTCTATGCAGGAGAAAAAACTGTGAGCACCCTTGGTCGCTTAGTGCTGATCATATGGCTGTTTGTGGTTTTGATACTCAACTCAAGCTACATTGCAAGCCTCACCTCCATCCTAACTGTGGAGCAACTCTCTTCACCGGTTAAAGGAATTGAAAGCTTAGTTATAAGCAACGATCGCATTGGTTTCCTGAGGGGTTCATTTGCCGAAAATTATCTGACAGAGGAGCTAAACATACACAGATCAAGGCTTGTTCCTCTGAACTCCCCATCAGAATATGAAAAGGCTTTGAAAGATGGCCCTGCTAATGGAGGAGTGACTGCCATAATAGATGAACGTGCATACATGGAACTCTTCCTGGCTACCAGATGTGAATACAGTATTGTTGGCCAAGAGTTCACCAAGATGGGATGGGGCTTTGTAAGTGCTTTTATACTTTTATTTTCATTCTTCAAACTCCAAACCACTAAGAGATTGAGCATGCTTAAATTGTTACAGGCCTTCCCAAGAGACTCTCCCCTGGCAATTGACATGTCCACTGCCATCTTAAAACTTTCAGAGAATGGTGGTCTTCAGAGAATTCATGACAAATGGCTAACAAGAAGTGCATGCAGTTCAGAGGGTGCAAAACAAGGCATAGACCGTCTAGAGCTAAAAAGCTTTTGGGGTCTGTTCCTACTCAGTGGCATAGCATGCTTCATTGCTCTCCTTTGCTATGCTGCAAGGATGGCCTACCGATTTAGCAGACACTCCAATACTAACTTGGAGCACTCATCTCAATCCTCTCGTCTTCGATCGTTCCTTTC
>Ga0123342_1009444_pt1 | contig 11682 bp, 9 predicted proteins | sample Turbeawhitnodule_FD_89960 | JGI IMG/M metagenome (GOLD analysis project Ga0123342, IMG submission 89960) | Root nodule microbial communities of legume samples collected from Mexico - Turtle bean Mexico white nodule | ecosystem: Host-associated > Plants > Roots > Nodule | place: Mexico: Nepantla... | reverse complement strand
GGCGATCGGCTTCTCGACAAGGACGGGAATTTCCGTTGCAATGGCCTCCAGGGCGTTGTCGACATGAAGTTGGTTCGGGGTGGCAACAATTACGCCGTCCGGGCGCTTGGCTGCTGTCGCCTCGGCAAGCGTGGAAAACCATGAAGCGCCCTTGCTTGCCGCAAAGTCACGCCCGGCATCAAAGGGATCGATGACGGCGGAGAGTATCGCGCGCGGCTCGGCCAGAATGGCTTCGATATGGCGCTGACCGATGAGACCGGCGCCCATCACCGCGATTGTCAAGGGAGCCGTCTGCGATGGTGCTGACATGAAAGTTCCCTCAAAGGTCCTAGTTGCGCAGGATTTCACCGAGGAATTTGCGTGTGCGCTCATGGCTGGGATTGGTGAAGAACTCCCCGGGAGGCGCCTCCTCGACGATCGCGCCGCTCGCCATGAAGATGACGCGGTTTGCGACCTGCCGGGCGAAGCCCATTTCATGCGTCACGCAGACCATCGTCATCCCTTCGTCGGCTAGGCTGATCATGGTATCGAGCACTTCCTTGACCATTTCCGGATCGAGAGCCGAGGTCGGCTCATCGAAGAGCATGATCTTCGGGCGCATGCAAAGCGCCCGTGCAATCGCGACGCGCTGCTGTTGGCCACCGGAAAGCTGCACAGGATATTTGCCTGCCTGTTCGAGGATCTTGACCCGGCCAAGCAGAGAACGTGCGCGGTCCTCTGCCTCCGCCCTTCCAACGCCAAGCGCGCGCATCGGCGCTAGCATGCAGTTCTGCAACACGGTCAGGTGGGGAAAGAGATTGAACTGCTGGAAGACCATGCCGACTTCGCGGCGGATCGCGTCGACCGCCTTCGCCTGGTTTCCGAGCAGGATGCCGCCGACGCGGATTTCCCCCTTCTGATAGGTCTCCAGATGGTTGATGCAGCGGATCAGCGTCGATTTTCCGCTGCCGGACGGACCGCACAGCACGATCCTCTCGCCTTTGCGAACCGACAGGTTGATATCGTATAAGGCCTGAAAGGCGCCATACCACTTCTCCACATGGTTCATGGTGATAACGGTCTCGGTGGTCGATGCGGGCGAAGGACTGTTCATGAGTTTAATTCCGTCTCTTTCGTGGTCGGCGCCGGAGATCACCGCGATGCCGCGGCGAACTTCCGTTCAAGACGGGCGCCGAAAATCGTCAACGGGCAGCACATCAGGAAATACAGCGCGCCCACGATCCCGAAGACCGTCAGAGGCTCGAAGATCTGGTTGGAAATGATGTTGCCGGCGCGGGTGAGTTCCGTGAAGCCGACGATGGAGGCGAGTGAGGTTCCCTTGATCAACTGCACGAGGAAGCCGATCGTTGCCGGCAATGAGATGCGCAGCGCCTGTGGCAGGATGACGTCCCTCATGCGCGACACATATTTGAGGCTGAGCGCTCTTGCAGCCTCGGTCTGGCCGCGCGGAACCGCTTCGATCGAGCCACGCCAGATTTCGCCCAGATAGGCGCTGGCATGCAGCGTCAGGCCGATGGCAACGGCCACCCAGGCATCGAGCTTGAAGCCGATCAGGGCAAGTCCGTAATAGACCACGAAGAGCTGCATCAGCAGTGGTGTTCCCTGAAAGACCGCGATGTAGCCGGCCATCACTCGCTCCAGCAGCGGAATTTCCGACGTGCGCGCGAGCGCCACACCAAGCCCGGCAAGGCATCCGCAGAGGAAGCCAACCGCGGACAAGACGACGGTCCATTTCAGACCGATCAGAAGGAAGACGAATTCTTCGCTGCCCATCGATTGCTCCTACTTGACCGGATAGGTGAAATAACGTGCCGAAAAGACCGCGAAGAGGCGCATCATCAGCCAGGAAATGACGAGGTAGAAAACCGTCACGGTGAAATAGACCTCGAAGCTGCGGAAACTCTCCGACTCGATACGCTGCGAAACCGAGGTGAGCTCATAGGCCGAGATGGCCGAGGCAATGCTGGTCGATAGTGTCAAAAGCACGAACTGGCTGGTCAGCGACGGATAGATCGCCCTCAGCGCCGGCTTGAGGATGATGAGGCGAAAAACCTGCGCCTTGTGCAGGCCGAGCGCCAGGCCGGCTTCCATCTGACCTTTCGAGATCGACTGGACGCCGCCACGGATAATTTCGATGGCGTAGGCGCCGCCGTTGATCCCAAGAGCGATGATCGCGGTTGGCGTCGGATCCAGCCGGATGCCGGCAAGGGGGAGGGCGAAATACAGGAAGAAGATCTGTACCAGGAACGGCGTGTTGCGAATAAGCTCGACAAAGCCGATCACCAGCCAGCGCAGCGGTTTGTAGCGCGAATCGCGCAATGCAACGCCGCCGATGCCAATCACGATTGCCAGCAGCATGCCGCAGATGGCAAGCAGCGACGTCCCAAGACAGCCGAGGAGCAGGCTTGGCAGGCCATCGATGACCGGTGTGAAATCCAGCGTGTAGTTCATCACCTCTCCTCAGTCGCGTTCGACCATGCCGGCCATGGCTTGGATCGCCAATTCATAGCCAGATGCGCCAAAGCCAATCATGATTGCCGTTGCTACACGAGAGATAAGGGACTGGTGATAGATGCTCTCACGCGCATGCACGTTGGAGATATGCAGCTCGATCTTCGGCGGATCGAAAGTCTTCAGCGCATCGAGCAGTGCAATCGACGTGAAGGTGTAGCCGGCCGGGTTGATGATGATACCGCAGGCCCCGTTGCGCGCCTCATGCACACTCTCTACGAGTTCACCTTCGAAATTTGTCTGGCGAAAGTCGATGTCGAACCCAAGGTTATTTGCCTTGGCGAGGCACTTTTCCTTGATCTCCGCGAGCGTTGTCGCACCGTAGATGGCGGGCTCCCGCTGACCGAGCAGGTTCAGGTTGGGCCCGTTGAGCACAAATATCGTGTTGTTCATGATCGCGCTCCTCGAAACGCGCAAAGCCGTGCTTTTCGGCGTCGCGACACCGTTGGCGGGCATCGCAACGCCCGCCAGTTTGCTTTTGCTAAGCGGTTGGTGGCTCAGTTGGCGGTGAACGGAATGCCGTCCAGGCTGTCGGGGAACTCCGGAACCGGCACCTTCATCCACTTGTCATAGATCTTTTTAAGCTCGCCATCGGCCTTGATCTTGTCGACGAAGGCGTTGATCGAGGCGTTGATCTCCTTCTCGCCAAGCCGTGTGCAAGCGCCATTGTAGAGCTTCTGGAACTCGAGCTTGTTTTCGAATTCGCCCGGACGGGCTTTCTCGACACGGTCCATGTAGAAGATGTTGCCGCCGAGCGCCTGCACCTGACCGGACACCAGCGCCTGGACGCTGGGTGCATCACCGTCGAAGCGGCGGATCGTAGCGCTCTGGGGTGCGTTCTTGGTGACCTGGGTATCTTGAGCCGCACCTTTCGCGACACCAATCGAAAGATTGGCCATGTCGTCATTCGTTTTGACCGACATGGACTTTGGCGCAATCAGCACGATGGCGTTGGCGACGTAAGGCTTGCTGAACTGAACTGCCTTGGCGCGCTCCGGCAGCATGGCCATCGTTGCAAAGAGAACGTCGACGCGGCCCGTGGTCAGGGCCGGAATGCGGTTGTTGACTTCCAGCGGCACGAATTCGACGGAAACGCCCAGTTCCTTTGCGTAAAGCGTTGCAATATCGGCATCGAGGCCGTCCTGCTTGCCGCCGCTCGTCACAAAGCCCCACGGCGGGTTGTCGCCCTGGATGCCAACGATAAGCTTGCCTCTGGCTTTGATTTCTTCAGGCGTGACGGCGGCAGCCGGATTCGCAAGCCCGATGGCAGCTACGAGAGCAGCAGCACCCAGCATCGCATTTCGGCGCGTCAGCAGCGATTTGAACATTGATTCCTCCTCTTTTTGGCGGTCGCTCGGACCCAACAGTCATCCTCTCCCGACTGCATGATCAACTTTTGCCAGAGGATCTGCTATAAATCAACAGAGTTTTTCAAAATCATATGATACTTTTGATTTGACCAATTGATTTGAAATGTTCACGACATTTGGCATAATACCATGATCGCGCGTTGGCGCGTAAGGCAAAGTGGCCCATGGCAGGGCTCCGGTGCGCCGATGGAAAGGGTTTCGAATTATGAAGACCTCGATTGCGACGGTAACGCTCAGCGGCGAATTACCCGACAAGCTTGAAGCCATTGCGCGCGCGGGCTTCGATGGTGTCGAGATTTTCGAGAACGACTTTCTGGCCTTTGACGGGAGCCCTGCCGACGTCGGCAAGATGGCGAACGATCTCGGGCTCAAGATAACGCTTTTCCAGCCCTTCCGCGACTTCGAAGGCATGCCGGATGGGCTTCGAAGCCGTACCTTCGACCGGGCTGAACGCAAGTTCGACGTCATGCAGGAGCTCGGAACCGACATGGTGCTTGTCTGCTCGAACGTCTCGCAGGCGGCCCTTGGAGGCATCGATCGCGCGGCAGCCGACTTCCACGAATTGGGTGAGCGCGCGGCCAAACGCGGCCTCAAGGTGGGTTATGAGGCGCTCGCCTGGGGCCGCTACGTCAATGATCATCGCGATGCCTGGGAGATCGTGCGGCGCGCTGATCATCCGAATGTCGGGCTTATCCTCGACAGCTTCCATTCGCTCTCGCGCAAGATCGATATCAACTCGATCCGGTCTATTCCAAAGGAGAAGATCTTCATCGTGCAATTGGCCGATGCGCCGCTGATCGACATGGATCTGCTCTATTGGAGCCGCCATTTTCGCAACATGCCAGGCGAGGGCGATCTACCGGTAACAGCGTTCACCGAGGCCGTGGCGCAGACCGGGTATGACGGCTATTTCTCACTGGAGATCTTCAATGACCAGTTTCGTGGCGGCTCCACGCGGGCGATTGCCGCGGATGGTCATCGTTCGCTGATCTATCTGGCCGACCAGGTTCGCCGCAATGTCCAGACGCCGATTGGCGTTCCCATGCCGGAACGTGCGGCCGTCAGGGGTATTGGCTTTGTTGAATTCGCCACCGATGAAGATGAGGCCGTCGAGCTGATTGCGCTCTTACAGGCCTTGGGTTTTTGCAAGAGGGCCGTCCATCGATCCAAAAAGGTGACGTTGTTTGAACAGGGCAGCATCCGGATTCTGGTCAATGCCGATCCGCTCGGTTTTGCAAGCGCTGCCTATGCAGTCCACGGCACATTTGCTTATGCTCTGGCGCTCGTTGTCGAGGATGCCACTGAAGCTTATCGGCGCGCTCTTGCGATGGATGCGGAGCCCTTCCAACAGGCCGTTGCCGATGGCGAACTCGAACTGCCGGCAATTCGCGGCGTCGGCGGCGGCCTGATCTACCTCATCGACGACAAGAGCCCACTCGGCCGCTTCTCGGAAATCGATTTCGAGCCGGTTTCGGAAGACGGCTGCGAGGCTGGCGCCGGACTGCTGCAGTTCGACCATATCGCCCAGACGGTCGCCTATGATGAAATGCTGACCTGGCTGCTCTTCTACACGTCAATTTTCGAGACCAGAAAGACGCCAATGGTTGACATCATCGATCCGAGCGGCGTTGTGCGCAGCCAGGTCGTTGAAAATGGAACCGGCAGGCTGCGCCTTACAATGAATGGCGCGGAGAACCGCCGCACGCTCGCCGGTCACTTCATCGCCGAAAAGTTCGGTTCGGGCATCCAGCATCTGGCCTTTTCGACCGACGACATTTTCGTCACCGCCAGATCGCTTCGCAAGCAAGGCTTCAAGCCGCTCCATATCTCGCCGAACTATTATGACGATGTCGAAGCCCGCTTCGGCTTGGATGCCGATCTCACCGAGCGGCTGAAGGCAGAAAACATCCTTTATGACCGCGACGAGCATGGAGAATATTTCCAGCTCTACAGCGGCACCTACGGCGAGGGATTCTTCTTCGAAATCGTCGAGCGACGCGGCTATCGGGGCTATGGCGCGCCGAACGCCATTTTCCGTATTGCCGCACTCAAGAGGCAGATGCGGCCCGAAGGTGTCCCGAAGGATGCCGTCTGATCAGCACCCGTCAGTCGATGCGACCGCTCTTCAGGACGTGCGCAACGCCGCTTTCTATATGCCGGCGAATGACGGCTCGAGCGCCCTCGATGTCGCGCTTCAAGGCAAGTTCGAAAAGTAGCTTGTGGTCGTCAACGACGGCCTGACCGCGAAAGCTCTGGGCTAGCATGTGATAGCGCAGAAACCTGTCGAACACAGACGATAGCGCTGCGATGAGTGTTGCGGAATTGCAGGCCGATACGATCGCCTGGTGAAATTCCCAATCATAGCGAACCCAGTCGATGGTGCGCGATGTATCGCCTGCTAGCAGTTTCTTTTCCGCTGCCGCCAGCTTGTGGTGAGCGGCGACGATGCGTCCCTCCCACTCGAGATTTCCGGCCGAAAATGAAAGGTCGATCGCATGGGTTTCCAACACCGTACGGAGATCGGCGAGCTCCTCGAGCTCCTTGCGGGAGGCCGGGCTGACTTCAAAGCCGCGCTGGCCTTCCGCTAGCACCAGGTTTTCCGTGGTCAGGCGGCTGAGTATTTCGCGCAGCGACGATACGCTAATCGAATAGCGCTCCTTGGCTTGCTCAAGTTTGATTTTCGCACCAGGCGCCAAGGCGCCGGAAATGATGTCCTGACGGATCTGCCGGAAAACGACGTCGCTTACGGTCTCGGAAGGTTCACCGGCAATTTTGAACATGAGGTCCTCTGCTTTGCTCAGGCACTAGGAGAGTGCCGACTGTCATGCTTGTGATGGCACGGCGGATAACAGGCCCTTTCCAAGCGCATGCTCGACGCCTCCTTGTATATGACGCTGCAGGACTTTCTTTGCGGTCTTGCTATCACGTTGCAAAGCGGCCTCCAGAAGTTGCCTATGTTCGAGTTCGGCAACACTGCCGCGATAGGACAGCGCAACCATCTGATATCGCAGGTATTTGTCGAAAACGGCTGAGTGGGTCTCCATCAGCAGACGCGATCCGCAGGCGGAAATCAGGGCCTGGTGAAACTCCCAGTCGTAGCGCTTCCAGTCTTCCGCTCGGCTTGTGTCGCCCGACGCCATGACCTGTTCCATACGCGCAAGTTTATAGTGAGCAGACACCAGCCTTGCCTCCCACTCCACATCGCCCTGCTCGAAGGACTGTTCGAGCGCGTGCTCTTCGAGAAGCAGGCGCAGAGCTGCGATCTCTCTGAGGTCCGCAACGGATACCCGTGCAACCTCAAAGCCTCGCTGACCTTCAGCCACAACGAGCCCTTCAGACGTCAGGCGATTGAGAATTTCCCGCAGAGTACTGACGCTGGTCTCGTAAGCGCCTTTCAAATTCTCCAGCTTGAGCTTTAGGCCGGGTGCGAGGCGCCCGAATATTATGTCCGCCCGTATTTGCCGATAACCGCTCTCTGCGACCGTTTCCTCAACAATTTCCTGGCGCACGGTCTGTCTCCGAGATTTCTTCTTTCCTCCTATATATCCGGATAGCTAGGCCAAATTCAATAAGTAGCGCAGATTGGGCGCAGGATCATGAGTGGGAACGGGTCGCCGCCGGTCCCATCGCGTAGGAATCCCAAACCTGCGTCACAGCCTCGATAGAAATGCCGCCTTTCGCGGAGGCAGAGCAAGATCAGGCGGCCCCTCAGCGCCTCACCACGATGCCGACCTTCGCTCGCAAGTGCCTCCGGCGGTAACAGGAGATTCCGGGCCTGAGTGCTCAAGCCGACTTTGGCAATTTCGGACTTTCTGAAAGAATTCGCGCTTGGGCCACTGAGACGCCATAAGATGCCATCAGCCACAGACTGAGCGCAACGGCACGTGGGACCAGCTGCTCACCCGACGCCCACCGACGGCTAGCGAGTTCATCGACGCCAAAAAGCTCTGCGGCGACGCTTGCTGTCAATCCAGTGACAGCGAGCGCCGCCCTGAATTCGGACGGAGTCATTTGATGCGTTCCCGGCGCGCTTCGCGCGCGCTTTATTTCGTTCGGACGCAGATTAGCTTTCATTTAATTACGTGATATCGTATCGGCGACATTTTCTATGTTCTTTGCGACTTGTGGCTTTTAGCTGTGGTTCGCGTATCGTTGCGGCCGACAGCGTCGACTAAGCTGGTCCGTCACGCGAGACCGAAAAGTGGGAAGCCAACCACTCGACGAGCCCTTGTCTTCAACGACGTTGACGTGCCACGACCCGTACCGAAATCAAGCGGCTGCACCGGGCCGTCGGCAAAACGATCATCGACGTGACCGACGACCGGGCCGAGGGAAATGACGCTTGCGATCGCATCGTCATTCTCAAAGGCGGTGACATCCAGCAGGTCGGTACCTCCATCTGTAAGCACCCTGACGGGCTTTTCGTCGGCGCTTTGTCGATGCTCCAGTCGACCGAGAAAAGAGGTATCTTGGCGCCTGGCGGCGCCGCGATATCGGGGTTCAGCGTGGCACGATACCGGGCTGATCGGCAGGGAATTTCAAAATGTCGGCAACACTGACATTGAGATGCTGCGCCACAAGCGCTGCCGGCGTATGCGTCAGCCAGGACGACAGGCCTATCTCCTGATACTCAGCAACCTTGAAGACGGCCACGAATTGCAGATCCGTCTTGCCGGTGTTCTCGATGATGTGGCCCTGGCTTCTCTTTATGTATCCGATATCACCCGGCTGGAAGTCGGCCGTCTGGCTGCGCGGACCGGCGTCGAACACCGTCATGCGACCTTCCCCCTTGATCCAATACTGCCATTCGTCTGCATTCGGGTGCCAATGCATCTCCCGCACGGCTCCGGGCTTAATCGTCTCGATCGCCGCCGCAATGGTTTTGGACACCTTGAAGCTATTGCTGTCGGCAAGCTGGATCGTGCCGGATGCGTTCTGCTTCACTGGAGCCGAGGCCGTCAGCCTGTAGGTAAAGGGATACGGCGGCAGTCCCGCAGAAGCGACGGCCTCTTGGTCAGCCGAAAGCGGACCGGGCTCCTTGCCCTGGAAGATCCAGAGATCCTGCAACGGAATGTTCTTGAACGTCTCCTGCGGCACGGTGAAGTTCTTGGCCAAAAGTTCCGGCGAGGTGTGCGCCAGCCAGTCCGTCAGAAGCAGCGTGCCATATTCGGATTGGTCGCCTTCGTCAAAGACGATCACGAATTCGCAGCCATCCGGCCCAAGTCCTTGCAGCGAATGGGGGAATCCGGCCGGAAAATACCAGAGATCGCCTGCCTCCACATCCTGCACATAGGCTCGCCCCTGGGGATCAAGAACCGTGACGCGGCAGCGCCCGTTGGTCATGATCGCCCATTCGGCGGCACGGTGCCAGTGCATCTCGCGGATGCCGCCGGGACCGAGCCGCATATTGACGCCGGAAACGGCCTCGGAGATCGCAAAATCCGACTTGGTGACCTGGCGCGCCCAGCCTCCATTCTGGATGCGCTTGGCGGCATTGTTGAACGATCCCCAGAACAGCTGCATGTCGCCCACATCCGTTGCCGGCGGGCTTTGAAACGAGGGGAATTGCTCGTTGATCGCGGGGTTCTTCGGACCGGGATCCGAAAGGCCGGCAGGATTGGCATTGATCGCACCCTCGGCCGGCTGATCCGGATTGCCGAAGCTGGCGGCGTGGGCGGCACCCGCCGCGAGCGCCGTGCCTCCCATCGCTCCAAGGGCAAGCACTGTGCGTCTTGATAGAGGTTCCATGGCTGTCTCCTTCGAATGAGTGGGTGGGTTTGGACTATTCCGCCGGCGCTGGAACAGCGGGAACTGCAGGTCGCCTTCGACTGATCAGTTCGCCGAGCTTTTCGAGGTAGAGGTAGACGACCGGTGTTGTGTAGAGTGTCATGACCTGGCTGATCAGCAGGCCGCCAACCATGGCGTAGCCGAGCGGTTGGCGAAGCTCCGAGCCAGTGCCGTGGCCGAGCATCAAAGGCATGCCGGCAAGCAGCGCCGCACAAGTCGTCATGATAATCGGACGGAAGCGCAGCAGGCAGGCCTGCCGGATCGCATCCTCCGGTGACAAACCCTCTTCGCGCTGAGCCGCGATGGCGAAGTCGACGATCATGATGCCGTTCTTCTTCACGATCCCGATCAGGAGAATAACGCCAATCAGGGCGATTACGGTAAAGTCAAAGCCGAAGAGCCACAGCATCGCCAGCGCGCCGAGACCAGCAGACGGCAGGGTCGACAGGATAGTCAGCGGGTGGACGTAGCTCTCGTATAGCACGCCGAGGATGAGATAGATGACCGCCAGAGCAGCAAGTACAAGCAGCGGCTCGCTCGCCAGAGAGCTTTGATAGGCCTGGGCGTTACCCTGGAAACTGCCGATCAACGTCGCCGGCTTGCCCATCTCCACCTCTGCCTCGCCGATGGCTGCGACCGCCTGGCTCAATGCCACGCCCTTGGCCAGGTTGAAGGACAGCGTGACGGAGGGAAACTGGCTTTGATGATTGACCGCCAGAACCGCCGTCGGTTCCGTGGTCTGCCTGACCAGCTGATTAAGCGGCACCTGTTCGCCGGTCAGCGGCGACGCGATGTAGAGGCCATTGATCGCGAGCGGCGAATTCTGAAACTGCGGAGCCAACTCAAGGACGACATGATAGCTGTTTAAGTCGGTGAAATACTGTGTGACCTGGCGCTGACCAAAGGCATCGTAGAGTGTGTTGTCGATCGTCTGGGGGGATATGCCGAAGCGGGATGCCTGATCGCGATCGATTGCCAGGGTGACGGTAGCGCCACCATTTTGCTGGTCCGTGGCGACGTCGGACAGCTCAGGCAGGGTCTTGAACTTGGCCAGCAGCCTGTTTGACCAGTCGTCGAGCTCGTCAGCGTCGCCATCCTGCAGCGTGTATTGGAACTGCGTGGCCGAACTCCTGCCGCCGACATTGATGTTCTGCGCCGGCTGCAGAAAAAGCTGCGCGCCCTGCATCTGTGCCAGCTTCGACCGCAGCCGGTTGATGATCTCGCTCGCCGATGCGTCTCGCTCATTGCGCGGCTTGAGTGTGATGAACATGCGGCCCGTGTTAACCGTCAGCCCCGAGCTGCCGCCGACAGCCATGCCGATTGTCGCAACGCCTGGATCGCTCGCGACAATATTGCCTGCTTCCACCTGATGCCGTGCCATTTCGGCAAACGAGATATCCTGGGAAGATTCGAGGATGCCGGTGATCAGGCCCGTATCTTGCGTCGGGAAGAAGCCTTTCGGAACGTTGACGAAGAGGATGCCGGTTGCTGCGAGCGAGGCAAGGAATGCGACCATCGTCAGGCGATGGTGGCGCAGCGCGACGTCGAGTGTGCGCCGATAGACGTCAAGCATGAAGTCGAAGATGCGCTCGGATGCAGCATAGAGCTTTCCATGGCCGGACGCCTCGTCGGGTTTCAGGAACCGGGCGGCCATCATCGGCGTAATGGTCAGCGAGACGAGTGCGGAAACGCCGATTGTCATCGTCACGGTAATGGCGAATTCGCGAAACAATCTTCCGACAATGCCACCCATTAGAAGCAGCGGTATGAAGACCGCGACCAGAGAGATGCTGATCGAGATGATGGTGAAGCCGATCTCGCGCGCACCATCGATGGCAGCCTGCTTCGGCGTCTTGCCCATCTCCATGTGGCGATGAATGTTCTCCACCATGACGATCGCGTCATCGACGACGAAGCCGACAGCTATGCTCAATCCCATCAGCGACAGGTTGTCGAGGCTGAATCCGGCGATATACATCAAAGCCAGCGTCGCCAGGAGCGCCAACGGCACTGT
>Ga0123342_1009443_pt1 | contig 11683 bp, 7 predicted proteins | sample Turbeawhitnodule_FD_89960 | JGI IMG/M metagenome (GOLD analysis project Ga0123342, IMG submission 89960) | Root nodule microbial communities of legume samples collected from Mexico - Turtle bean Mexico white nodule | ecosystem: Host-associated > Plants > Roots > Nodule | place: Mexico: Nepantla... | reverse complement strand
TACCTATATATAAAGGAGATTCTCTTCTTAACTGCTCTTAATTTTTTTTTCCTATTTTATCCTTATATTAATATTTAATTTTATTATTGTATTATGGTCATTGTCATTTCTTATTCCCCTCTTAACTGTTCTTAATTTTTTTTCCCATTTTATCCTTACTTAATAATTTATTGTATTAATTTATTTTGGTTATTTGGATATTTATAATTTCAAAAATTAATAAAATAATTTTTTAATTTATTTTATTTGTTATTATTTAACTGGAGAGTGGAGAGAATGAAGAGAGTGGAGAGATTGATTAGTTATTTTTCTGTCTTAAAGATCTTCTTCTCTATTAAATAATGTAATATTTTGTGGACCACTTTTGTGACGTTACTTTTCTGATTTAAACTGATATTTTTTTTATTGAAATTGATTTAAGAAAGAGATTTTATGATTTTTCACTACACATAACCTACATATTCTATTTTCAAGTTTCTCTCTCCTATATAGGTACCTACTTCCCACTTTCTCTCTCCACTACTCTTTAACTTCTCATTTTAATGTTATTAAGAAAAATTGTTTTTGAAAAATAAAAAATGCGGATACACATTGTGTTCCCACTAGTATATATAATACATTTAATATTTTTTAAAGAGCATATTAAAAAAATGTTTAGTTAAATTAACCAACTTTTTTATACTTTTAGTAGAAGAGAGGAGAGTCAGAATATAATTATAATGACTTCTTTCTAATATATATTATTTTTTATTTTAACATAAAGAAAACAGTATATATGTCAGTCATTTGAGTTTTTGTTTTAAATTGGAGTTTGATCTTACATTTGGGATTATGCCTCTTAATTAAAAATAATATTAACTTTAAAAAAATTGTATTTTTAATATACGATATATTTTATTTTAAATATTCATTAATTTTGTTTCTTTGAGATTAGTATGTAATAAATTTTAAAAAATTGATTTAATATTTTTATCAGTTTTACCCAAGACATATTTATTATGTTAAAATACGTGTATTGCATGATTTGGACTATTAAATAATATTAGGTAGTAAATCTCTTGTAATAAAAAGTTTATAAAGATTATTATAATATAAATAAGTTAAGAAAGTAAACAAATTCTAAACATATTTTAAAAGTAGTTTAAATAAATAAATAATATAAAAATACGAGAGAAATGCAAATATTTTTTTTAGAAATAAATTAAAATGTTTTAATGTATTAAATACTCAATGATAATGAGATAGATGAAACATATTCGTGGCAAAAATATTTATATTTAGTAAAGAAAAGAAAAAGTCAAAATTGCGGATAGAAAAATTTAGAATATTAAAATTATAATTAAAAAAAAAACTATTTTTCCCTGTTCCTCCCCCAAATCTCAATTCCATGAGCGCAAATTCCCCAACTTTGAAATCGGAAAAATGGACAGCGACATTTCCCGGTGGGTGATGGAGTTCCTCCTCCGCAGTTCCGTCCCCGATTCCCTAATCCAAAAAACTCTAATCGTCCTTCCTCTCTCCGGCGCTGACTCCCGCCTCAAGAAGACCCTTCTCCTCCGCATTCTTCGCACCCTCCTCCTCAAGGCCTCCCTCTCGGAAACCGCGCTCCAAATCCTCGAACTCCTCGAAGACCTGGACGGTGCCTCTGCCTCCGCCGTGCGCCGCCGCGCGTACCTCGCCGTCGCCGTCGAGTGCACTGTCAAGTACCTCGCCGCCGCCCCCGATGACGCCGACGGGGAGTTCTCTGGCGCCGTGAATCGAATCTGGCGTGGCCGTGTGGCGGCGCTGGAGGCGCGCCGGAGCGGGCTGGTGTCTGGAGAGCTGGCCCGGTGGCGGGACGACTTGGAGGCGGCGCTTGGGGATTCTAGGGCTTGCGAGAGGCTGGCGGATTTGAATAGCAGGAGGGAGGCGATGAACGAGGTGAGGGCGTATTTGAAAGAAGCGTGGGAATCGATGGGTCCTTCGTTCTTGGAATCGGTTGCGGCGATGTCGAAGGGTTTAACCAAAGAGAAAGATGATTTTGTTGTTAGTGGTAACAAGAGAGACAATGATCATGAGAATGACAATGATGCATGCATGGAGGATGTGGCAATGCATGATGAGAATCAGGGCAAGCAACAATTGGAAGAGAAAATTGATGCGAATCAGGAAGTGGGTGGGCGTGACTTGCTACTTGAGAGTGATAAAGGTACCTTTTTTTAACGACTGAGTGCTGCTGATTCATGAATTTCGATTTTTTGCTTTGAAGTTTGATCTGTTTGTTACTTGCAAAACAAATAATGTTTGTTTTTGGGTGTTACACTGAGTAGTGCGTGTTTAAAGCTGTGATAGCTAATGGAAGTGGTGGAAGCTTAATTTGAGTTTCCACTACGTGTTTTATCCAGGTTTCTATGTGTTCTCCTGCAACGTTTTTGAAATAGATGTGCTTTTTTTTTTAATTACTCTGAGTTTAACTATATGAATATTTTATCTAGTACCTTAGAATTATACTTTAATCAATGTATGTGTGCGCCTGCATGCAATAGTGTTTGTCTGTGGAAAGAAGTGTGAGTTTGGATACTCAATGATTCCCTACATCATGGATGTGATTTGGGAATGGGTCGTGGATGTGATTTTTCAATCTTAGTTCTAGCTTTTGTGTTTTTTCACGTCTTGAATGTGAATTTTTGGGTGTGGAACATTTTCCTAAACATGTTATTAGTTGCTTCATGTATACAACACGAGAGAAAAGATGTGGGAAATCAATTTGTAATTTTATTGTTTGTCTCATTAAGTATCAACTGCGATTTGAATGGGTGCAAAATGTTTTTTAATACTGCTGCGTATGTGCTGTTACCTTTACCAGTTTGTTATCGTCAAGTGGAACCAAGTAGTATTTTTTCCCCTCACTTTGGAGTCCCCACTCACTACAAAATTCTGTCAAATTAAAATTGGCTTAAACTTTGGAAAGATGTTTCACATTTGTTAAAATTGGTCATTCATTATTTGGAATTAACTTTAACGATGAAGTCACAGTACTGTTCAATAATTGCTATTCTTACTACTGTTTCACTGTTATTTACATTTTTTATTGTACATTTGTGTTCCCAATAGTAATTCAGAAGCAGAATCTTCGGGTTAAACACAAGCACTCTGCACTTCGTGCATGTCATAGGGGAGTTAAAATATCTGGTTCAGAGGAAGTGGAGTCTGCAAAATCATGGAGCAAACATGATTCTGTTCCTTCTGAAATCAGAAAAGTTAGGGAATCCCTTAAATCAAGTACTTGTGAGTTAAGAGCATTGGTCAATGATCCTCTTCCTGATGCATTACGTCTATCTGAAGTTGTAAGATCAAAATTGGCAACAAGTGATACAAATATTGAGCCACCTACTGAAAACCAGAGTTCACATATAGATGTACCAGATCCAGATGTTTGCCAGAGTATTGTACCTTTTCAGCCTAATGATGCCCATCTTCGGGAGAAGTCTTCTGTTCATTGTAGTAATATACATCAGCCCAACCTAATAGAACGGAACAGAAGTGCCCGTACCATTGAGGTAATCATGTTTGTTATTGTCTGTTTTAATTTAGGGGCAGATTCCTTTAAGATTGTACTGTTAGCCAGTGTCTAAGTTTTGATCTAAAGGATGCCATCTTGGTCAAGATAACTTCTTTCATGGAAAAATGCTTGCTATCTATCGGAGTAAGCCTCCTACAAGGATTACCATCTCCCCGTGGTTTCTTTATTGTGTTTAGAAAAGTTCTAAACAATTGCAATACAATGCAACTGGTGTAGCAGCGATTGTGATTGTTATCTAGAAACCACATTTGAAAACCTTGCTACCACTTGATCCAGTGGCCTGTGGATCCCCAAAAATGATGTTGATACTTTGTATTTGTGTGCCATTTTAGTTTTGATTTTTGCATTGGTATATAAGTTATGTCCTTTTATTTTCTAGTGGGATGATTCAATAGACAACTCACCACTAGCAAGACAGTCTAGGAGGAGGAAAAGGAGATGGAGTTCGTTGGAAGAGGAGACGCTAAGGGCTGGTGTAAAAATGTACGTTCTTGTTCTAAACTTGTCAAACCATAATTTTCCTGGTTATCTGTCACAGCTATTAGTTATAATTGCAATGGAAAGCTAATAAATTTTGTAATAGTTTTGTGCCTTGAGATTTCATTTTCTCATTCACCATATTTCTTTTTACACAGGTTTGGAGAAGGAAACTGGGCAACAATCAGAAGTTTTTACAGTAACATATTTGACAATAGAAGTGGAGTAAGCAATCTCTGTCCCCAAAATGCTTTCCTGTGTTTCTTTCTGGACTTGTACCTGTAATAAAACTGATTTTTCAAAAACAATAATTTGAGGTTGATCTGAAGGACAAGTGGAGAAACATGATACGATGACCCCAATGTGCTACTTGAACATTCATGTGTATATCTTGTGGAGGTATTTTTTTCCCTGCATTTTTTCTTTAAAATTTTGCTTCTATTAAGTAAGGTTGATATACGAACTAACATGTGCAGTTTCTTTTATTGCTTGATTCCTTCTGATTAGATTTATGACTGTATTCATCAATACTGAATTAGGTCAATGCAATATTCAATGGGCTTGGTTTGAATTATGGAAGAGATTTGGTTCCTGTGAAGCAAAAACCGAAACACTAGACATGACACTGACATGACAACACCTATAATCTCCTAAATGTGGGAAATGGACACACACACTCATATATATTGAATATCATTGTGAATTATTTAAATTGACAATCCAGATTCATATCTTCAAAATCATATATAAAAAAGTTAGTCAAATATAACAATTTGAATACATTATTTCTTAATACAAAATGGATTTAATCCATCCATTTAAAGTCCAAAAAATTAAAAGATGTAATTCATTTAAGACATTCCATTTCCACCCCTTTGTTGATCATCATCATTGAAAAAGACATCCTCTAACTCAGATTCATCTAAAGACAAATTTAAATGGAGAAGTGGAAATTCAAAAGTCGCAGTAAAGATAAAATGTAAATGTGAAATAGACAGTTTGTTTGTTTAAAGGGGCAACAAAATCTTGGACTCTAGATTTTTTAGTTTCCAACTTCTAAATTTTTGTTCCCTTCATTAGCACTAAGTTGGAGTTGTGTCAAGGGAGTGTCAGAGACACAAAAAATCATTTTTTAAATTCAACAATTTACCAAAGTGTGTGATACTTGTCATATGATGCCGGACACGGGGACATGCCACTGAAGAATCCGTGTCCATGCTTCATAGTTTGGTGCCTCAAATGGGCAAATGCCGTAAGCTTATCTTGAGGTATGGTAAGGTTCTTGGTTTGATTTCTTGTTTTAAGTGAAGGTTGTTCAAGGGTGGTTAGGTTAGGCCTTATGGTTTGGCTTAGATGTAGGTGTTCTTGTTTGATCAAGGATGGTATAGGGTGTTGAGGGTGTGATAGTCAAAGAAGAAGACAAGAATAGAACAAGAAGGCGTGTAAAAGCACAAAGAAAGAAGGAACAAAATGGTAAGATGTTTACCAAAAATTGGCTAGTTTTTGAAACTAGCATGGATGGTTGAACTTTGAATCAACCTTACACCACTCCCATGGAGTTAAGCAAGAAAGAGGATTGTCACTTGAAAACTCCACTCAAGATAAGATCTTTCTAAAGAAAGAAGACTCACTATTTTTCACAAAATCTCTCCAGATTTCACATTTATAAAGTTATGTACAAATATGACCTATGCTCTACTTATATACGAGGGTTGTGTGGAAGGAATGGTCAAGCACTCTCCTTCCCACAGTTATGTCCAAATAAACCTGAATATTAAACTACTAAAGGATTAGCCAAGATACCATAGGTTATCTTTGTATCCAAACAGATATCTATTACATGAAAATCTATTTTCTATTATCTTGAAAAACGTGAAGAGTTCCTCTCCTCATTCCCCTTCTAGTCAACCTTCTTCCAAGATCTTCTTAAAGTTAATTTATCCTATCCAGAGTCACATCAAGTATTGCAATGGTCCTGTTTTTTTTCCCTATTGGATTCTTTCCTTTGTACTTTTCTATGAAGGATAGTATTTGTTTGATGCATCCCTTCTTTGTCCCCAAAAGTGAAGGATTCAAGGTGATTAACAGTGTTCTGTAAATTGGGTCTTGAGGTTTATGGTGGATTCAGTAAGTGTCCAGAACTGTGGCTTCTTGGGGTTGGTGAGTTTGTGAGAGATAGCTGTGAGTTGGTGAGACGTGAGATGTGAAAACAGAGAGGGGACAAGGGATGAAGCCAATGCTTGGTGTGCTGAGATTAAGAGTAGTAGCAGCAGAGGAATGAGTTATCAGATGATGCAGAGTTGCCAGCATAGACAACACACCAGTGATGGAGAGATTGCTTTTCTGTTTCACTGCAACACACTAAACAAATTGGGAATTGGTTTAGTTTTTTGAAAACATTCGAGGCAAATTTCTAAATATCCCCCTCATTAAAAGTTTACCATCCATCTTCTCAAGCATGGTGCTGCCATCATGCCATACTTCCATGACAACACTGACGGTAAGCAGCAATGCTATGAAACTCTGATATTGTTTTGCTCAAATTCAAACATACCAGCCTCCATGTTGCTGGCAAAATATAAATTGGATCATTAAAGCTTGCTAAATTTGATGGAAATTATAATATTGGGAGTTGGTAAAATGCATTCTAAATTGATATCTTGTTGTTTTATGATTCTTGATTATTGAGTGTATTTTCTTTTGCTCTTTGCTTCTCTTCTTCCTGGTTCATACTTCAAATCTTTTAGTTGGAGGATCAAGTTGGTCTATGCGGTAAACAACATTACAGTATTATTGTTATCTGCGAGACTTTGTAATACTTTCAGGTAATGATAATTTTGATTGCAGCTTCTCTCTGCATGATCAAATTTTGTTAAAGCACCATCAAATAGTACAGTTAGTGAGGACCAACTGGTATCCAAAGCCCAAGCACGGCTCTTCCAAACGCATCATTCATCCGTGTCTGGTTTCAACGGCTCAGCTGAAGGTTAGATTTGAAATTGCAGTTTTTGATGATGATAACGTAAATATATTTTTTAATGTAGATTCTAATGTATCAGTGGAGTAAGGTTTCTTGTCATGGTGTACAACTTATAATGAACTCCTGCATCTTAAAATCTCAACAAAATTTTAATTTCATGTTTCTAATTTTGAATAAAGAAATGAAAGAATAGAAATTTCAATATTGTGGTTCCATATTTTTTTTATCTCAGTGAAAAATCAACTGTGGTCGAGATGCAATTAATTTTTTTTACATGTCAAAAAAATTGTTTTTATTAACAAATATTAAACTCTGCACTCAAAATACCCTGGGTGGCACGGGTTCAAAGACTAGTATAGAACAAATTGTAGTGCATGCAATTATATTGAGCTTTGTATTAGTTTTACCTGCATTCATTTTGGCAGCTACTATGAGTAGAGTTTTCCCATAAAACTTGGCAATGTTGTTCAAAACTTGATGAACAAATTGCATCATCATTTTGACTAATGGTAGAGAAGAAATGTTGTAGCTTATTAACTTGCGGTCTACATTTCAGGTTTCAATTCTGGTATGGTTGGGTACTAAAGGAAATAAAGTCAATTTGGAGGTCTGAATTGTACTAGTTATGGTGTTTCAAGTTTTAATCTATATATGCAATTATAATTCCTTGAAAAGGCCACGACCATCATATCGATAGCCATCTAAATTTCTAATCTAACGCATATGTTTTGATTTTGTCTATTAGAACTTTAATTTCTCTTGTTTTTTCTTATTTCCTTTCCTATTTCTGTTTTTCCAACTTTCTCAGGTGATTAGACCACAAAACTAGCTAGGTTTTCAGCACCTTAATTTTTGTAAATGAGGGATTGAATGACGAATTTATACAATTAGACTGGTCGATGCATTTGTATTAAAATCAATAACTAATAAAGAAAAGATTTATACATATTTATATTTATAACTTTATAATTTACAATATTCGAGAGCCATGATTCCGTTGTATTTATTGTATTAAATCTTTTTCTTGATTTATTTATAATAAAAGGAAAAGAAAATTTGAACACCATTCATGAAAAAATCGAAATGTCAAAGTTAATTACATAAACTTATTATTTGTTATTGAAAATATCGGTTTAAATCGGATGGAACAAATTCAACAAGATACCATCTAAATGTTTATTTTTTCTTAAAGACAATTTAAAATGTGTTATTTTTTTATATAGGCATTAATATTAATTAATGACATTTTATTTGAAGTTTTATATGGATTTTAATGTTAAAATCTAATAAATTGATGTTATTTTAATTTTTATTATAAATTTGTGATATTATACTTTTAACATTTTTATGTTATTTAATAGTTATAATATTTTTATTATTACCGAAAGATTCATTGCAATAGAGTGCAGCTTCCCTTAGAATGTGTGTCCAAAAAGAAACTAGTTTCTCCTAATGATGGTTATGGTCTTGGTTGATCCAACGCGGTGAATCAAACTTATTGCTGTTGCTTCCTTCGATCAATAAATTTGATTCTTGCACCCAATAAATTTAAAATTTCAGAACTGCATTTCATTCTGGAATTGGAAATCCACAATTGAAAAATATATTCTGAAAAATAAAATCTGGAATATAATTTTTGCTTTCTGAAAATAAAATTTTAAAATATTGAAAAATCAAAATCATGTTTTGGAATACAAATATATTACGGAAAAAGATATTCTGGAAAAAAAATCTAAAAAAACATTCTAAAATGTTATTTAAGAGAACTGCTTGGAAAAGTTTAATCCAAAAAAAATTAGAAATATATTTTGAAATACTAAATCTGTAACACATTTTAGAACTGCACTCTTTACTCTTATTTTAGAATTAGAGAGGCATTACAAATTCACATTTATTGGTTGCGGGAAGCAAAAAAGCCCAAACTTGATATGCATAGTAGTGAATAATTGCAGGGTGCGGGAAGCAAATGCCCAAACATGATATGCACAGTAGTGAATGACTATTTCTTCCTGCACCTCCATATGTTCTTCTCTCACATCCATAAATTTTCGTATTTCTAAAAATATCTCTCTGTAATATTCTGGATGATATAATCTAGAAGTCTTTTTTCAAATTCATAATTAGTTTCGGATTACATAATCTGAAAGCTTTTTTTCAGATGCATGATTAGTTTACAGATTACATAATTTGGAAGTATTTTTTAACTTTCGGATTATGTAATCTGGAAGTCTTTTATCAAATGTGTGTCTGGATTATATAATCCAGAAGCTACTATGCAAGTGGCACAAGAAGGATAAAAATATATTTTTCATGTTTTGTATGGAGGTGACAAAAGAACATATGGAGGTGCAGGAAGAAACAATCTAGTGAATAATTGCAGGGTCCGGAAAGCATAAGCCCAAACTTGAAGTACATTTTTTGTTTTATTTTTCTTCCAATAATATTAGTACGAATAATTTTTATGTCATGAATGACATAACTAAAGAATATATAAATATATTCCACTCTTAACAAATCAAGTAACAAATAAAAGTGTACTAGAGTGTGTCTCCCCTTCTTCTAGTGAACACTTGCAGTAGGGTTATATAGTAGGATAAGTAAGAGTAAACGAGGAAGATAGATTATTACCTCAGAACCCAAAAAATCAGCTTAAACTGAAATAATACAGAACTAATTAAACAATCTCAAACTGATTAGAAAATTTCATCAGCCAAAATCAAATGCAAGTGTGGATACAAAGAGTAGCTGAATTCATATAAATCCTAATTCTAAATCCTAAAACTTTAATGTTACAACTTCACTCGCTTATCACTTTTATACAAAATTTGTGTCTACTATTTTAGAGAGTCATTTCTCCAACCTTAGAAACATTCCAAAGAAAGTATAAATCATTTTTATAAATAACAAAACAATATTATTTATCTTACATAACTATCCAAGATCGAAATTTAACTAATTACACAAACAAACTTTTACTATTGAAATTTTTATTTTTGAGCATGACACTTTTCCTACTATATGATCGAGAAGAGACCACCCAAACACTTCATAAGAATAATTGCTTTCCAACAATAAGATGATAACAAAATTCATAATGCAGTTTGACCAATTGTTAAAGAATGTTGGAAAAATTAGAAGTAATTTCTTTGGTGTAAATACAAAATGATACTTACAATAGCAATAAGCAGATAAAAGAAAATATAGCAAAATTGAATAATGATATCAAGAATTTTTAACATGAAAAACCTTCTCAATTTGAGAAATAAAAACTCATGAGACCTAATCTAGAAAATTATTCATTATGAAAGTAGGATTACAATAGTTGTTTCTCTCACTCTTGTTGACAATAATACTCAATCTCACCCAATAATGATGAAATACAATGTCTCTTTAGCCTCTTTCTATGATTTCTAATCTCTCACACTATGGTGGATATCTATTTTCTTATTTACTCTCTGCGTTGCTCTTCTCACTTGTTTGCATTTTCTCTTCCTCGTAAGTTTCCTTTATATAGAGAATAATGAAAGGAAAATTTCTTCATAAAAAGAAAGTGGATAATTAACGCTTATCACATTTTCAAGAGAGTTATATTTCCACGATTTTTAGAATAATCACCATTAAGTACATTCAATAGATTAGTTATTAAGATTCATTGATATGGTCCTATTAAAATAAAAAGAGATTCCCAACAAAGAGACTTCTCATCTCCAACCCATCAACATATCCAAATCAACCCATACTAACACTTCAATTTAAACGGTACAAAATTCCACACTATTAAAAAGTAATAAATAATACTTAAATTCATAATATATATACCCATTATTTGTTACAAACTTATATATAATATATGTTTTTTAATTTTACTTTAATGCCATGCTAAATATTAGGTGGCGGGATCAGAGTAGAGTTAACTACTTTGTTCTCAATTCTTACATATTCTCTAAATTCTTTCCAGATGTCATAAAAATTAGCAGAGAAACATTTTAAGCCATTCATTAAAATATTTGTTAATTCTTCTACAACTATTAAATCGGCTCCGAATGAGGTAAATTTTTTAATAAAGAGTATGGTGGATAGCAGATGAAAAATGATACGAAGAAAAAAAAACTAGTGAGAAAATGATAAATATGATGACAAAATAAAGAGAATAGAAAAGAAAAAAAAAAGACTAGAGAAAATAGGAAAAATATATGCTATAATTAGTACTTTGTATATAAAGATGTTTATGATTATCTTTTAGAGTGTGATTTTGACACATTAACATTAACAAGAAATGTCTACAATGAAATTTGGCTGTTGCGGAACATGTAGTAACCCTAATCCCTAGTTTTCAAATATAATCAACACACGCAACATCTTCACTTCTTTGAAACTTCTTGAGCTATTTTTTTTTTAATTTTCTCACAATAAATCATCGCACTGCAAAATTCTCGCAGCCTTTAGTCACTGCAAAATTCTCCAATCTCTCTATATATAGTAGAAATCCAAGCTAATACCCCATTCAACAACAAAGATAGAAAACCCTATTCTTAGATAAGAATGGCAGTGACTAAGGTGGCATTGGTTGCTTCAATGATGGCTTGCATGCTCTTAACATGCTCTTATTCTAAATCAACCTTGACATGTGATCAAATCACTATTTGGCTCACTCCATGCATAGC
>Ga0123342_1009442_pt1 | contig 11684 bp, 2 predicted proteins | sample Turbeawhitnodule_FD_89960 | JGI IMG/M metagenome (GOLD analysis project Ga0123342, IMG submission 89960) | Root nodule microbial communities of legume samples collected from Mexico - Turtle bean Mexico white nodule | ecosystem: Host-associated > Plants > Roots > Nodule | place: Mexico: Nepantla... | reverse complement strand
TCAAGTAAGAGAGGAGAGAGAGAAAGGTGGAAATGATAATGAGATTCATCGAAGTAAATACATAGCAAACTGAGAGGTACATGGCAAAATCACTTTGCCATCCACACTAATTGGACAATTTCAACACAGCACCAAGGTTTAGAACCTTTTATTTTCCCTTTACTACACATATTAACTTACACGTATTAACTTACTTAGATTGAGCAAGCAGGTTCTCATTAGGATCTTTGGAGGCCACACCAGCTAATATTGCGGACAAATCCTCGTTCACAAAATTACATTGCGTGCGAATTTCTCCATCAGTTCCTGTCAGCACTCCAATATTTCCCATTTTTATCATTGACACTATGAAGTTGTCAAAGAAAACGCTTTGGTCACTGCTGAAACTGTTGACAAGGTCAACGGTAACAGCACCAGGAGTGGAGAAGAGTTCTTGGTCGCTCTGAAGCAAGCCGTTGAGTTGCTGAAGATTGGAGTAGTAGGCGTTATCAAACTGATCAGGTGTGGTGAGGTCCAAATCAGTGATGTTATCCACAGTTGCATCCTCAGGGCATATCTCACGCAATACGGCTAAGTAAGTTGGGTTTAGAGTTGGATCAGGCTCACTGTTGTTGAAGTTGTATAATCGGTTTAAGAATGTACTGCACCGAGCTCTTCCAAACGTATGAGCACCTACACATGTATTATCCATGGTTTAATAATGGAAAAATGATCTAAACTAAATATTTATCTATTTGTTGCTGCTAACAAATACGAATTTGATTATGTGTACCTGAGAGAGTAACTAAATCAGTGGTGTTGAGACCTTGAGCTGCAAAGGAAGCCGTGAGTTGATCTATTGTGAAGAAGGGTGCTGGAAGATTTGTATTTGCAAGAGCTTGACTTGCGTTTAAGCTATCTCTTCTTCCTAATGGAACTTCCCACGATGGACCACCTCCCTGTAAATAGATTCAAATATTATAAATCAAAATCGGAACATTTCCATGTTCCAACCTTTTTTAAAAATATATACACTGCAATGTTTCATATTTTCCTCTCTCAATACACTCTTTCAAGTCCCTCAAATACAACTAACTTAATGTTTTGAGACTAATCCTCTGTGTAAAATCTGTGTGTCCTCCTCCTACATCAAACAATTTAAGCACTGCACTTTCAGATTAAAACTTTACGGATTAGCACAGAGAGCCCTAACTGTATCCTCTCCTTTGCAAAAAAAATGACTTATTAAAACTTATAGTTTCTAATTCAGGTAATGATAGCCCCAATAATATTGTTGTTGTGGTATGCAATCATAAAGATAAGTAATTGCAGTGTGAAATTTAACATAAATTACTATAAGATATCTATAATAACGTAGGGCAATTTAGAAAGAAGGTAACTATCTTATAATTAAAACACAGAAAATAATTTTGGGGATACCATATATAAACTATGGTATCTAGCATTATTTTTATTCAATATATTGCACCAAATTGTATGTATGGGTTTTCATTAATTATTTAAATATCACCTTTCACTCTTACGAAACTATGCTATTCTTTTCCTTGAGTTCATTATTATTTTCCAAGAATTAGGGTATGGAATAAGCATTGTACATGTCCTACATTACATACATCAAAAGTTGACTATAATAATTAATACTGCAATAGTATATATATTGAGATTATCAAAATAATTTCTGCCGACCTACTAGAGTTGAATTTTTGAGATATTAGTTATAAAGATACCTAACTTCATCGCTCTGAACATGAAAGAATTAGCCAATTTCACACTCAGGGGTTCGAAAATAAAAAAATTGCTTAAGATTTTTCTTTTTCTTTTGAAGTATATATTTTGGGCAGCTGTTATTTGGGAGTATTAAAACATATATCCCTAGCATCCAGCTGACTACAAGTAGATTAAGGCTCATTGTTCAAGTTTTTTTCATTAAATAATTGCTTTTAAGAAATAGATCACTGAACCCTTGAAAACAGTTTAAAAATTTAGGAAAAACAATAGAAAAATGCAAAGAGAGAGAATATATAGGAAGAACAAGTTATATAATCTTGTCTCCTGTCCAACTTCTGGACAGCTTTTACATAATTGTAGGCTTCTAGATAATTAATTTTGTCATGCGTTTGCTACAACTTTTAAAATAATAAAAATTTAACGAATCATAAATTTGATTACTGAAATAAAATCAATTACTTCTTTAAAAAATTATTGTCAACAAATTTTAATTAGACTTTTTATTTTTTTAAATCTCTAAAACATAAATCAGTAAATTACTTTACTTCAGAATATATTTAAAATCTGAAATAAATTGGTTGTAAACCTTATCAAGACAATATGTTATAGTTCAGGTCTAAATATAAAAGAATGAAAATTTTACTGATTACTAATCATTTTCATACATATATAATTTTCTTTTATCAAGAAAGACTAAATAAAATTTAAAAAATATTTTAGAGATATTTCAACTAGCAAAGTTGAATAGCAACTACAGCAAATATATCAGACTTTTCCTACGAAATAGTGGTGGATAACAAACATGAGAAATTAATATTATCTTTAAAGGTGAGGAATTAAATATTAAGTGTGTTTTACTTCTTGGTTAAATGTAAACCTAAAGAGTTTTACTTCTTTTCTATTTTATTTTTAATAAAATAAAACCTAATCACAGTGAGAGTATTTTCAATTAAATTATGAATGTTTATTGATAATAGAGATAGACCATATAACTGGAGTACATCACTAGCTCCAATTTAAAAAGTTTTATGTTCGAATTTTAAAATAGTTATTTTTCAACTATTTCATTTTTCGATGTTTCGATTGCAACTTACAGATTTTAAATTTGAACCTAATACAAAAAAATTAGAATCCATCCCACATTTTTTAATGGAGAATCTAATCTAAAAGGAACTTTGATTTGTGTTTTTGGTCTAATTCACCATTAGGGCACTATATACCAGTCACCAAATGCTAGGTTGGAAATTACAACTTACCAGAACTGAACCTACTTCAGCTGCAATAGCTAAAATATCAGCACAAGAAACTGTCTGTGGACAGCTATTTTCAACTTCTGTCTTGATGTTATTCACCACATCTAAGCCCCTGAGTGAGTTGGCATTTGGAAGTGCATCTTGCTCACTTAGTATGGTGTCAGTGTTGTTCAGCAAAACTGATCCATCGCAACCCTATCACAAGAATAACAACTTCATTCTTCTTGATTTATCACTCTACTTCTAAATTCTTATATATATACTCCAATTAATATTTTAGTTACTGAAATTAGTTAATCATAGCAAGCATATATATATACTATCGAGGCACCGTCCATTACTTAGACAGCTAAAAGGTCAACGTTTGTTTGTTAGGTTTTAGGATTAGCACAAAATATGAAGTCCATTACTCTTTTCTTTCTCTTCCTTTGTAAGGATCGAAATAAGGTTTGAGAAGAACAGATTCTTTTTTATCTCTGCTAAAAACTCTTGCATTCATCTATATCTAACAATCCATTCAAGAAAAGTTTCTCCTAAATTTTTTTCCCATTACTTTACTGATTCAAACCAAACAAACGTAAGGTTGTGAAAAAACAAATCTAGCTAGTAATTACATATGTTTGCATGTAGAGAATATACGTACTTGAACAAAGCAATCATGAAAATGAAGCCTGACGAGGCTGGCACCGATTCGGGGATCGGTGAGGGAAGCATTTGAGACGACACTAAACACAATATCGCTTAGCGTTGGACATGTTTCGTTGTAGAACGTGGGACTGAGCTGAGCATTAGTGACTAAAAAGCTTGCATGCATAGCAAATGCACAGAACACTGCCACTGCTACTGCACTCATGGAACCCATGTTGAGTGTTCTTCAGTTAATACTGAGTTTGCTTGTGCTCAGATCTCATCCCAAGCCTCTATTTATGGAGATCGTTGGGTGGATTTCTTGTATTAACTATTTCTCAGAAAGGGAACATAAAATTAATATGACGTACGTATTATACTGTATGATGATATCATGCTTGCTCACGACGACTACCTCTTGCATCGTGTAGGGCAAGAAAGAAAGACCAGCAATCATTATCTTCTTGAAATGTTTTTTCTAGTTAATGTGGCTGGAGCACAAAAGCAACAAATTTAAGAAAATGTTAATGTTTCACACAAATATGTTCTTGCGATAAGACCAAAAAACTCATGTGATAAGTTCAGCACATCTTGAATCCAAATTCAATCTTCAATTAATATGGCTGGAGCACGTCAAACAAAATTAAGAAAATGTTACTGTTTCTTAACACAAACAAGAGTTGATGATTAGAATTAGATGTCTACACTTGTTAGATATTGTGTAAAGATATGCTTAGAATTAGATATGAGGTAGTACAATAAATTTATTAAATGTAGACTAATTTAGAAAGCATTATATTTATTAAATTAAAAACTATTTTATAAACTAAAAGTCATTTGATATTTAAAATAGTTTTTATTATTAATAAAAACTTATAATATATATTAGATATTTTATTTTTAGTAACTAGTGATCATAAAAAAATATTTATTTATTTAGAGACAAGTCACTATATCCAAGATAGTCATTTTGAAAAAAATTATAAAATTTTAAACCAACTTTGTTGTCTCAAATTATATTATAGACATGTTATATAGAAATTAAATGATAAAATATGCAAAGATACAAAATTATCACTAAATTAGTCTCAAAATAAGGAATATCTATCACTAAAACACTATTTATTTATCTATTTAATTTTTTATATTAAAATTAATAAATGACAAAAAAAGAAAATATTATAAAATCAACTAAGTAAAAATAATTCATTGAATAAATACATAAGATAAAATTAACTCAATAGAATAATAATAATTTTAATAATATAAAATAAATATTTTAAAATATTAGTAATTATAAAAATTCAATAATTCCAATATATCTATAACGAACAGGCACATAATTAATATTAAATATATAATAAAATAATCTTTTGTTAAAAAAACTAAGCATGCTTTGGTTTTACAAAAGCCAACAAAAATATCTATTTAGAAAAATAAATTAAGTACATTAAGTTTTTCTAAAATTTAAATATTTTAATGTATGTTAAATATTTAGCTTTTGGAACAATGGCATTATAAACCAGCATTAGGCTACAATTGAGTTGGAAAGGTAAGTTAAATTTCATGCGTTCTCACTGTTAAAATTATTTTACCGTTAACTAGTAATTATACAGGGAGGTATGAAAATCAATTCCCTTACAACCCGTTCAATTAGGAGGTATGAAAAGAAGTTAAATTCAGATTGTGGGCTAACAAGTGTGGTGTTTTTTAGTTATGTGGCCCAGTTTCTACTTCTTCTCCTTCTCTTCAACTCTATCTTACACTTTTTGTTCTTTTAGTTTAGGTCATTTTCTAAATACAGTATAATATTTTTTAAATAATTAAGAAGATTGGTATAATCTTTAAGGAAAATTAGTATCATATTTTTAAACAATTAAAAAGGATTAGTGTAGGAGTAGGGAAAAAATGGGAAGTTTTCTTTGTTAAGTAATATCCCATTATGACTTAAAAAAGTAATAGACAAATCATTTCAATTTATAAATAATTTATTATGATGGGTTTAGTTGGTGTATGACATATTATTCATTATTCTTTAAAAAAATACCAGATTGTGGATAAAAAAAGAAATTTCGTTATTAGTCATTGGTAAAGCCATGATATAAAATTATATCTTGATCCTTTTAAATTTGTTTGATAAAATACAAATATATATATATATATATATATATATATATCATGAAATTTCTATAATGTATCAGACATTTGAAGAAATTATTAATAAGAATAAACATGGATTTTTTTTATTGTAAATGCATTCATATAATAACAAAAACTACATCACTACGCCATAGATTAGATATATAATAGTCAATAAGATCTATCTGCCATATACCATAAATAATACAAAAGCTAATTTTCAAACTATTATTTACTGCCATTTATAGTCATTAAAATACATAGAGAAATACTAATATGGTGTATAATGATTGAGAAATAATATTATCTCTTGAGCAAGCGATAAGGATTCGATTTCAAGTCTATAAAAAAATACTTTTTAAATAAATTTCAGCATATAAAAAATTAACTGTCAAATCTAAGTCAAACGATAGCCATGTTAAAAAAAAAAACATAAAAGTTAACAGTCACATGTTCTTACATTTTTTTTTCTGCCAAACAACTTTTATTTTATACTTTTTTCACTATTTTTTAACTAATTTTTTCTCTTAAAACGCAGCGCAAGTAATATATAAACGAGTAAAGTTTTAAAAAAAAATAGTCTTTAATAACAATTTTCACAGTTGATATATTGTTTTTCTCTCTCACGAAATCATATTTTTATGTGTAGGGATTAAACACATGTAAAAGAGTTTATAATATGTTTTGGTGAAATAAAAAATAGGTTTATCATTGTCACTCCATTACTTCTATTCACAATTAAGCTTCCATTATAACTAAATATAGATAATGTTCCCTTAAGAAGCTAGTTTAATACATAAAAGCTCTGCTAACATTTATTGTTTTTTACATCGAACCTATATTTTTTTGAGCATGTGGGCACGAAGCGTCACGAACAAGGTCATGGAAGAAAGATAAAAAAAATTTGGAATCGGAACTAAAAAAAGACTTTGACTTTGTTAGTCCTTTAAATAGCAGTATGTTTAAAAGAAGTGCATGAGAAACGAAGAACGTGATGGAAGAAAGACAAACCAATTATGGAATCAGAACTAGAAAAAGACTTTGAACTTGTCAGTCCTTTAAATACCACTATTTTGAAAAAGACTGCATCACATTTTTACAATTAAAAAATAAGTTTAATAGGTTAAGACGTATGAGTCTTCCCAAAGGATATGCTATTAATAGTTTGTAAGAGATTATCACATTATTTTCAATTTCAAATTTTACAATAATAAATTTCTGTATTTTCTTTTTTATGTTATTTATTTAATTAAGAGTTCAACTCCTATTTATAAGTCTATTATAGCAATTTAAGTATAAATTTGGTGTTCTACAATTTATGAAGATGGGTCAAATAAGCAATATATATATATAGTTGTTGTATAGATTAGTTAATGGTTTGTTGGCGTTGAACATTTTGATAAATCCCTTCAAATAAGATTTCTTATAACAAGGAAAAAGAGGGAGGAAACAAAATATTCAAGGGTAGGAACAATGAATGGAATATTACATTGATTAACATGTATTTAAATATATAATTAGGGTTGTTAGGATTGCAGTGGTAGTAATAAAAGAGTTTAATGTTTACATTTTCAATATAACTTCTTTTTTTTATGTAATACCAATCATCATGCCTTCGTTTTAGTACACTTATAATACTGCAACCAAGATTATTTTCTTTGACAAAATAAATTAAGAAAAGAATTTAGAAAAACATAAAAAAATTGAATATTTCTACATCACAATAAATATAAAAATGTAACTTAACTAAGAATTAAATTAAAAAGGTAATGATAATTAATAATAAAATAATGAATAAATTAATTCTAAAAACTAAGAATATATTTAACAAAATTATCAATTAAATATAAATAGATGGCGTATTTTTTAAAATCATATTTTTCATTAAATATAATAAAACATATTATTATTATTATTAAACATGTTTACACTAATAATATTTATGGATTAAATATATTTTTTATCAAACAATTTTTTTTTTCAAATTTTAGACCAATTATAATAAAAATATTATTTAAATAAGTATTTATCAATTTAAAAAAAAAATTTAAGATAAATAAAATATATTATAATATTAACGATTAGTTAACAAGAAAACAAACGAATGTCTCGTAATATTATAATATCCATGATTAGTTAATAAAAAAAAATTAACAATTTAATTTACACTGAAAATTTTATTATTTAAAAAATAATAAAAATTAATTTCAATAATTTTTTACTAAAATAGTTTATAAAATCTAAAATTTGAATTAAAAATAAAAAATAATTTCAATAAAATATATAAATAAAAAACATATTTAACTCTTGAATTATTTACTGAATAAATCTGCTTGGTCCAAATATGACGTAGTTGACAACAGCTGGCTATATCTAATGCCAAGGGGGATTAGTTAAAAAAAAAGACAAGAATAAATAATGTTAAAAATAGCTGGGATCATTTCACTAATTTCCTTCTATATTTTATCCCATTTTTTTAACATTTCATGATGAAATCTTAGTATTCAACAGTCTTATTATATACGTGTTATGTTGACCAGCACTTTATTTTGTAGTAAGAAGTGGCACTCTCTTTCTAGTATATTTTAATCATTTTTATTTTTTATTTAATAGTTTTTCTAAACTTAAAAGTGGGACTTATCAAATTTATATTATATTTTAGTAATTTCAATTAATTGAAAAGATGAAGAGAATATTAGAGAAAGTGTTAATAGTATCCTCTTATATTAATACTGTATGCTACTCTCAACGAATTAATTTTGTCTGTTATAGTATTTAATATTCCATCTTACTCGGATCTTGTCTGGTTACCATCATAAATATATAGAATCAGTTGTATATAAATTCGAGACATAGACAAATTACTTGAAATTATACAGAAATGGCCAATATTTTTATTGAAATCTTTAAAAGAATTAGTGAAGTGATAATATATAATAAAATATCGTTTTCTTAAAATATTAGTTAAGTTTAATTAAATTTTAATTGTAAGGACTTAGAAGATAATAGTAAAATTGATATGTTTTTAAATGATATAAAAATATTTTATTATTTAAATGAAAAAAATATATATAAAAATAAAAATTCAGTTATTAAGTTTTATTTTAAAAAAATTACAATTTCTCTAAAAGTTTTATTTTTTTTTTCTATTTTTTTTTCTAAAATTCTAACATTCTTGTTCATCATATCAACCATTAGAGTCTCGTATTGAACTTTGAACTCCTGGCAATGAACTCTACAAAATTGTCTAATTAAAATCTCTCTTATAGAATAAGTTTATTTTGTTTTTTTTTTTCTTTAAGTTAGTTTTTGATATGCTTAGGTTTGTTTTTAGATTAACTTTGCATGTTATACTTTTATCTTCAGAATTAGTCTCTTTTAGCTTAGTGTCCTAGTGATATAATTAATTTTTTTTATCAAGACTCTTTAATGTTGGTTAGAATATCTGGATGTAGGGTTGACGTGATCACCAGTTCCAAATTTTTTTATTTATATGATTGATTGTTTTTTAGTAATGTAATATATTGTTTGGAATCAAATATAAATATGTTAGATTTTGATATGGATGATTTAATTTATATGTTTTTGGTTGAATTAAAAATTGAGTTGATTTGTGTAGATAATATTGTGTAAGTTATTATTGAATCTAAAATAAATATTATTTTATTAAGAACATAAGGAATTGATAAAAACATCAATAACAATTAACATAATAACATAGTTACATTCTCCAAAATGACAAACATAGTAACAAGACATGATATATTTGTTGACCCATATGTTGTTTAAAATAACTTTTAAAAACACTTATGCTTTTTGCCCTTAATTTTGTATATATGAGTATCCTTGTCTTACGTCTCTTGTCTATCAAAGAGTATCAATGTATTTATTTTGTCTTACAACAAAAGATTTAGATTTGAAATAATAAAACTTATACGAAAAAGTCTAACTTATACATTTATGTCTTGATTGGGTGACCAACCAAGAGAATGCATATATAATTTTATTGGATGGTTGGTGTTAATAGATTATATTTATAATTTTTGTTCTATCTTGTGGTTGAATAATTTTATTTATACAAAAATATAATAATATATGTAAAAAAAAAATCTCTACCTTCCTTTATATATATCCAAAATTTTTATTTTTCTTGACACTCATCATTTGAATCACGATATAATTCAAATATCTATTATTTTGTTTGACACATTTCTATAACTTTGAATATTTCAAAACTGTTTTTCTCGTACCAAGTCTAATTTATATTTTTTGAGGAGACTTATTTGAATTTGTTTTCCACTCAAATGAGTTTTTCCATTTAATTTATTCATTCAACTCATATATTCTCATTTGATTTAGAGTTTATAATATTAAAAACGAAATGTAGATAAAATTGATCTTTAATAATGTCTTATTACCTACTTTTCATATTTTTATTATTTATTTCGACACCTATATTCATATTTATTTTTTTCGCTTTTCATTTTAAAGTCTTTAATTTTAAAAATACATACTTACTACCTAATATTTTATTTCTATTTAATTATTATTTTTCTCGCTATTCTTCCTTTACTTTTCAGATAGAGTTTGTAATTTAAGATGATAAAAACTAAGAAACATTCGTGATTAAAATAAAATATGTTTTAGATTATACAATAAAAAATATCTATTAAAAGAATTTTAGTTTGTATAATATATAATAATATTTTTGAAGTTTTGGATTAAAATATTAGTAAATTATTTATAAACCAGTTACCATCAGTAAAATATCAGACATTTTTTTTATCTCATTGGAAAGATGCACAGTACCATCTTTTGAAAACTTAAAAATATGTCATCGTCCATCCCTTTCCTATTTTGGAAAACTTAAAAAAAATTGAAATGAGTAACTTTTTTGTTTGTTGTTTTTAGGAGAGCCACGTATTATTAAAGAAATTTATTTTTTTTGTTTTTAAATTTTTATTTAATTTTTGTTTAAACTCCTTTGCTTAAGTTATTTTTTGATTTTTTTTTTCTTGATGAGTTTGGTCTAATCTTTATATTATTGTTTTTTCAAAGATTTTATATTTTTGTTTTTTCTATAACTTTTATGTTATTTTTTATGTGATGAAATATGTTGTCTAACATGAATTTTATTTTTAAAAAAAATAATTTTTTCTTACACTTTCATAAAACTTATGAATAAACAATAATACGAGGATTTGATAAAAAAAAAAAAACCTTTTGGATTGATTAATTAAATATGTGGAAGTGAAAAAAAAATCTAGATAAGTTTATTTAAAAATATATAAAAATGGATTGTCAGATTCAGAATTTAAAATTATATTTTTTAATTAAAATAGGGTGCATGAATTATATTTCAAAATGATCTTTAATTATATTTTACTTTTAGATTTGGTATTCTATAACGTACAATCTAATGATTATATTGAAACACAAATTACTATTTTAAATTGTTCGATTTAAAAATACTTCGAAAACCATAATTGTTATGAAATGGAAAAGACAAAGCAACCATTTTGAAATAAATGGGGTGCAGAAAGAAATAACAGATTATGAAAAGTAAAATTCCATTATTGTGCTTTGATTTTTCTTTCCGGTCTCATGGGCTCTGGTCCATTGTGAAAATAGTATATATAAAAACTAAAATAAATTATTTTTAAGAATAGAAACTAAAAAAGTAAAAATCCATACCATTATAGAGATTAGTAAAATATTTTAAAACTTTTTACTATTAATTAAGTTGGTTTACTGTAACTAGCGTTTTTTTTTCATCAGGGTCTGAACCAAATCGAAGAAAGATTATATATATATATATATATATATATATATATATATATATATATATATATATATATATATTAAGAGTATATTAATATTAACTTTTAAAAAATTTTTATATATTATCTCTCTATATATATATTTTTTTTTATTTAT
>Ga0123342_1009441_pt1 | contig 11684 bp, 9 predicted proteins | sample Turbeawhitnodule_FD_89960 | JGI IMG/M metagenome (GOLD analysis project Ga0123342, IMG submission 89960) | Root nodule microbial communities of legume samples collected from Mexico - Turtle bean Mexico white nodule | ecosystem: Host-associated > Plants > Roots > Nodule | place: Mexico: Nepantla... | reverse complement strand
TGACTATAGTCAAAACTAGGGCATTACTTTATTGCACATACATGCTGGAGGTAGCGTATAATTGCCATAAGGGACCTTGGACCCTTTGCTATAAGGATTCTAGCCTAGAGCTAACACCTACAAAATCCTACCAACATCGTGAAAGGTATACATCAGCTAAACCTAGAGAGAATTATATTACTCGTGTCTTGAATGTTGCAGTATCTTATATATTGGACATCAGTTTCATGTTCAATGTTTGCGCCAGAGTGGGTTTGGTGTTTCATAGATTTATTACTAGAGTGCTGAAGTATTTTTAAAAGTATCATGCATTTTGGCCACTCTAAAGTCTAAGCCTGAATCAATAAGTTCGGATGACTAAACAATCAGTTCAGTCAAATCGTCAATCAATTTGGACTGGTCAGTGACCTTGCTCAAACTTGTAGCCTCGTTCACTTTTGACAGAACAGGAACTAATCAGGCTCAACAAGGGCGCCAAACAAATTTGAATTTTGCTATAAAACGGAGGCAATAAATGTTTCAGTAAGTTGAAAATACGAAAGTGGAAAATAATAAGAGAATTGAAAATGGAGCGAGACAAAGGTTTTGATCTCATGTTTCATTAAAAAACAATTTAAACTCTCTTTCATACCATTGGAGTGGCCCAAATTTGTATTCTCTATGAGTTGCACTCCACTTTAAAACGTCCATATTTGTATGTTCTACCAAGGAGAGGAGAAATAAGCTTCCTTCCAAATCCCCCAACTCCACACTTTCCAGTTACTCAAACAAGCATAGCTTGAATTTAAGCATAAACAAAAAATCTCACCCAAAATAAAAGATTCCTATTCACATGCACCAAGGTTTCTGCAGCTATGAGTAAAGCACCACAGGATTTACATTGTAACCAAAGTCCAGCGAAAATCGGGGTTTCATCAATACTTTCTAGTCAATTGGCATATCAAAACATATTATCGTAGTTCAGTGCTACATTTTGGAGTAACAAACAAGAATTAAAAAAAAAATACAAATTAACCAAGTTATGAATTAACAAAAGAAATTGGCTTCGGTTACTTCGATTACCAACAACAGAAACTATACCAATCTCTAAAATCCAAATTGAGAAAACAAAACATAGAAACCGAGAACGAACCGCGGTGAATGATGAGGAGTTAACGGTGAGGAGCGAGATCTCGTCGACCTTGGGTCTGAACACAGAGATTTGATAATTCGAATTGGAGAGCGAGAGTCTCGTATCACACGGTGACAACTGAACGCTACTGTTGTTGTTCAAGAAGAACTTGTCCTTCGGCGCGAACACGATTCCAAACGTGAATCCGTCGGATCTCTGCACTTGCGTGTCGGTGCACGGAGAGAATACTCGGTTGTTGTCGCCGGCGTCCGCCGGAAACGCCGCCACAAGCACCGCCACCACGATCGCGGCCGCTAGTCCTCTGATAACCTCCATGGAAGAATATTCTAGAAGGTTTCCCCAAACCACACGGAGTCGCTGCGTGCGGTAAAGTGCGAATTTCGGTTTTCACACGTTAACTTCGGCCGTTCATCCCGTTGAAGAACGAATGTAGTTTATAAGCAAAACGACTTCGTTTCAATCAAACGACTTTGTTTGTGTGTGAAACGACTTCTGAAAGTGCTACAATAGTTGTGTTTAGATGTTTCCCGAAACACTTTCCGAGTCGGAGTTACACCCAATCTGTACATTTTAAATAATAATCAGTTTTTAATATACTTTTTTTCATATAGATTGTAATAGTCTAATTTTAATTTTTTTTAAATTATTATATATTTTTCAAAATTTAGTAATATTTTCTTTTCTTTTTTTGCTTTATGTAAAAAAAAAATAGATAACCAATGTTGTAGAAAAGTGTGAACAAGTTCTTCTAAAATAATCAAATAGTCAATGATTCGTGAGAAAATTATCAAGTTGAATTACAGAAGCAAAATAATGATAAAATTTAATTATGATGGCTAAGATTTTAAGAACTGATTAATAGAGTGTTTTAACAGATAAAAGTTTAAACAAACTTGCTGTTGTTGAGCTGGAGCCGCAGTGCCATTGGGCTGGATGAGGAGGATCAGATTTATAAGCCCATACTAAAGGAAGTTTCTTCCTGCACGCCTACATTTTTCTTCCTGCATCCCCACAAAGTTGCGCAAAGACAAAACTGTCCCTATATAAACTGTACATTTATAAATTTTTTTGTATTCCGGATTGCTCCTTCCGGTAAATTTTTGGATTGACGCATCCGGTAATCTCTCGGATTGGTGCTTCCGGCAGTACATGAATGATAGTGTTAATCTAAAATAAAAAAATACAAAACATTCATAATTGAAAAAACCATTCCGGATCTGCCAATACGTAATTCAAAATATGCATTCCGGATTCAGAAATCCATAATTGAAAAAAATCATTCTGGATCCTCCAATCCATAATAGAAATTAGGCTTTCAGATTCCGCAATCTGAAAATCAATAATTTATGCAAACTTTGCTTCCGAAACACCTCCTCATCCAGAATGCAACATGATTCACTTCCGGATTGATGAATTCGTAGCACACTCCCAGATCCCAAAATTGTTGGGGTCAGTTTCGAAATTTACAAAATTGTGAGGGTGCAGGAAGAAAAATGTACGGGTGCAGGAAGAAACTGCCCATATTAAATCATATCATCTTACAATGTTTTTATTAGGCAGCTTTCTATTTACATTCCCCCTTTTGCTGCACAGACATCCCTTCTATTTTATTATTAATATTACATATTTATCCTAATCTTTTTCTCTTCTGTTTAAACCTATGTAGCACAGACAATGACACAGACACGAACACGGATACGACACGGACATGGATACAGAGATACGTAAAATCTCTAAAATGTAGGACACGGGGACACAGATCTATATATTATATAATTATGAATTATATAAATTGACAATAAAGATTTATGTGCACAAGTATGTTCCAGATTATTTTTTAGAACAGAAAGATGTTTTTCATGACTGAATCACAAAGATTTGTTTCTTATTTTTATAATCATAATAACAATTTATATAATAAAGTTTGAATTTTGAGAAAATTAATGTATTTTTCCTTTTTAAAATTGTGTTAGAACCGTATTAGAATTGTCAGAAATCTAACAAATACTTTTCGAATTGGACACTTCACGGATACGTGTCTTACATGTGTCATACGAATGTCGGTGTCCGATACAAGTATCGGACATCGACACGCCATTTAAGAAGAGTGTGTGAGCTTCATAGGTTTAAACCACTCCCATCTCATTTGTACTCATGCACTCCACTCCACACAACATACATGTTTTTTTTATTAGTGACATTGATAAGGTGACAAATAAGTTCGTAAATGAATTATGCATGTCTTAAATAGATGTTCTATTTTGATTATGCACACTTGGGAGAAGATAAAGAAGGATTTGTGTCAAATAAAACATATTAGCAATGAAAATTGATACTTATCATTTGTAAATTAGTGTTTTGAAATTATATATAGTTATCAAACTGACATTAAAGTTATGTCTAAACACGCTCATAAATAAAATAATGGGACTTGATAGTTCGATATTCATCAAAGTTTATATTACCATTCTATAACTAGTTTTATTAATATTTTATTTAATAATTTAATTTAATATTTTATTAATATACAGGGTTGTTAAATAGAACTAAGAAAAAATTATGAGCTGTCAAAATAGTTTTTTCTAAAAAACAAGTATAACCACGAGAAGGAGAGGGACTGAAATCAAAAGTCAGAGAAGAAGCCAAACACTCAATCGAAGAAGAGTAAAATTTTGACATTGAGTTCAGAAAAAAAGTAAAAAAAAAAATAACACAATTATAACAAAACATGTTAACAGATGAAATGATTTTTTTTTTAATTTTAAAAGAAGATTTAACACTAAATAATATTATGAACCCTATTTGGGTTATATGCATAAAATAATTGGCCACTTCACATGTGCGAAGCCAGTGGTTTATGTAATCATGCTTTAAAATACATTATACTTAACCACTCTATTTAAATAATATTACACTCATCCTTATTTTTTATCTTATAATTTTTTTAAAAAAATTCTTAATGTTATGACACTTAGTCCTATATCAAGGAATTTTTCTTTTTTAAGGAATAGTTGTCACCTCATATGTCCATTTAACGCATTTTTCATACATATATATAAGTTATTCAAATTAAGTTATGGTTGTCCCCTTTAGATTTTCTTAAAAAAAAATAGAAACAAGTTTTTATTTTTTAATTTAGTTACAACGAGAAAAAATAAAAAATTTAAGAAAAAATGTATACATAATATTATGACTTTATATTAATAGAAACGATGTTGTGACGGATCAAGAGTACAAATGTCAAAATATTATAGATTTTTTTAGGTTTTTTAGATATAAGAAATTAAAGCAGTGCAAGTGGATTTAGCTACTGAAATTTGTCAATTTTGTTATATTGATCTAACAAAGTTAACGTTTAAAACTGCGATTAATATATTATAAATTACAAAATTATCAAAATATACTCTCATGTAATCAAGTGTTATAGTCATACAATTATTATTTTTAACTTGTACATCTAATCATCTCACTACCTTACAAGAGTTTGATCCAATTATTAATATATTTCATACTTTTAATTTAAAATAGAAGGACTGATCCATACGCAATTTGTTTACTCTAGTGCAGTTTGACTTTTTTAAACTTAAGGATTCTATTATTAAATAAAATATATTTTGCTATTAATGTAGTTGGTGATGGCTTTAACTACACAGATGAAACAGAAAAATACTTTTGATTACACATCTAAACTACAATTAATAAATTAAAATAAATGAAATAAATTTACTAAAAGGTGAACTGAAAAGATGAACTGGTCAAATTGAAAGTTTGTATGTCAAAATACTAGTAGTGAAAACGTTACGTGAAAAAACACACAAGTGTTAACGTTAAAGAAGACACGCATAAATACACGAATAAATAGACAAATTAAAGTGATGTAATAGATCTAATAAGCTCATTAACAAGTAGTATAAATAGATAGAAGGTTTAGTTCAGTATTTTAAAATTTTTTTATATGCTAATTAAAATAAACACTAACTTAATCTTAGATGTATTTCTGCATGTACCACATCACACTTTGAGAGACCATAAAAACAAAGTGAAGTCGAATTCCGAAAGCATTCTTTCCTATATACTTAGTATAAATACAACCTATATACTTAGTATAAGTACAAAAGGTTAAATCAAAAAAATAGCCTAACATTTAATCTGCAATGATGAAGCATAACATTTAATCTACAACATACTATAAGCCAAAAAATAATAAAACTTGATTGACAACTTTCCCAGTAATGCATGGAACGTGGCCATTCTCAAGCATTGACCAGTGACAGATAAGGTTTTCTAATATAATCATCTTTGAAAGAAAGAAATCAATGGAAATATTGACATGAGGGATCATTGACCTGCACAAACCACTGAACATGTAAACATAATCTAACGTTGAGAAACTGGAATGTATTCACATGCAATGCCTCATTACTTAATCCTAAATACATCTCTTTCCTTCATTCAAACGCAACCCTTCATTTCTTAACCTTCTCTCTCTCTCTTTCCGTTGACTTTCTAGCATCAAATCTTCCACAACCCAAATCACCAACACTTCTTCATTGCAACTCCATCGCCATGGCTAACATAAACACTTTTCTTACCCCCCTTCAATCCAAAACCATCTTCTAGCAACCACTTTTTGCATGATTTCATATCATCATCAACACCAAAGGTACTTTTTAGCATATTTTTCTTAGTTTGATTGGTGTCTAGAACCATTGGTTCGTATAGATCTATTAAAAACAATAATGATTAGAGGTGTAAAGTCATAACAGTTGGATGAGTACAAGAGATTAAAAGTAAGGTAAAGGAAGAGTAGGTCTCTTCAAGGCTACAGGTTTGAGTAAGTTCTCGTCTTTTGTATAAGAGTTGAGGTATCCCTGAAATACCTAAAAAAAATCATCAAAAAAGATGGACAACAACACGACTGATTCATCTGGGTTGCTTGGCTCCAACAACATAAGTGGCTTTGGCATGGGCATAGGAATCTCAATTGGGATTCTTCTGCTTATCACAACCATCACACTCACCTCCTACTTCTGCACCAGGTCACAGTTGCCATCTGCTCCAAGGAGAAGAACTTCCACTGGCCCACAATTCCTTGAGCCACACCACACCATTGTTGATGTTGGACTAGATGAAGCCACAATCATGAACTACCCCAAGATGCTGTACTCTGAAGCCAAGCAGAGGAAATCTGATTCCACTGCAACAAGCTGTTCCATATGTCTGGGAGATTACAAAAGTTCTGATGTGCTAAGGGTATTGCCAGATTGTGAACATGTGTTTCACCTGAAGTGCATAGATCCATGGTTGAGGCTGCATCCAACTTGTCCTCTCTGCAGAACATCTCCTATCCCAACACCTCTCTCAACACCTCTTGCAGAAGTTGTCCCATTAGCAACAAGGCGAGATTAATTCATAGTTTCAAATGATTTTGCATTGTTGTAGCACTAGCACCAAGGTTAAGGATTATCAAAATTTCATAAAGTACTTTATTGATTCATTCTATATGTAAATTCTTCTCTTTTCTACCCTTTCTCCAAAACAAAACAAAACAAAAATGTTGGAATTTGACAGATAAATTGGTTCATCATGAGTAGGAGCTAGAAAAACTCCTGAAATTAATGTTTCATTTTTTTCTGCTATGGAAGCTTGAGAACCTGGTATATTGGTAAAGTACTCCACTATACAATTTCTAATTAATAATATAATTTTTTATTTTATTTTTTTATATAAAAATTATATACTATAACAAAGTTGTTAATGTATCACTTTTCATTCATAATATTTTTTAATGACAAAATATAGATATAGTTTTATATAAGAGCTTCTGGTTTTGATTTATAAATAGAATCGATTTGTTTTATATCTTAATAATAATTTGCTTATAAAAATGTACAAAAATGGATTACTCAAGTGTAACTCTAATTCTAATTGAATAAGTCAAAAACATCTAAGGAGATGCATACGTAAGTTTTGTCTTCTTACAAAGTGATTACGTATAAGATCAATCTCGTTTATATTAAAAGAAAATATATACTATTATTTAAACATAAAAAATAATTAATCATTATATTAACAAAATTAGATATCATTTTATAAATAAATAAAAAAATTATTGATATATATTTAAAGTAGTTTTTATTATTAATAAAAATTTATAAAATAAATTTTAAATTAATATATAAGGTATTGATCCATATTTTTTCTCTTATCTATTCTTTCAACGTATGGGTAAAACCTTGTTGAATCTATTTTAGATCTCTTCAACTCGACCTATTTTGGAGGAAGCAAGAACAATCAAAATTAGTTCAAAATTCCTAAGATCTTGGTTTAAAATACCACCATAAACACACATCTTATCAATTTTTAAAATCACAATCCTTCACCGAGTCAACCTTATGTGAATGAAAAGAAAAATGATGTTTGACTACTCTTTCCAGGTTAATTAATTAATATTTTTTTTAATAATATGATCATTTTATAATCATATAATAATAGTAACATTTAGTTTAATTATTAATGATTTAATATTTTATTAAATAATTAAGTAAGTGATAGTGACCTTGTATATAATTAGCATTGACTATCAATATATTAGTACTTGAAATAAAAACTGAAATTAATATTAAATTATATAGTTTATTATATAGTTTCTACACTAAAATTAATTATAATTATTAAATTATTTTATTTATTATAAAACCTAAATTATTAAATAGTTATAATGATTATTAGTATGTGATAGAAGTAAAATCATACAATTTGTTAATATTTCAATTTGTAAAAAATAAATAAAATAAATTTAAAGTATTTGAGGAAAGTTTCGACCAATATACAAAACGTTTTGATTCATCTATAATTTAGCTTCCAAATAACAAGCCTATAAAACATAAATATGATAAAATTGGATTTAGCCTATGTTTTAATCACTGTTTATTTTTTTTCTAAGGTTTTTTTTTTTTTTTGTCGTATACGAATCTTTTCGTAATTTTCAATAACATGCATATGTCTCGAATTTTTTTTATATGGATTAGAATATCTTTGAAATGCTCTAGTTTATCCATTTTATTATTTGCTTATAAAAAATTCTTACTACATTTCTTTATTTAGAGTATAAGTTTAAGTAATTCTAAATTATCCCAATCCAAAGAGCTTTCTAAATAATGAAGTGTATTTAGACCAACATAAGATTTTTTTCGTTCATATTGTTTATTAATTTTTATGCATTATTTGAATTAAAATATAATTAGTAACTTGGTATAAAATTTATTTCAAATAATATATTATTGGATTTTTCTTCAAGAATGTGAACAAAATTCAAAATACTCAACTAAGTTAAAAAAAAAAAAAAAGATATTTATTTTTAGTGAGATGCCCTTTTCATTCCAATAACATAACATGAAGAAACTACATGCCCTATTACAGTGTCTGGTCAGAAAACAAAAAGTACATAAAGAAAACACACTTCACCAACACTTGATGAAGATTATTCAAGACAATGAAAACTAGAACCCTAGGTAATCAATCCTAAACCATGTCAAAAACATGTAACCGATTAAGCCAGTGTTCATTCTTAACAAAAATCAACAAACAGATACTAAGAACTTAAATAGGGCATCATCTCATGAGTGGGTCTTCCACGTGAGAGTCCATGCACGTTGGCACAAAAATGCTTCCTTCTATCAAACAAGACCCATTTCTACAACGACAATGGTGGATGTATAGTCTCAGTGTTATTCACACTTGAAAAGGAGTTTCCACCTGTGAAAAACTGAGTTTGTGAGTTATAAGAAAAAGTGCTCTGAAGGAGGAGTTTCTCACGTTTCTCATTCACACGTTCCTTCAGATCCTCCAACATCTTCTTGCACTTCTCGAGTTGCGTATCATTCATGCTTTCCATCGGTATGGCCCACCAAGAGTGTTCCTCCACATCCTTCATCAGACCGGATTTTTTTATCAGTAAGAAAAAATATAATAAATGTGATACATTTTAGGAGTGACTCAACCTTCTTATAAAACAAAAAAGACATAACTTTCAAAAAAATATTGACTGACTACCCTGTCACAACTAACTAAAAAACGATTTGAAACTCAAAGACTAACCTGTCACCGTATCAACAACTATTAATTGAGTACATGCATACCTTCATCAGACGTTTGAGAGCCTCTTCATGCTTCTTCTCCGCAGTCATCTGGTCAGACAAGTTGTTGAGTTGAGCATGGAGTTCTCCCTCGTCCACAGTGCTGTGAGCCTCGTTGAGGTCCAGCGTGAGGAGGGGAGGTGGTCCTTGTGCCGTGTAGCGTTGGATAACAGGATCCACATTAGGGCTTCCGAAAGAGAATATCTATTTTTTTTAGCAATAAATAAATAAAATAAAATAGAACACTCGAGAGATGTTTTAATCTTTATATAGAAAATAACAAAATCGACCTTATAACTTATACAAAAAAAAGTAATAGATCAATCACAGAATATAAACTATTATAATACAACTGCAAAACTTAAGACACTTTTCAACAATCTAATGCCATGAAGAATCTTTTAAAACCACAAACTTTACCACACTCTACATAAACATGTCTCATAATAAAATATTCATGTTTAATCTACTCAATACCACACAATGTATAACAAAGAATTATGAGAATAAAAAAAAGGCACCATGTAACATGTTAAATGTCTTTATTCACCATAGATATAGCTTTTTCCTAAGTTTTTTTCAGTCTTAATTATTTTATTATCGAATAAATGAAATAAAATGAGACACTTGAAAAAGTGTCCTAACCCTTATACAAACATTTCAAGAGTGTCTCAACCCTTATACAAAATATAATGAAAACCAACATACATTTTTCAGGTTCTATAGACTTCCAAATCAAATCTCGATGGAAATGAATGACAAACCACCTCAAAAGAAATTTACTTGGTGAAAACATATACCTGACTACTTGGTGAAAACATGATCACAGCGATGTCCACACCACAGAGGGTAGCAAGCTCACTGGCTTTCTTGAAAATCCCAGTACGACGCTTGGAGAATGTGACACGAAGGTTGTGCTCGTTGCTCATCTTTTTTATCTCAATCTTCTGACGACCTCTGGTCTTTTTGAGGTTCTTCTTTGCCATGTTTTTGGAATCCATGTGTTACTGTGAGCTATATTATCTGATATGGTATGAAAAATGAGTATGAGATGTGTGACAGAGGAATGCTTGGGTTGAATTTATAGGAATACACAGACTCTGGTTTGGCCAAGCACGAGCTTTTTGTGATCTTTTGAATGCATTAACTGGTTTCTAGATTAAGAATGGCAACCTCATTTGACCTTCCATATTCGGCTTCTGAGTTAATACATTTATACCTGTGGATCATTTTTTTCATGAGCTTTTCAATTGCACTCTCAATCTAATCATTTCTTTTTCAACAACATTTTTTTTAATAATTAATTAAGTACAGCAAATGGTAAGTATTTACTATATGCCAAAATAGTTTTTTTTCCAACATTTGACTTTATACTTCTTATATGGAGTTCTTTGTGCTTCTAAATTTTAAACTATCTCAGAAAATGGAGAGTAAGTTACAACTTTCCATCCGTATACAATTGTGTATGTAAAAAATTTATATGTATTTGGAATTTAAAATGTATTATGTAACGGTCATAAAATGTCTTCTGAAAGACATATTAATATTAATATTAATCATATTTTTACTAAAGACTATATACTAATATCTAATTGAGGTTAAGGTCTTATCCAAATTTGATGTATGAACATTCTTTAGTTTTCCATTTTTCATCACCTGGTATTTTTATTTATATGATAAGATTATCACTCCATCACACATGCTACTATAGTCACATGTGTTAATACCATTATGGTTGCACATCCAAACACTCAGAGAGGCACACACATTAGCATGCACCATATATTCATTACATCAGTGTTAGAATCCTTACTTACATCCTCAATGTACAATATAATTTCCAAGATATCTTTTTGAAGACACATTGGAATTAAGTGCATTCCTACCAGAGACTAACATTTACTGCACACACATTAGCATACACCATATATTCATTACATCAATGTTAGAATCCTCAATCACATCCCAATGTACAATGCAATTGATAAAAATATTTTTTCAAAGACACGTTGGTATTAAGTACATTCCTACTAGAGACTAACATTTACCGTAGGTCAAAGTGATTCATATATCTACTTATACAAGCCTAATATATGAACTTTCTTCATTTTTTCACCACCTTATGTCTTAAATTATATGATGAACATAATTTATATGATGAGATCATTATTAAAGTCAAAATATATGTTTTATTTAATGAGTTTACATGGTTAACACTCCACCACATAGGCCACTAGCCACAAGTTGATACCACCTCGTGTATCCACAATATATCATAAGATATCATCATACACACACACACACACACATATATATATATATATATATATATATATATATATATATATGTGTGTGTGTGTGTGTGTGTGTATATATATATAAAAAAATATAATATAACACACACACATAAAGAG
>Ga0123342_1009439_pt1 | contig 11685 bp, 6 predicted proteins | sample Turbeawhitnodule_FD_89960 | JGI IMG/M metagenome (GOLD analysis project Ga0123342, IMG submission 89960) | Root nodule microbial communities of legume samples collected from Mexico - Turtle bean Mexico white nodule | ecosystem: Host-associated > Plants > Roots > Nodule | place: Mexico: Nepantla... | reverse complement strand
CTTCTTCTTCTTGATTTGCCATTACAAACTCAAAATATAGTATTCAATATTACAAATAATTTCAAACAACCCAAGGCGAACCTTCGGCTCTTGATACCACTTGTTGGGAAAAACGGGTAATTTTCCCACTAAAACAGAACCCTAATAGAACTACCCGACAAATAATATTGAATAAATAAAGCGAAATAATAAAAGAGATAAAGAGGAAAAAACACACCAGAAAATTATTAACGGAGTTCGACCAATTTAGCCTAATCTCCGAGCACAACAAAAACAACTCACTTTTATTATTATGGGAGAAGATATTACAAATTGGGATATATAACAGTGAAGGGGGAGCGTTTAATTTATAACCTCAAACCTCCTTCCCAAACAATGAACCCACTGATGTGGGACTCGGGATTAAGCCAAAATCAAGAGGTTGATTCTCCTCAATCCAATGTTGTAACTCCATAATTGAGAGTACTATTTTGTAGCATTAGCTTTTACCATTGCTTATGCAATCTTTCAAAGAGCGGCAAAATTATCTATTATAATACTAACTAAAAATCTTTTTTTAAAATCATCTATTATCTCTGTCAATTTTATTCTTTTCTTTAAATTGAATATATCCATAAGAACTTTTTGTTATTCATTTTTTTTTGCATTTTGATTCTCAAACACCATTGCAAGAGTGTGATTGAGAACATAAGTCTTTAAAGTAAAAAGCATAAACTCCCCTTATGTATAACTTATACTATAGTTTTATATTTTTTTTTTATAAATTACACTTCCTTACTATTTAGAACAAAATGTTCTAAAATGACATATTTTTTAACTTTTAATACATTTTCTTAGTTTTAAATAACTTTGTTGTAGTCTTATACCCGTATGTTTCTTCTTTATCTTTATTAAAATCAAAATCTATAACATCAGTCCCATAATTCGTTTCTAACTGAAAACATTAGATTATAAAGATATAATTTAACATCTCAAATTTAATTTATATTCGTCCTCTTTTTGTCAAATGCTTTCTTCTTTAGGGGTAACTGTTCGTAAATTTTGACAATAGAACTTCTCATTAGGACCAACAACATTTTGAACATATATCTCAAATTCACAATTTCCTCATGTAGAAAAACAAGACAAATTCAAAACAACTATTGCATTAACTAACTCCTTAAGATTATCAAATTGTTCATTGTTTCCCTTTCCACTATATAAATAAAATATATATACTTAATATATATACATAGTATATATAAATAATATAATATAAATGAAATAATCATAAATAATATTAAAATTAATTTTGATTACACAACAATTCTCAACCCACCTCTGAATACGCCAAATTCTATTTGCATTACATTTTTTTTTTCATAAAAAATGACTTCCTTCATTACACATCAAAAGTGTTCTTTAAGTATAAAAAACTAAAAAAAAAAATCAAAATATAGATTGTTGTTCTAGTATTATTAAACTTTACATGTAATAAATATTACATGGGGATGTAGCTCAGATGGTAGAGCGCTCGCTTAGCATGCGAGAGGTACGGGGATCGATACCCCGCATCTCCAATTTTGTATTTCATTTTTTTTTGTATTATTTTCAATAATCCTTCATTACTCTTGTTCCTGGTATTTGTTCCTCTCCTTCTTTTGATTCATGGAAGAACACCCTGAATCTCAATGTCACTACTCAAGACAACAGCTCTTCTTCCCAAACCTTGTTCCACCACCACCCTCAGTTCTCTACAATGTGGAATCTTGCTGCAATCACTCTCCAATTCCAAATCCTTAACCCAAGCTCAGCAACTCCACGCCCAAGTGACCACCGGCGGCACCCTCCGCCACAACACCTATCTCGCCACCAAGCTCGCCGCATGCTATGCCGCCTGCGGCCACATGCTCCATGCCCAACTCATCTTCGATCAAATTGTGCTAAAGAACTCGTTTCTCTGGAACTCCATGATCAGGGGCTACGCCTGCAACCACTCTCCCACCAAGTCCCTTGTTCTCTACCGTGATATGTTGCGTTTTGGACAGAAGCCTGACAATTTCACCTACCCTTTTGTCCTCAAGGCCTGTGGGGACCTTCTGTTTCGCAGAATTGGTAGAAAGGTTCACGCTTTGGTGGTGGTTGGTGGGTTGGAAAAGGATGTTTACGTGGGGAACTCGATACTTTCGATGTACTTTAAGTTTGGTGACGTGGCAGCTGCGCAGGTGGTGTTTGATAAAATGCCTATGAGGGACTTGACTTCTTGGAACACCATGGTGTCGGGTTGTGTGAAGAATGGGGAGGCTGAGGGTGCTTTTGAGATTTTTGGGGAGATGAGGAGGGTTGGCGTTGTGGGAGACGGGACCACCTTGCTTGCTCTTCTCTCTGCTTGCGGGGATGTTATGGATTTGAAGATGGGTAAAGAGATTCATGGTTATGTTGTTAGAAATGGTGGGAATGGGAGAGTGCATAACGGGTTTTTGGTGAATTCAGTTATTGACATGTACTGCAATTGTGAGTCTATATCTTGTGCCAGGAAGTTGTTTGAAAGGTTGATAGTGAAGGACATTGTGTCGTGGAATTCTTTGATATCCGGGTATGAGAAACGTGGGGATGCTTTTGAAGTTCTAGAGCTTTTTGGCCGGATGGTTGAGGGAAGTGCAGTGCCGGATGAGGTGACTGTGATTTCAGTGCTTGGGGCTTGTAATCAAATCTCGGCTTTGCGGTTGGGCACGTCTGTTCATTCATATGTTGTTAAGAGGGGTTATGGAGTGAATGTAGCTGTTGGAACTGCACTTATTGGCATGTATGCTAATTGTGGGAGTTTAATTTGTGCGTGTTGTGTGTTTGATGAGATGCCTGAGAAAAATTTGGCTGTTTGGACTGTTATGATTACTGGCTTTGGAATTCATGGAAGGGGAAGAGAGGCCGTCTCCATTTTTTACGAAATGTTAGGTACAAATGTGACTCCAGATGAGGGCATTTTCACTGCAGTTTTATCTGCTTGTAGTCATTCTGGATTAGTGGATGAGGGTAAAGAAATTTTCTATAAAATTACTAGAGTCTATAATGTAGACCCTGGACCCACTCATTATTCATGTTTAGTGGATCTACTTGGCAGAGCAGGGTACTTAGATGAAGCATATGCAGTAATAGAGAGTATGAAATTAGAACCCAATGAGGATGTGTGGACTGCTCTTCTTTCAGCATGCAGATTGCATCGAAATGTCAAGTTAGCAGAGATCTCGGCACATAAGCTTTTTGAATTGAATCCAGATGGAGCGAGTGGATATGTTTGCCTTTCCAACATCTATGCTGCTGAGAGACGGTGGAAGGATGTAGAAAATGTGAGGGCATTGGTGAAAAAAAGCAGATTGAAGAAAGCACCTAGTTACAGTTTTGTTGAGCTAAAGAAGATGTTTCATCAATTTTTTGTTGGGGATACTTACCACCAACAGTCGGATGATATTTACGCCAAATTGAAAGACATGAGTGAGCAGCTGAAGAAAGCTGGATACAAACCTGACACTACTTCAGTTCTTCACGATGTTGAGGAGGAAATAAAGGAGAAAATGCTTTGGGATCATAGCGAGAGGTTGGCACTTGCTTTTGCTCTTATTAACACTGCTCCGGGGACCACAATCAGGATAACCAAGAATCTTCGTGTGTGTGGAGATTGCCATACAGTAATTAAAATGATTTCTAAGCTCACAAATCGGGAGATTATCATGCGAGATATTAGTAGGTTCCACCATTTTAGAGATGGCATATGCTCATGTGGTGGATATTGGTGAGCTGATGCAAGTTTGATGAAGTAGTAGATAAAATTCAAATGAAAATACAAAATTTTGGTCCATGGAAATTTGATAGCTAGAAAAAGAAGCTAATTATGAAAGGAAGTTGATAAAAAAATTCAATAAAAACTGAAATGTATTCTTCCCATTGTTAAGGAGGCCGACTGTAAATTCGCTGACAATATGTCTACGCTAGTTCAGATTCAGCTTGGTGAAGAATTTGCCCATCCACTATGAAATCCTATGATCCATTTAGATGAAGTTGCTGATTTGTTATCTGATATGAAAAGATATCTTTGGATGTTTTGCAATTACAAATGTGGCATCATCAATTCACCATTGGCATTGCAGATGAAACAAAACTGTCTCCGTAATCTGAAGTGTTTGTTTTGCCTCAAAGCCCCAATACTAGGAGGCACTTTCTAACTATAAAAGAAGCTCAAGTTTCCAGTAGTTGGACAGAAGAACTCAACTCCCTCCTGGCTGTTGTACCAAGCATGTCAAACTCAAATTCAACCAGACATCGTACCTTAACATCCAAACCGTTTTGTCTTGTGCTCAAATAGATGGATATGATATATTTATTACTAAATCATTTTCTGTGTGCTTCTCTAGAAGTCCTAACAACAGCCACACCCAAGTAAGTTCTCAAATAGTTGTTATTCACAAACAAAATGCTCTTGAAGTATAGTAACCGATTACGGCGACAACTGAGATGGAAAGACCAAAGAATGGAAGGATTTTAGAATACAGGAGGTGTGTTAGGAATAACAGACGACAGGAATAGAAAGAATGACAGATTAAATAATGGAGTAAAGGAAAACTAAAATAAGATGACAGTGAACCATTAAAATGGAATGCAGCTTAGAAATTCAAGTACATATAATCTATAGTGGAATCAAACTTATATAATGAATTGCAATTGAAGGCAAAATCATCCCCTTCCAACCCCACCCCACCATCTAGACCAACCAGGAAATTTTAACCTGATAGTTTTTTGCAAATATGCCGGAACCTTTTATTTAAACTAGTTGTGCGGTTTCACTTCTAGAGAAAAAACTTGAGGAAGACAAGGACTTTAAGGAAATAATGTCTTGTAAATTTTAAATAAATAGCAATGAAATAGTCTACACATAATAAAACCCAAATTCCATATAACTTCAATATGTATGCGTTATCACGTTATCACATCGGGATGTGGTATGCCAAAGCATCATTGCTAATATATGTCATAAATTTGTTACTTGCCTGTAGTTATAGATCTGTCTAAAATTAGTTAATCATGTGTTCTAAGCTCTAAAATATTTATTCTTCTCGTAGTTAGAGACTATATCTGAATTTATTTGTCATGGAAAGCTAATTTGTAATAGGATTTTATTCCCCTGGATAAGGTACTTGTGATATAATTTACAGTTATTTGGATTGGGCCATATAGTTTTTAAAAGATTAAGTTTCTTTTAAACACTTAATCACATTTGGAGAATAATAATAATAATAAGGGTTTAAGATCATTCGCAGGTGTCAGTTGATTCTCAAATATGTGCTGCATGAGCAAGTTTCACCATTTTAGAGACAGATAATTTTGGGTTGCAATAATCAGCATTGATGCATGTTTGACAAAGTAGTTTATTAACTTCATACATAGGAATACACACATGAAAAGTACACACACGAGTACTGCCTCTTAGATGTTTAGACATTGCTACTTCATGGCATTATAGTACTGCTGATTTTAGTGGTGGGTGCTTTATTTATATCCTGAACGGTATCTATTATTTCCAGCAGATTCTTCTTTAATTATTCTTAGCACCATTGGGAAATCAACCATCAATTTTCATGTCTGTCTCTGGAAGCCAGGGGAATGGCGGTATTGGTTTAGTCGCTTCAAGAAGAACCTCAATGGGAATCTTTGGTGCCGATGGCTTCAATGGTGTTGTGCCAGCATTGTAGTTTTGAGGGTCTTCACAGTGACCCTGTAATTTTAGGGGAACAGGATTAGGAGGCTACAAGGTAGTTATGCATTTGAAGAAAGCTCACATATCATCTTATAAGCACATGCCTAACGGCTTCTCACCTGATCTGCATGCATCTTTAGCACAAATTTTTTGAATGTATCATAATTTGATTGTTGCAGTAGATCATCTGATAGACGAAGATATGTTACTCCAAACATCTTTGCTTTTGGAGGGCCATTTTTGTTGACGCCTTGTGGCCTTGCGTTCAGTATGATTTGGTTGTATGCTGTGGAATCATACCTGGGAAGTGCATTTTCTCCAGCAACTAGGATGTCTTCTGTCCAACCACCACTCAATACCTGTGCATGTGTTCATGTTTGGCAATTTAACCACTCTAATACAGAGCATTTACACTTGGCATCATCTTTAGAAGCAGAACAAGCTTTAAACTTATGAAAAATTTAATGCATTACCTGCTGAACGAGCTCCGCTGGTCCACTTTTGGCATCTGAGCTTTGTTCTGAGTCCCTCATCTCAAGACAAGTAAAGTTCAAAATGGCATGATGGCGAGACAGCATTCTTGCAATGGGACGATATCCGTCCCTATCATTAAGGTTGTAATATCCAGCAGTAAGCTCAGCAGCGTGATTTTCAACTTTGTACCACCAGTGGATTCCAGATACCTGTTATCAAGGTCAGAGGTTAACCATCTGGTAGAAAATGAAGGAGACTATTAATTGAGGTTCTATGAAGTTTACTTTGATCGCTAATTTGACTTTAGAGCCCAGGAAAGCTTTGTTGGCTTCATCTAGGATTTGATCACCATGATTCAGCAATTTGTTTGAATACCAAGTCAAGAAGAACTTCCCTTTCTCAGTGACATATGTGCCATTTGATTTGAAGAATCCACTAGATTCTGGTACATCATTGTACTGGCCTGCGTCATCTGGTAGTTCCCATTCAGGATGGCCAGCACTTACTACAGCTTCTTTATAATCAGCCTTCAAATATTTGTCATAGCACTGCAGATTGCACAATTTCGTTCTTATTATGATGCTTCAGTTGTTCAAATAATCAAATCCCAGTTTGGATGAAAAACAACTTTGTTTTGAAAGCTAAGACCAGACTCACCTGAAATTCTCCAATACCAGGAAATTCCCATCCTTGATTTTGTGGATAAGAGGGATATCTGAGCTCTCCTGCTGGGCCAAGCCCTACTTCAATGTCTACAATAAGCCCAGATTCTAAAAAATCTGACATGTTTTCTCTGAAACTCTTCATGTAGTCACTGTATATCTGCATATAGCAACAACTTTAAACATGCTGTGTAATAATCAAGATCATTGTTCCTATATCTAAACATGTAGAAGTCTATCTGAAACATGTCTAGCCTATTGTTACACAATAAAAGATTGTTCGATGAGGATTTGGACTTTCCCACATAGAATGAATATGTTTATCTTCTTTTATTGACATTTTTTCCTTCATATGATGGAAAGAGGATTGCGTAGCAAGGCTGATTCAGTTTAGTTAGCATCTTTTGGGATTAGATTATACAAGTTAAACAGACAACTGACAAGTTCAACGTAATAGACTGAATCAGTTTCCTTGTTTTTTAGCATGTCATTATTAGTAACACTATACTTCTTAATTTTAATACATGTTGGTGAAAACTAGATTATGAAGCAGACCAGGTCCATTCTTTTCGATGACACGCATTTATGGTAGGCAAATATACACATGATACGTTCATACGTTCCTTAGGAGTTGACAACAAGAATGCTAGTTATAATAAGAATGATAATCTTAGTTCTCTTAGTTCACCTCAATGGCTGTTCTTCCATGGAATATAGGCTCGTCGTCCACACCAACACTTAGATACTCCTTATTCCTTGTGCCTGAACGGTTGGTGTAGAAGATATCAGGATCAGATTCTCCAATGTCAAGCACCCACTTGGGAATTGGGATGTTAACTACATCTCCTACATTCCCTCCACACTGATGGAATGACATAATAGCTTGAAGTTTCAAGCCACATTCCTGAACCAGCTTAAACAAGCTCCTATAGGCACTCCAATCGTACTGCTTAGGCCCCTTTAGTTCTACGATCCCCCACCACACATCAACCATAACTCCATCAATTTCTGTTGCTCTTAGCTTCAAGAGCTGTTCTTTAAGACCATTTGGGTCTCCAAAAACATTGTCAACAGTGACAACTCCTAGCTGCAGTAGTTTGAAAGATAAATAACAAAACAAGATATAATTAGCTTGTGCAAATACATGGTATAGTCATTTATTATGTTTCCATGCAAAAAAACTGGTAGCTTAGAAACACACTAGTTTGTGTGCATGACTTACAGGGAGCATGACATAAACTGGAACGTAGTTTTGTAACATGTTTCTGTCCGAAGTAATAACCATCTTGCTGGTTGCGTTTTTCTCTTAAAAAAGCCTAAGTTGTCTGATAGCTATGGAGATCAAAGATGAGATGCTAGGTAGAAGTTGCTGGTTGTTGAAGTCACGACAGAAGGAGGCTTTTTATAGACAAAGGAAAGAATAACTGTGTAATTATAACCAGAACAAAGTGAAAAGAATAAAGTAATAAAGAACTTGTCGTTGCTCACTTTTTATGACTTGTAGTCTAAGGAAAATAATTTTAGAAATTAAAGTGAGCAAAATAATTGTTCTGTTCCTTTTCTGTACCCGTTGAATTTGTATTATAGTTGGATGGTACAGTGGAAAATGAAAATATAAATGAAAGTGGTTTTAAATAAAAATAATGTAAACATAGTTCTATTATAATAACTTTTTATTGTTTATATCTTATTATTTTATTTAATATATTTTTAAAAATTGAAAATAAAAGTAAAAAATATAACTCATAATTGATTATGTGATACTTCTAATTAATTTATTGTAGAGTATTTTTAATGTGAGTTGTTGCTAAAAAGAAAATTCAACATAATCAATGAGAGAAAAGTTTCTCCTACACCATTTTTATATTTTCACCATTTTTTTTTTCTTTCTAGGTTTTAGGATATGTTCTGAGCTCAAATCCATTGAGAGATAACATCAATATAATCAATCATTATATAAAAAAATAGTTTGTTTTGAAGTTAAAAGTTTCATTATAATTTTGTCTCTAAGGCTGCATTTGTTTCAAAGTGGAAAAAAGGCATAGAAAGACTGTTTGCAATGAAAAACCAAAGGAATCCACCTAATAAAAAGTTATATATATATATATATATATTTTAATTAATTAATTTTAATTTACTTTTTTATCATTTTTATTTTAAACTTAAATTATTATTATTATTATTTAAAATTTAATTATAATTTAAATATAAAAAACATAATCAAAATTATAAAAAAATAATTATTATAAAAAACATAATTAATAATATTATATATAATAAATTAGAAATATAATAATAAAAATAAATATATTTTTTAATAATTAAAAAATAAATTTATCTAATAATTATATTAATTAAAAAAAGTAAAGATAAAAATAATATTATTATTAAATATAAAAATAAATTTTTATCAAATATTTATAATTATAAATATTTAAATAATATTTTAATTAAAAATAATTATAATTTATAAATAAATATATCAAATTAATTTTTAACCACTTTTAAATATAAGGATAAATATGTAAACTTAAATTTTTATCAATTAAAAATATATAATTTCAATCACACTCATCACATCATTCACAAACTTTTATAAACTTTCTCCACACTTTTCACTTTATTTACCTTAATTCAAACACCCCACCTTTGTTTACACTTTCCCTTCAAAACATCTCAAATTCACTCCTTCATTTCTACTTCTTAATTCAAACAAAACATAAAAGATATCTTAGATGATTAAAAAGAAAAAATGTATTTAAATTGTCATTAACCTTGACTTTTAAACATGAGGACTATTACCTAATTTTCTATATAATTATAAAAAGGAAAAATATAGATAATTGTTTTAAATATGCTAAAACATTTTTTTTCTCATCTTATTTTCAAGTCAATTTTATCCTTTAAATTTTAAAAGACACTTTAATCTTTAAATTTTTGCATAAGATTGTTTCATCATTTCTTTTATTTATTAACGATGATAATATTAGTTGAAGCGATAAAAGTCGTACTTTATTGAATTGATCAACATAGTATAGTAAGTTCAAATTAGAATCAATTTAGTATAAGAAGATGTTTTAAGAAATTAAATATAAAATTTCAAAATAAAATATGCATATTTTAACTTTCAATTTATCACCATGCTAGTTTTCTGCTGATAAAAAAACTATGCTAGTTTTGTGTAAGTGACACATTCCTTTCCCTTTTAGCTTCATTCAAATCCTTGTGATGTTTTGATCAAATCTTTGTGATGTTTTGATCATATCCTCACCAACACACACCATTTTGTTTTTGGAAGTAAAATATTTGTGTTAACATACTTATGTTTATCAATTAATTGTTATGAGTCAGAGTAACATCTTGATTTTGCAAGGCAATGAATGTGGTTCTGAATGGAGGGACCCTGACTACGTGGTCAATCTTCCTTCAGGAATTGCTATTTTTCCTGATGGGACTACTGCACAAGCATTGATGTCACAGGATATGGTGGATCTCTTTTGACTGTGACCTTTCAAATCATGGTTGATTCAGTTCCAACATCAAAACTCTCTTAGATCTGTTGCCACTATTAACAACCTTATTGCTTGCAGTGTTGAGAGAATTAAAGACAGCTTTATCTAATTGAAGTTGCAATGCATATAACTGGAAATTAGCATGCAGAATTCACTCTGTCAAAAGGAACTTGGCATGGTGAATTTTGAAGCCATCATAGGAAGGTGCAGGGGGTATGAATGCATATACTGCAGTTCATTTTCTGGAATTCTGCAGATGCTTTCAATGCTTTTTTAGATGTTGATTTTGATGTAGATGAGGGATGGGAAACTGCAATCAATATAACTTAAGTTTGTTTTTAGCAAGATGCATTGTCTTACTTTGATGCATAATTATACAGTAAAAATTAGACATTCATAATCATTAGCTTTCGTCTTGTTAAATTATGTTTTAAGATTATTATGTTTCTGGTTTTGCTAGTAAGATGGTCAAGAATTTATATAAGGATTGGAATACTTTTTAAAGTATTTTTTTTTAATTAATTAATTAATTTTTTTTGATAAAAAAAATAATTATTATAAAATTATGTCTTTTCTTATAATCTAGTTGAAATTAAAAATTTCTTAATTATTGTTTCGATTAAATATCATACAGTAATTCATATATAAAAATACATATAAAATTAAAGTTATTACTCAAATAAACCAAATTAGCAACGGTTATTGTGATGCTCTTTCAATTTAATTATTAGAATTATAAAGTTAGTTAAAATCATTTTAAATACACTAATTTGGGTATATATGAAATTAATTAAAACCATTTTAGATGTACTCCTAATTTAGTTTAAAATTAATTAAAATCACTTCAGATGTAATTCTAATTTAGTTATATAAAAATTAATTAAAATCATTTTAAACGCATTTCTAATTTGGTTACATGAAAATTAATTTAACTACTTTAAATGCATTTCTGATTTGGTATAAAAATTAATTAAAAAAATGTAGATACACTTATAATTTATTTATTTATTTTTTATTTTTTTTATTTTTTATAAAGTTTTCGTGTTAGGCATCACTATGCAACTTGACATCTCAGCTAAACTGACACCTCAAGTAACAACAATCATCTACCATCACATGAAAAAAAAAATTATTAAAAAAAGAAAAAGAAAGAAAATACAAAAATATGGGGGGACTAGACCAAAATCCATATGTTAACACAAACGATACATAGGTAGATTATACCTATTCATAAAGAATTCTAAGAACAGACTAGCTGGGAGTCTATTATACCAATGAAAAGATTCTCTATGAATAAATCCTAAATTAG
>Ga0123342_1009438_pt1 | contig 11689 bp, 10 predicted proteins | sample Turbeawhitnodule_FD_89960 | JGI IMG/M metagenome (GOLD analysis project Ga0123342, IMG submission 89960) | Root nodule microbial communities of legume samples collected from Mexico - Turtle bean Mexico white nodule | ecosystem: Host-associated > Plants > Roots > Nodule | place: Mexico: Nepantla... | reverse complement strand
TGGGTCATGCTGAAAAAACGCGCAGGGATGCACGTGGCGATTTTTTCGGCAGTGCAGCATTTTCCTCGCCGCGAAGCGGATTGCCCGCCTGCGCTCTGACAGTCGGCGGGATGTCGCATCGTCAAGGAACTGTCCCTTCGCGCGAAGCCAAACTTTTCCGAAACAACAAGAGCCAAGCCGTCCGCATCGCGGCTGACTTTGAGCTCCCCGGTGACGGCGTGATGATCTACCGCGACGATCGGATCACCATCGAGCCGGTGCACCGCAAGAAACTGCAGGATGTTCTGGCAGGTTGTGACGTACTTTGTCCTGAAGATGATGTCGACGAGTCCCTGCTTCCTGCGAAGGCAATCGACCTGTGAGCAGGCTTTATATGCTGGATACCAGTATCGTGTCCGAACTTGCCCGAAAACCCGAGGGGCATCGTCGCTCGACGCATCGGCGAGGTTGGGCCAAATGCAATATATGTCAAAATTATCATGGCGTGCGAACTGCGCTACGGCTGCGCCAAGAAGGGGTCAGCGAAACTTCTGGCTCAAATCGAGGCGATCCTCCTCGACAGCGTGCCCGTGCTCGTGCAGGACGCGCCGGCCGATGCCGAGTACGGCGGCATCCGGGCCGAACTGGAGGCCGCCGGCAAACCTATCCGCGCCCACGACATGTTGATGCCGCCCATGCATCTGCCCTCGGGTCGTTCTGGCAAATGGATAACAATCCGGATTCGACAAAAAAATCATGTGCAATTCCGGAGCCTTAGCGCGTTGTCCGCTGACAACTATGGTTTTCTCCACCCGCTAAAGTCGGCCGGCCTTCAACATATCCTGACATCCTCGATGCGACCCAGCATTGGCGCCGGCGCACCGAAGACGGATTCCGCAGCTGGGCGCGGAGACCTGGCACCCCGTCTCTCATTTATAGGCGGAGGCATGATACAGGTTTTCGGCGTCCGGCCCGCGGACAGGACCATTGCCGGAAGGCTTGTCGTTTGCATCCTGGGTTTCTGGGTCGTGGCGTGAGGGGGCAAGTCCGAGCATTTGTTCAAGGCGACCGGCATTGAGCGGAGCGCTTATTCCCTTGAAGTTCATCATCCATCTTTCGTCTGCGCATGGCTTGTGTAACGCTGCAGAGATAAGCGCAGTTTGCACCCGCCGAGAACAGCCCGTCGGCGTTTATCACCATCTTTCCGACGCGAAGGAGGAAAGGGGAGGGAGCATGTTTCATCTCTCCCATGCCGGCAGCTGATGGCGAGGCGACATCCGAGGCCTCATGATCACATCAACTGCAAGATCACAACAGCGCATCCAGGCGAATTCGGTGGCTATGCTCGGTCGCGTTGGCATGACGGAGTGTGGTGGAGTTGCAGCCAGCCAGTTTGACCTGGGCTCCATATTAATAACGCAACCTTCCTGGTGGAACGAATGGGTGAGTTCGTTTCCGCCTAAATTCCTTCTATTTACCTATACCATAAGTACTCCGCGATGCTGGCCGAGCCGCGTCCGTCATTCGTGGGCGTCGCGTGAGGTAGAGTTGAGCCTATCGTGCCTTCGTTGTCTCGCGATTGGTAAAATGCGCATTGCCCAAACCCGTGCCGATCGTCAGCACGGCCCATCGCGACACGTCGGTCATAAAAGGGATCTGCGACAAACCCTGCACGACGGCGTCATTGTGCATCATCACGAATGTGCTGTCCTCGCCGATCTCAGGAATGGCCTTCATCAGCGCGGCGGGAAGGTTGAAGCTGTCGCTTTCCCAGTTTCCGCCGGGCAGATTTTGGCCGCCTCGTTCGATCGAGCCATCGGCCTTGATGATGCCGGGGCAGGCGATACCGATGATGGGAGCAGGTTTCAGATTGGCCTTTTCAGCCTTGTCGATCAGGTGCTGCAACATCGCGGCCAACCTCTCGGTGGTTGCGGTACGACTTGGCTCGTCGTCGGCATGACGCCAGATAGTTGATTCCCAGACACTCGCATCCGCAAAGTTCGGCGCGTCGTCCTTTCCGAATTTAACGACGCCGGCGCGAACGTTAGTGCCGCCGATATCGACGGCCAGGATCGCCTCGTGGCCTTTGAACATCCAGCGTGGCATCAGGTGGACCGAGCCGATCAGTCCGGCCTCATCAGGGTGGTGAACGATCGGCACGATCTCGACATCGATGCCGGCCGCTTTGAGAATAATCATGGTCCTGGCGATCGTCAGCTCGCCAAAGCGGCTATGCCGGAAGCCCCCGCCGACGACGATACGCTCCGTCTTCAGCCAGCGCTTGTCCTTCAGGAATTTTCCAATCACATCGGCAAAGTCTTGCGCGAAGTCCTCCACCGCCCCCATGACCAACGCCGCTGCCTCCATATCGTCGCCCTTCAGAAAGGCATCGATCTTTTTCTTGGAGAGCTTCGCCGTCGCGGTCTTGCCGATCGGGTCATCTCCGACCTTGCGGACACGTTTCCTCCAATCGTCGAGCTTCATTTGAAAAGTCTTCTTGTTGGCGTTGTCGCCAACGAAACCATCCTTGTCACGCAGTTCGTTGTTGTAATCGTCGACCGTCACCAATGGCAGGTTTGACGCGCCATGCGCCAACGGGGCATTGACCTCATCACGGGGCTCGGAACTGCTTTTGGCCATCAAGGTACCTTCTACGGCGCGAGGGCTCGAACGGGCGGCGAGATACAACGCAGACTAGCGCCGGATGTTCCAGCGTCCGAAAGGTCACTTGCCCTCGTCGGCCGGTGACCTAGCTTCAAAGATTGCAGAGTTTGGAGAATGCCGTGCAGGACGATACTGCTACCCAGGAAATGCTTTCACTGGTCTTGGAAGAACCGGAGCGCTGGGCGATGTTTCTCGACATCGATGGGACCCTGCTCAATCTCGCGCCCACGCCGGATGCGATCGAGGTCCCTGAGGCGCTTCCCGGACAACTTCACCGCCTGTCGAACAAGCTCGGCGGCGCCTTGGCGCTGGTTACAGGACGGTCGCTTGCCTATGCGGACGCATTGTTCAAACCCTTTTCCTTTCCGACAGCGGGCCTTCACGGTGCGGAAATAAGGAGTGCTGCCGGAATGCACACAGTCGAGCCAACACCGGAGTTTCAGGCGCTCAAGCATGCGCTGACGGCAGAAGCCGAGCACTATCCCGGCGTCCTGATCGAGGACAAGGGCGCGGCCGTTGCCGCGCATTATCGGCTCGCGCCCGACTATGAAAAGGTACTCGAAGAGCGCATGCATCATTATGCCGAGCTCGCCGGGCCGAATTGGGCATTGCAGCTCGGAAAGAGAGTCTTTGAGCTGCGCCCGGCACGGTCGAGCAAGGGCGATGCGCTGGAGCGGTTTTTCCAAGCCGACCCTTTCAAAAACCGCAGCCCGATCACCATCGGCGACGATCTGACAGACGAGTCGATGTTTGCAATCGCCAATGCACGCGGCGGCGTTTCGGTGCGTGTCGGCGCCATCGGCGCCCCGAGCTGCGCCACGAGCCGGCTGTCCTCGGCTGCGCTGGTCAGGAACGTCATTGCCGCCCTGGCCGCCTGAGATACGTCCGTACGAGATATCGGATGCGTGTTGTTGCCGTCTACACGCCGGATGCACGGCGACAATCGTCAAAAAAGTATCAGTTTTGACTGGGAATCGTGGTGGCGGGCGCGAAACAAGCCCACTACACTCCCTGACAATTAAGCCAAACCGGGAATTTGGCAGTGGGCTTAGAACCCGCCCTCGGAGGAGGAAACATGGAACCTGACTTGGAAGTCGTTCAGATCAGGCCGGGCGAATCTTTCGCAACGAAGGCGCATGGCTATCCCTATCATACGGTTCGCTGGCATTTTCACCCGGAATACGAGCTGCATCTCGTCGTGGCGACGACCGGACGCTATTTTGTCGGTGACTTCATCGGCGAGTTCGAGCCGGGCAATCTTGTGCTTGCCGGCCCCAATCTTCCCCACAACTGGATCAGCGATGTGCCGAAGGGATCGAGCATTCCACTTCGATGCCAGCTCATCCAGTTCAGCGAAAATTTCATCAGTGACACGATGAAGGTGCTGGCAGAACTCGGCCCCTTCGAGCCGGTGCTCGAAGCCTCCCGACGCGGCGTGCTCTTCGGCGCCGAAACCAGCCGGCAGGTGGCGCCGCTGATGAACGAGGTGCAGCAGGCGCAGGGCGTACGCCGCATCGAACTCTTCATGATGATCGTCGGCCTGCTCAGCCGGGCGCAGGATGCCCAGCTCCTCGCCAGCCCGAATTATCTGCCCGATCCGTCCGGTTACATGTCGGCCGGCATCAACAAGGCGCTCGCCTATATAAGAGAGAACCTGACGAAATCCTTCGATGAAGCCGATCTCGCCAGGATTGCAGAACAGTCCACAGGCGCCTTTTCGCGCGCCTTCCGCCGCCACACCGGCATGTCGCTCGTGCAGTATGTGAAACGCCTGCGCATCAATCTCGCCTGTCAGATCCTAATGAGCGACGACCACGCATCGATCACCGATATCTGCTTCGAAGTCGGCTTCAACAATCTGTCCAACTTCAACCGGCAGTTTCTGGCGGAAAAAGGCATGACGCCGTCCCGCTTTCGGCGGCTGCTGGGTGACAATATCAACGTGGCGAAGGCGGCCTGACCCAGCCGGACGAGAATACGAAGCAGGTCGCCGAAGACGGCGATAGGGAGGACGAGGAGGAGGAACCAAACCGACACTGATTTGGACGCGAGCGCGCAACGAGCGGTTCGTGACGGGAGACGCTTGTCCGCAAAACAGCAAGTCGCCAGGACAGGCGTGGCGGTTCGATCAGCCGAACGGCCACAGCAGAATACTGCAATGATGACGCTACACAATTTTTCCAATGGGAGGAGATGGAAATGATGAAATTCTCGATGAAAACGGCAGGCGCCGCAGCATTTGCACTGTCCATGCTCGGCGGCACGTCCGCCTTTGCACAAACCGCCGTTGCCGATGCAACGGTCGCTTTCCTCATGCCGGACCAAGGCTCGACCCGTTACGAAGAGCACGATCACCCGGGCTTCGTTGCGGAAATGAAGAAGCTTTGCGCCTCGTGCAAGGTCATCTACCAGAATGCCGATGCCGATATCGCCAAACAGCAGCAGCAGTTCAATTCGGCCATCACCCAGGGTGCCAAGGTCATCGTGCTCGACCCGGTGGATTCGGCAGCCGCCGCCTCTCTGGTCCAGCTCGCCCAGAGCCAGGGTGTCAAAGTCATCGCCTATGATCGTCCGATCCCGAAAGGCAAGGCCGATTTCTATGTCTCCTTCGACAACAAGGCGATCGGCAAGGCGATTGCGGAATCGCTCGTCCAGCATCTGAAAGCGAAGAACGTGCCGACCGATGGCGGCGGGATTCTGCAGATCAACGGTTCGCCGACCGATGCGGCCGCCGGGTTGATCAAGGACGGCATTCATGAGGGGCTCGCCAGCGGTGGCTATAAAACGCTGGCCGAATTCGACACGCCGAATTGGCAGCCGGCGAATGCCCAGCAATGGGCCGCAGGCCAGATCACCCGCTTCGGCAAACAGATCGTCGGCGTCGTCGCCGCAAATGACGGCACCGGTGGCGGCGCCATCGCCGCCTTCAAGGCGGCCGGTGTCGATCCCGTGCCACCGGTGACCGGCAATGATGCGACGATCGCCGCGCTGCAACTGGTCATATCGGGGGATCAGTACAACACGATCTCGAAACCGAGCGAAATCGTCGCCGCGGCCGCGGCCGACGTCGCCGTCAAGCTCTTGGCAGGCGAAACGATCAAGGCCGAAATGACGCTCTACGACACACCGGCGCAGCTCTTCGTGCCTGCCGTCGTCACTGCCGAAAACCTCAAGGCCGAGATCATCGACAAGAAGATCAACACCGCCGAAGAACTGTGCACCGGCCGTTATGCCGAAGGCTGCAAGAAGCTCGGCATCACCAAATAATCGAGCCAAGGGAAGCGCGGCCGGATCGCCGGTCGCGCTTCCGGTTTCTACTTCTTTCCGAAAGACCAGGCGATGTCTGAAACCTCTCATATCCTTGACGGCTCTCGTCAGCCTGTCCTCAGCCTGCGCGGAATATCGAAGAACTTCGGGGCCGTGTCGGCGCTCACCGATATCGAGCTCGACGTGCATGCCGGCGAGGTCGTGGCGCTCGTCGGCGACAATGGCGCCGGCAAATCGACGCTGGTCAAGATCCTGGCCGGTGTGCATCAGCCGAGCTCGGGCACGATCCTGTTCGAGGGAAAACAGGCAAATCTGTCGAGCCCAGGTGCCGCCCTCGACCTCGGCATTGCCACCGTCTTCCAGGATCTGGCCCTTTGCGAAAACCTCGACGTCGTCGCCAATATCTTCCTCGGCAAGGAGCTCAATCCTTTCCAGCTCGACGAGGTCGCCATGGAGATCCGCGCCTGGAAGCTGCTGAACGAGCTTTCGGCCCGAATCCCAAGCGTGCGCGAGCCCGTCGCCTCGCTCTCCGGCGGCCAGCGCCAGACCGTGGCGATCGCCCGGTCGCTGCTGCTCGAGCCGAAACTGATCATGCTCGATGAACCAACGGCAGCGCTTGGTGTCGCCCAGACCGCCGAGGTGCTGGATCTGATCGAGCGCGTGCGTGAACGCGGTCTCGCCGTCATCATGATCAGCCACAATATGGAGGATGTGCGTGCCGTCGCCGACCGCATTGTCGTGCTTCGGCTGGGGCGCAACAACGGCACCTTCATGCCCGATGCCTCCAACGAAGAGCTCGTCAGCGCGATCACGGGCGCATCCAACAATTCCGTCTCCCGCCGCGCCACGCGCCGCAAGGCGCAAAGCAGAGAGAGCGAGGAGGGAAGACCATGACGAAGACCATGCAGAATGAACCGGCCGCACCTGTTCTCCTCGACCGGCGCGACGAAAGGGTGCGCCACGACGACAGCCTTGCCGGATCGGTCCGCGCCTTCTGGGACCGCATCCGCTCAGGCGACCTCGGCTCGCTGCCTGTTATCGTCGGCCTGGCGATCATCTGGACGGTGTTCCAGGCGCTCAATCCGGTGTTTCTCTCCAGCGCCAATCTCGTCAACATGCTGTTCGACTGCTCGACGGTCGGCGTCATCTCGCTCGGCATCGTCTGCATCCTGATGGTCGGTGAGATCGATCTGTCCGTCGGTTCGGTCAGCGGCTTCGCCTCGGCGCTCACCGGCGTCTTCTGGATCAATCAGGGCTGGCCGGTGGTGCTGGCCATTCTCGCCGCCATGGCCGTCGGCGCCTTGATCGGCTCGCTCTACGCCTTCCTCTTCAACCGCTTCGGCATGCCGAGCTTCGTGTCCACCCTGTCGGGACTGCTCGCCGTACTTGGCCTGCAGCTCTATATCCTCGGATCGACCGGATCGATCAATCTGACCTACGGTTCCTGGCTGGTGAATTTCGGGCAGATCATGGTCATGCCGGATCCGATCGCCTATGCGCTCATCGCCCTTGCCGGCACTGCCTTCCTTTACTCCAGCTACCGCACGGCGTCACGGCGGCGGGCTGCCGGCCTATCTTCGAAATCGGTCGGAGGATTGCTTCTGCGTGCTGTCGTCATCACGGTCGCCCTGGAAGCGGTTGCTTTCTATCTCAACCAGTCGCGCGGCATCCCCTGGATGTTCGGCCTCTTCGTCGGGCTCGTCGCCGCCATGAACTATGCGCTGACGCGCACGAAATGGGGGCGCTCCATGCATGCCGTCGGCGGCAACAGGGAAGCCGCCCGCCGCTCGGGCATCGATGTGTCGCGCATCTATGCGAGCGCCTTCGTCACCTGCGCCCTGCTTGCGGCGACCGGGGGCGTGCTTTCGGCGGCGCGGCTGGCGACCGCAAGCCAGCAGGCCGGCACCGGTGACGTCAATCTCAACGCCATCGCAGCGGCGGTTATCGGCGGCACCAGCCTGTTCGGCGGGCGCGGCAGTGCCTATTCGGCCCTTCTCGGCATCATCGTCATCCAGTCGATCGCCAGCGGGCTGACGCTTCTCGATCTGTCGTCGTCGCTTCGGTACATGATCACCGGCGCCGTCCTTGCCGTCGCCGTCATTGTCGACTCGCTGGCCCGCCGATCGCGTATTTCGCACGGCCGGGCCTAATCAACAGGAAAGCAGAGGAAGAAAATGGGACAGGATCTGTCTGGAAAAGTCGCGGCCGTCACCGGGGCGGCATCGGGTATCGGTCTGGAATGCGCCAAGACCATGCTTGCCGCCGGCGCCCGGGTCGTGCTGGTCGATCGCAACGAGCAAGCGCTAAAGGAAATCTGCTCGACGCTCGGTGCAGACGCCATTCCGCTGGTCATCGATCTCATGGATCCGAAGAGCATGGCTTGCATGATGCCTGCGATCCTGGAGAAGGCAGGCCAGCTGGATATTTTCCACGCCAATGCCGGTTCCTATATCGGCGGCGAGGTGCTGGGCGGCGACCCCGATGCCTGGGACCGGATGCTCAATCTGAACGTCAACGCCGCCTTCCGTTCGGTGCATGCCGTCCTGCCGCATATGGTCGAACGCAAGACCGGCGATATTATCCTGACGAGTTCCGTCGCCGGTCTGGTTCCCGTGGTATGGGAGCCGATCTACACAGCCTCCAAACATGCGGTGCAGGCCTTCGTCCATACGCTGAGGCGCCAGGTGGCAAAGCATGGCCTGCGGGTCGGGGCGGTCGCGCCGGGCCCCGTGGTCACTGCTCTTTTGAGCGATTGGCCGCAGGAGAAGCTGGATGAGGCGCTTGCCGCCGGCGGCCTGATGGAGCCGAAGGAAGTGGCCGAGGCGGTGCTGTTCATGCTGACGCGCCCGCGCAACGTCACGATCCGCGACCTCGTCATCCTGCCGCAAAGTACCGACATCTGATCAGCGCTTGCCGCCTTCCCAAACCAGAAAGGAAACCGCCATGATCTTCGACAGATTTCGCCTGGACGGGCAGGTGGCGCTGGTAACCGGCGGCACGCGTGGCATCGGGCTTGCGATCGCCGAGGCGCTCGGCGAGGCGGGCGCTAAGGTGCTCATTGCGGGAAGGTCGCGCAATGCGGCTGCGGAAGACCGGCTCGCCAAGGCCGGCGTCGATTGCGATTTCATCGCCGCCGACCTGACCAAAGATCATGCCGCCGACGCGCTCGTCACAGAGGCGCTCTCACGGGCGGGCCGGCTCGACATCCTCGTCAACAATGCCGGCGTCGCTATTCATGGCGACAGCGGCGCGTTTTCCGACGCGATCTGGCGCGAGATCATGACCGTCAACGTCGACGCCGTCTTCCGCGCCTGCCGCGCGGCACTTGCCCCCATGCGACGCCAGGGGGGCGGCGTCATCCTCAATATCGGCTCGATATCGGGTATCGTCTCCAACATTCCGCAGAACCAGGTCGCCTACAACTCTTCCAAGGCGGCGGTTCATATGATGACCAAGAGCCTGGCGAGCGAAGTCGCCGCCGAAAACATCCGCGTCAATGCCATTGCGCCGGGCTACATCGAGACCGACCTGTCACGCGGCGGCATCGACAATCCCGACTGGTTCCCGACCTGGCGCAGCATGACCCCGATGGGCCGCGTCGGGCAGCCGGAGGAGGTGGCGGGTGCCGCCTTGTTTCTCTGCTCGGCGGCGGCAAGTTATGTCACCGGCGAAGTACTTGTCATCGATGGCGGTTATACAACGCGGTAAGACGCAAGCGATGGGTCGGGGAAGGGCGGTTCGTCGCCTCCCCGGGAATCGGCCAGTCATAAGAGAATTACACGGGTATGGTGATTTCGAACTCGGCTCCCGCGCCGGCCGTATTCAGCAGGAGGGTGGCAGGGGTCACCCAATCAAGCGATATCTGGCGCAGCCTCGCTCATCGACCAGCCAGCTATATTTTCGAGAAGATCAATCAGGGAATAGAGAAAGGCTCATCTGAATCGTGGTGCGCGCTTGGCGTTGTGGAGTAGTTCGCAGGCTGTCGCGAAAGGCCCGAAAAGTTTAAGCAACAGCGCCTGTTCCTCGGCATCTATCCGATGGCGAGCACAATACTCGGTGACGGACCAGACTTTCGTCAGATCATCCGTTTCGATTTGCTTTGGTTCGATGTGTTCGGTCAAGGGCGTGTCCTCCGAACTTCGAGACTACGCCTCCCCGGCATTTATAAGAACTAGCTAAAAAGAATTATAAGGGCATTCGACCGAATATTTCAGCCACACCGTAGGCGAATATACGAAAGCGCCCGCCGATTGCGCGGCGGGCGTGTCTCGCTTATCTATTGCGGTTGATCAAGCAATATGGGTCGCATCAAAATCGGTGCCGGTGATGTTGAGCGTCACCTTGGCGGTGTCCGTGTGGCCTTCGCCATCGGAAATCTTGTAGTAGCGCAGAACTTCCGTGTAGGTCTGACCGTCGTTCATATTGGTGTTCAGATCATAGGTGAACGAGCCGTCCGACTTGACATGGAACGTGCCGTAGGTGCCGGCGACGTCGGTCACGGCGTCGGTGCTGCCGTTTACCTGGGTGCTCAGGAACTGACGGAGGAACATCTTGCCGTTGTCGCCGGCAATGTCGTTGTCCAGAACGTTGCCGCCGATGGCGCTGCCTTCGGTGAAGTGGAAGGTATCGTCGACCGCGACCGGCTTGACCTGGGTTACGCCCTGAATGTTCAGGGAGAAGACGCCGACGTCGGTGTGACCGCTACCGTCGGAGATCTTGTAGGAAACCCTCTCCTGGTACGATTCGCCGTTGGCGAAACCGATCTTGGCAGCGTCGCTCAGGACATAGGTGTAGCTGCCGTCCGGCTTGACGAAGAACGTGCCGTAGTCGCCCTTGATCTCGGTCACCTGGCTGTTGCCGCTCTTGGCGCCGACGGTCGCACCGTCAAAGGCGCGCAGGAACAAGTGGCCATTGTCAGATGAATCGTTGGAAAGCAGATTTCCGGAAATAACGTCAGTTTCTAGAAAAGTTGCACTATCATCAGTTGCGTGTATCGGCGAAGCCATCGCTATCTCCTAAAATTGTTTATTGGCGGGTCAATTTCGACCTCAGCGAGCGGCTCCTTTAACAACCTATTAATACTGCAAGTCAATGGGTTATTTAATGAAAGGTTAATGTCCTCGCCGATTTACCCGTTGCTTCATTGCCGACGGAATAATGTCATATTTAAGCGAAATTGAAGAACATTGGGCGAAAACTATACCCGGCTAACTTGAAGATCTAGGACTTATATATCTATAGGTGATTCGGGACGCTGGTACCGTGCCATTCGGCCTGTCGTTGCAATCTCGTCCCGAGACGACTATTTTAGGGCTATAACCGATCCGAGCAGAGCCCTCTTAGTCGGCTGAACCGCTGCGCGCCCTCGAGGCTGCGACAGGCAATCCCACAAACAATCGATGACGCCGGCGCTTGCCGGTAAAGGATTACTTTTGAACGACACACATAAAGCCACCGCGGTCGCGGCGGTCAACCCGCGTGAGCGTGACGAGGCCGCCCGCTGTGCTGCCAGAGCCTGGAAGCCGTCTCCCTGCCTTCTCACCCGCCGCGAATTGCAGGCCCTGATCGCCGAGCAGCTTGGCTGAACGGCGATCGGCTCATCAACCAAACAAGGAGAATTCGAAATGCAGGTACTCGTCCGAGATAATAATGTCGACCAAGCGCTGAGGGTTCTGAAAAAGAAAATGCAGCGTGAAGGGTTGTTCCGCGAAATGAAGGAACGGCGCGCCTATGAGAAGCCCTCCGAACGGCGCGTCAGGCAAAAGGCGCAGGCGATCAG
>Ga0123342_1009437_pt1 | contig 11689 bp, 7 predicted proteins | sample Turbeawhitnodule_FD_89960 | JGI IMG/M metagenome (GOLD analysis project Ga0123342, IMG submission 89960) | Root nodule microbial communities of legume samples collected from Mexico - Turtle bean Mexico white nodule | ecosystem: Host-associated > Plants > Roots > Nodule | place: Mexico: Nepantla... | reverse complement strand
TTTCTGTTGCCATATATGCATAGTCCACATCCTTGGAAGTGAACCATTCTTCTAGCCTTCTCACAAGGCTTGAGCCAATCCCTTTTCTTCGGTGATGGGGTGATACCCTTAGGCCAAGGACATGTCCTACCTTTGCCAAAATTGTTTGGAGGATGACCTTGAACCGCCACCAGCTTTATAGACCCTTGAATCACACCAACCAGTTCATTCTTCAACTCTACCACCTACCACCAAATTGAACAGTTAGTGGTGAACATGATGATCAAACAAGAAGAATAAGAATAAGGAGAAGAACAAGAACATGAGAAAGACATAAAAGGTTAAATTGTGGCACGTACATAATGATGATAATATAATAAGAAGAAGAAAAAGAAAGTTTTGAAGCCATGAAGTTGGTTCTTTATAGTGGTTGGCATAATCATTTACCAGCATCATGTACATTGGACTGTTCCGAATCCTACAAATGGGGTCACCCATAGTGTCTATGAAGAGGAACACTCTCTGATGGCCCTACCTCACATCTTCTCTCAAGATCTTCCACTTGAGCCCTATCATATTGCCCCTCATAACTTCTGATTCTGAACTTGTTGAATTTCATATCCAAAAGAAAGAGATTTCAAGGATGATGAACTTAGAAGGAGTTTGATGTGTGATGATTTGAGCGAAACATAAGTAAAAGGAAGCTCAAAGCTTGAGAAGGTACACAAGATATAAATAGCAAGACAGTGCAACCAACGAGAATTAATACAACAGTTGTTTGATAGACTTCATTATGATAATGAATTATACGCAGGAGATGGAAAGAAAAACAAAATACAAAAAAAGGTGGTCGAAAGAGAGAGAAAGAAAAAGGAAGAATGAAGTAGAAAGAGAGAGATTAAAACTATGAAGAATGTTCTTTATCAGATTCATGAATAACCTAGGCTTCAATAATAATTGTAGACAAAAGTTTATATTAATAATGGAATGTGTTTTCTAGTTTTTTGTGTCCATTCCTCCTATTTATATATAGGTTAAGGTAATGTTATTTTATATGTATAAATATTTAATTATAAGTTTACCCTTCATTTTATTTTTAGTGACTTATATACTATTTCTTACTTAGATTAAATGCTGATAAAAAAAATCTCTTAGATTAAAATTCCACGTAATAAAACGAAATAAAGATTACAACCTGAACTCCACGTTACTTTTTCTTTTTTCACGCATAATTATGAGTCCAAATTCATCAAGTATGCAAGGTACTATGGTCCAGATTTTGATTGGCACTGTTATTTCCCTAGCAAAGCAAGGTCCTAAACTGAGTTGAACTGACATAACCTTATGCCTTTTATATTTAAGAGACAGATTTAAATAAAATAAATATTCTTAATCATATCAAACACAATTTCAGAAAATTGTATTTACTTGGATTTATAAAATAATTGGTTTATGATATGTACTGTAAATTTATGTTTTTTTATAACAATGGTAATAATTTATTGCAAATAATGTAATAATTTTATGTATGAAATAAAGAAATAACTACTATGAATAATTCCAAACAATTTCACCTATTCTCGTCCAAACAAAGCAATAGTTAAACAAGAAAATTAGTGGTTCTTTCAAAGAAAAAACACTTATTTTGCCAAAGAAAAAAAAAACTACAGTTTAAACAGGAGGAGGTTCTTTTGTGGTGCGTGATAGTGTGGAAACACTGTTGCATTGTGATGATTAACTGACCAAACCCTCTGCAACTTTTTCTGACACGTTCTTACCGCTTCAGATTGTGCCTGTATTTTGTTTATTACAAAATCTTGTTCCTCAATCACCTGCTTTCTTTATACCCATATATCACTAATTATTGGTACTTCATATCAGAAAAATGAAGGTTCTTTCAATTAAAATGCACATTCTAATTAAATAAATATTTATGTAACTAAAAAAGCAGTTTCATTTCGCCCACAAGAAAACTACTTTTACTTTTATTTTAAACTGCATTTAGTACTAAATAAAATGAATGTGAGAAGTGTAAAACAATGCATGCATGTAGAGGTGCAAAAAGAAAAGTAATTATTTATATATTATGATAGGAGAAAGTGTGGGTCCAATGTGGGGATGAATTAGAAGCAAGAGAGGTATTGTATTGGACGGTGGTGGCTCTGCTTTGTAATCTTTTTGCATAAAAAACAAACAAAAACTATACACAATTCGATACACATCAACACCAATCATCATTGCATCACAAATCAACGTCACACACATGTCCTACTTTTAAATTTAATTTATTAATATTTTTTTTAATAATATCAATAATCAAATATGAGGTTATAGATATAACATTTTTAAGGTAAATATAACGGTTTTTTCTTAAAAAAAAGTCTTCATAGGTTGGAGAAGAAAGAAATATATAAACTGAGTTTTGATTCTCGAATGATATGAGATATTGGATGTATAGGAACAAATTTCTACTTGAGGTTTAAGGAAAGGATTTTCCCTAACTGAGGGGTATGGGACAAATTTTCATTCTCACAGACGACACCACTGTTCTGACCTCACCTCAAGTTTGGGAGATAGCATCGTTAGTGTCAATCATCGCATCTAAGGTACTGTCTACTTTGGAGGTCTTCCATCACGATTTTGTCTTTAAAATGTGTCTCAGTGGGTTGGAGAATGAAGGATATTTTTTTTATGATCAGCAATAAAGATTACATACATATGAAGCACTTCAGGGGTGATTCAACCCTTATACAAAAAGCAAGAACGACTTGGCCACCTAACACCTTTCAAACAGCTATTAAAAATACTAATCCTGACAAAAATGAACTCCATCACCAAACTAAAGCGAGTAAAGACATAACAAAGGGTCGAGACACTAATCAGAGAAAGAAAAGTAATTTGAGGGGAACTTATACGTGATCCAAGACCAAATCTTTAATGGAGCCAGAGAAAAGATCTCAGAAGAATCCAAAACTCCTCCTTTAAAAATAATCTTATTCCCATGATGTCAAATCTCCTGAGCTATGGAGGAGGAATGATATAAACTGTCATTGACCTCGACTCCTGAGTTATGTAGGACTATATTAGGTGTACTGGAACAACATTACTATTATGCACAAAACTCTTCAATAAATTATCTTGGTATGACTATATTTTTTGAAAGATTATTTTTCCATTTATCATTTAGAAAATTGTAAGGCAACAGTTACAGTAACATCCATATATTTTTTCCACATCTAATATTATAATATGCGTGAATTTTCAATTTCAATGGTTCCACTACAACGTCAACACCTGATCTTAACGTGTCACATCTCTCAATCTCACCTCTTTGCTACATAAGCAACACTTGTTGCCGTAAGTTGTGACTTAACGGAAATGACCAATTTGTATACATTTTAAAAAACATAAGGACCAAATTGATTTTTTTTAAATCATTGTACTAAATTGAAAATTAACCCTAAATATATGAACAAATAAGGTATTTATACCAAAATATAAATATTAAAAATAAATAAGATTAACGTTAATAAGACCGACTATAACTTTATTTTTTAAATAATTATTTTAGTTATTTTTTACTAAGCCAATGTTAATCTCGCACTAACATGAATATTTTTACTTAAAATGTTAAAAAAATTAGTATCAACTGAGAGTTTGCTTAATCAACTCTATTAACACCCAACATTAAACGGACTCTAATAATAAAGTAGACTTAACTGATAATAATTTGACAATAACATAAATATTTATTTATTAAAAAAAATTAAAAACAATTAGTATCATCTTTGACTAAACCAACTCTATCAACTATTAAATCATTTAAAAATTATTTTACAATTTTTAACTTTTTCAAAAAAACTAACCTTAACTAACCTTTTACATCACGTTGTAATCAACTAATATTTGTAAGCTATTTTTTATCTTCTTGTAATAAAATTTTATGTTATTAAGCCGGCTTGGTAGAATTGAATTATTCACTAAACTTAAAGTCTACTAATAAAATGATATTAAAGTTTATTAAAGAATCTTAACAAAAATATTCAACCTATTGTACGATCAACTATCAAATTTTCGATATTCCCAATGTGTGAAGTTAGTTTTTTTCATCATGAAAAAGTTATCTTATAGCCGAGTAATGATCATGCACAATATAGTATTTCTTTTAATTTTTTTTTAATAAAAAGAGAAACACTTTAAGTGTAAATAAACAAACATTAAAATAAAAAATGAAAAGAAGTGTTAAATCAAACATGATGCTACTAACTTTGTTCGAAAGTGTAAGAATGCAGAACTCATACACAAAGCTTAAGCATTTTGAAGCCCTCATCCTTTGGTCTTTTTCTTGGCTTTTTAATATAGCCTTTACATACAGTTAGCTTTTAACCCTTTTGCTTCTTCCAACTAACTACATTCCTTTGCTCACTAATCATAAGATCCTCCATTGTTAATGGAAAAGACACGTGTTCCAAGGTCCTCCAATGGGGAAGTTCACTCTGTAAATGAATGGGTTGGGTCCCACCACTGAATTGGAAGAAGGAGAAAAAAAATGGTAGTGGGAGGTTCCCTTAGGTTCATGATTGTATTCTCCACAACAAGTGTACCACCTGCCTTGTTGTGCCTTTCTTTGCATGCATTATGGTGTCCTCCTCTTAACTCCTTTGGATATGCTTACTTTTGGAGTTTGCATTCACAATGTGCCCATGAGTCCTAAATAGGGACCCACTCTTCCTCTTCTCTTCTCAAACCCTTAAGTGGGAAAGTGGGTCTCATCCAATTCCAAAAAATGTTGTTTTATTTTTGGACTCTTCCTCATGCTTTTCCTCATCATCCATCTTCATTATTCATCATGAGTTTCTTCTCTTTTCTCTTTGATCTTCCAAACTTAAAAAAAAAAAAAAAACATTCTCATTCTCTTTCAATCTCCACTTCTTCTTTCTCTCACTCTTGTTAAAAAGTGGACTTTAAGTCTAACTCAACCTCATAAAACCGGCTCAATGAGATGAGATTTGCACCCACTTATATACTATGAAAGACTCTAATCTCTAGTCGATGTGGGATCTCCAACACACACCCCTCACGCCGAGGCTACCAACTCGTGCGTGGAGATATATGTTATGGGTGGTCCGATAACGGCTCGATAGCGGGTGGCCTGATAAACCCAACAAATACTCGCTAGGATATGCTCGAAATGGCTCTGATACCATGTTAAGAAGTGAACTTTAAGTTTAACTCAACCTCATAAAATCGACTCAATAAGGTGAGGTTTGCACCCACTTATATATTATGAAAGGTCTCCAACAACTCTCAAGCTTCATTTTCAACCAAACAAAAATACAAGAGTACTATTGCTTATTGCTTCTTGTTGGTTGATTGATGGCTTCCTTTATTTAATTATTGTTACAATAAATTTTTTAATTTCCAAATAGACTTTATATTGCTCATAAAAAACATTTGTTTGGATCATGTGATGTGTAAGAAAATCAAAATGAGGATTTTCATGAAAAGAATAGTTGTGGTTCCTTGCATGTAAAGAGAAACACGAGAAAAATCATGTTAATGAGTGTAAAATGACTAGATTACTCTTCCTTTTATTACATGCATGTTAGAGATTCTTACAATCAGATATTTTTGAAATGGCAAAGGATTAGGGATTCGTTTGTTAACCATGGTGAGGTTTGAACATTCCATTAAAAACCATGAATATTATCTTCGATTCAAACTATTTGTTGTTAATTCTTCTTCTTGCTTCATGTTTGTGTGCTTGGTGCCACTTGAGTTCATCGTTGTTTGTGTGAAGAGAAATTGAGGTGGTTGGTTGGTGGTGTTGTGTTAAAAAGCTTCGTTTGTGGACTAGATCTGAAGAATGTTGGTAAGTTCTTCACATTTGTATATGATATATGAATATGCATCCATGGAGTACTGCAACAACCACTCTAATTGATTATGTGCATAATCGATTTCCTTTACATGATAATCAATTAAGTGTTTTCTTTTTAAACATAATTGATTATCCATGCTCATAATCAATTAGTAAACCCTTTTTCTAATATGTGTGAATGAATACATACATTTTTAACCATGCCATATATTATAGGTACTTGATTAAAGTAATGTGTTCTCCTTGCTTTCATTTTGACTTCATTGCCATAATCGATTTTTGTGTCATTTCCTTCCCGCATTGTTATGATAATCTCTTTGTTTGGCTATTGTATGACTTGGAGGTAGTTGAAGTTTGACCTATATGATTGTTGATATAGGCACTTTGGTGGAAGAATATATTAGTGTGGTATTGTACATGAAACATCTTTTGTTCAGTTCATTGCATAAATAATCAACAAGTAAGTCTTAAACATTATACATAAATGTTTGGTCCTTTCGTTGAAAACATTTTTTTTTTAATTTTTCACATATATAATAAATATTTGTGATATATTTTAATTGATTCATATTATTACGATGGAGTGAAAGTAAAATATCCTCATAATTAAAATGAAGTAATATATTTTTGTTTGTAAAAACTCTAATTACTTATTTGTATATCTTTTTATTGACAATAAATTGCAAAAATTGAATGTTATGTTACATAATTATTATAAAAACAAACAAATTTAAATATATCATATGATAATTCATATTATTCTTATTATTATTACTTCATTTTATTATAATAATTATTACTTTCTTTTATTCTTACTCTTCTTACTTTATTTTATTATAATTTAATACTTTATTTTATCATAATTATTACTAATTTATTTTATTATAATTATTATTACTTTATTTTATTATAATTATTATTGGTTTATTTTATTATGTAATTGGTAGTTAAAATCTTGGTTACTAATTAAATACCAATTTAAAAACCATTTAACAATAGTAAAAACTAATTTAGAAACCATCTTTTTTAGTTTCTAAAATGGTCTCTAATTTAGTTACTATAACAACTAATTTTTTTTATCTCTAAAATTGGGTTTTATTTCATGTTTTTCTTGTAGTGATTCCAATTTTATTTCCTTTTAACAAAATTCATTTTCAACAATTTTGCATGAATCCACAATACTCGATAATTCGTATTATTTTTTAATTGAAGGTGAGGGACCATAAGAAAAATAAGTAATCATATTTCATTTTAAATTAATTTTAAACATAAGGACAAAATTATAATATTATAATTTCATCAATTAATTTTTTTTATGAATCACACTAGTCATTTTGTTCACAAATTTTTTATAAATTTTTTTCTTCATCTTCCTTTATTTCTTTACATTCTTTTCTTTAATCCAAATAACTTCATTTTTCACTTCCCCCTCAAATTTATGATTTCCTCTTACATAAATCCATCACTCATTCCAAACACATGGCATAAATTCATCCCTCATTTTTTTGCTTTAATGACTTCCCCTATTTACGTGTACAAAAATAGATAATCTTACAAATACTTCAATCACTTTCACACTTATCTTTTCCCATGATTTCCTCTTACATGTCGTATAGGCCCTCACTTTTTACTATCCTTTATAGCTGGTGATTGTTATTCTTCCTTCATGAACAATTGTGGTACTTAAAGGAAAGGAAATAAGAGCCATATAAAAGAAAAGTTATCTATCCATTATCTTTTTTTTATTATCAACAATAAAATAAATAAATAAATAAATAGGGACTACTTCAGGAGTGGTCCAACTCTTATACAGAAATACTTGACACCAGTCTCCTATCCATTATCTATTATGCAATGTTTAAATATTTTCAATCTTTTAAGGTTCTCTTTTCTACTTCATATATGCCATTTTATATATATATATATATATATATATATATTAATAAGAGTTCAAACATTCATAAACTTTTCTGTTTTATTTAATTTATTTTTCATATATATATATATATTTTATACTTCACTTAATTGTCCAATCAAATTGGTGAGATACTACATATAAATATAAATATAGTATGAAATATAAAGTATAAAGTAACGGTTATAATAGTTGTGCTAATGTAACAATAGATTCAATTAGAGGATAGGGACCAATAGTGTATAAATGTATAGTTATACTTTACTATGCCTTAAGACTTAAAATGTATTACTATATATGATGTATTACTATATATGTAGTTTACATAATGCTTTTTAAGGGGGGAAATTGTATTCGAGTATGTACATGAAAAAAATGTAAATGTGTATAAAATTTCCATTAAAAGTGGTAAACAAATTTAAAGAAAATGGATAAAAAAAATTACATAAAGGCAAAGAGGGTGGAACAGGTAAAGCAAGAAGAAGACATAGGGCACATAAAAAGCAATGGAAGCAGTTAAATTAGTACGGAGTACACAGATCACGTCTTTAACTTTTTACTCATTTATCAATGGCCTTTGAGCAGTAATAATAACATCTTCACCAAACAGAGATTTATTTATTTTTTGTTATTGTGTTTTTCTATGTGTAGGATACAATATAATGTTTGCTTTCGTGAATAGACAATAATTGTTGGTTGGGTTGGTTGTCATCTCATACATACAAAAGCATCATATTCCTACCCAAACTTTTGTTCCTTTTTTTTTTTTGAGTTTAAAGCTGTTTGAGCCAGTACTTTTGTTGTCTTGTGGTCCGTATTCGTTCATTTGATAACATATATTATTCAGATGCTGAGAAAAAAAAAATATTATTCAGTTGATCGAATGGGATATTCATGAACCTAAAGAAGGCAAAAATGGAGAAGATAATGTTCAATGATTGATTGATACGTAGGCTAGAATTTTGAGCTACACAAATTTTCCTTCCTCTAGATTATTTGTTAAGTTTAATGGATGAAAATAGTTTTCAATACAAGAAACCAAAACCGAAAAATCATTCTAAATTTCAAAAATGAAAAAAAATACTGACACCTTAAAAAATAAAAGCATTCATCTGATATATATTAGTATTTTAAATTAAAAAATAAAACAAAATTAAAAATATTATTTTATTAAACTGTTAGATATATAACTATTTTTTGAGTCTCAAAATATCAGCACCCAATTAAAATATAGTTAAAAACATTTGTCTGAGCATGCTTGATATAAATGTTTGGCATAAGATGCTGCAGAACTTGGCAATTCGATGGAATATGTTATCTGATGATGACAATTACCTAAATGTAAGATATTGAAAACTAGGGTTCTCTGAATGTATATTTGATAGCGAAGTTTTGAGGAAACAAAGGGTTTCATTAGGGTTTTGGAAGCTATTCGAAAAGGGAAAGCATTTTGGATGGTTTATGATATGAACACGATTTTTAACCCTTTGCTTCATTGGTATCCTTTAATTGCTAGCAGCAGAACTTGACCTTATTTATTAATGGAAGCGACCCATTTGGTTTTCCCTCTCAGATGTTGTCTTCAACATGAGAATGGCAATTCTTTCACTGGAATAACAATGCACTGCAAAATTTCTTGTTTTACAAAGTGTGCATGTTATGATCTTACCCCTGTCATGAGTCAAACTACGTGCGTTGATTATTGCACCGAATTCCTCTTCAACTCAAACTTCGCTTTTGGAACCAACTTTTACAAACTCGTGTGAATGAACATGTATAATAATTTGGTCAGGATCATTTCACTGATGCAAAATCAAGTTCTTTTTATACAGTCAAATAAGTAATCACAGTGTTGTTAACTTTAACTCTTTTTATCGATAGCAAAAAAGACAATTAATACATACAAGATTATACATGAATAGAAGCTTATATATAAGATATTTATTAAAATAATAATTTTTTAGACTTTAAATGTATTGTCGAGATAATTTATTGAAATGAATGATACATAAAATGAATAATTTTTTATGTAAAAATAATTAGTGTACAAGTTCTATAATTGGTGGTGTGCTAAATTATGAATAATCCAACTTCTATTTACATGGAAAAAGCCTAAAATGTGTATGGTGAAATGTGGATTTGTGAAGTGTGTAGAGAGGAAGGACAAAATTTGAGTTAAGTTCTTGGGTTCTATATTGTACATATTTATTTTGATAATCATAATAATAAAGAAGCTAAATTCATCTCCTAATGGCTGTAATGCATCTCCATCATTAATTATTGATTCAGAAGATTTGATAATGGAGGTCGTTTATGGCAACACGTCATGTTTCCATTGTAAGAAATGCAAGCAATCCATGGAAGAGTGTGACATTCAGAACTGATATTCCCCAAAATTAGAATCCTAGTGGGCAAAGTTAGTGTGTATATATTGCTTCAAATTGAAATGAATCACTCTATCATCCCCTCCAAGAAAGAGTAGATGATAATGAGATTAAAAGTAGTGGACACATATATTTGTCTCTACCATTTTTGGTAAGAAAGAGTAGATTGGAATGTGATTAAAATTAACTCTCTTATTTTGTAAGGATTGGGACACAAGAATTGGCACCATTGAAATGTCTCATTTAATTTAATTAATTACCGATAAAAAAAACTCTCTTATTTTTTAGGCTTATCCAATTATACATGTTAGTTTTTTTTATAAGTAAAGAGTATAAAATAAAATGAGATATTTCAATAACGTTTCAACCCTTATAAAAAAAACTCCAAACTAAATTTTTTGATACCCAACCAACTGAGAATCCAATCGATCCTACAAAACTTTAACCATAGTGACAAAGACATGTCAAGACCGATAGGAACATGATTACGACAGAATATAAATACATCATTTATTCAAATGAGTCATGTTCTGGCACAAGAATAGAAGTTAAATAACACCCAGAGATATAATCTTTACTAGAAAGCAGAAGAACCAAAAGAAATAAATATTAAACCAAACCTGCGAACATAGTATTTCTTTTTTTTATTTAATAGTATTATTTTAGTTAAAAACTATATAGTGGATAAAACACAATTATTATATAAAAAAAAACAATATACAGCTTAATATGCTTTTTTTTAATTAGTTGCTGGTAAAATAATGAATGCAATCATTTACACTGCACTTTCTTTTATCTATATTAATATATAAAAATGGTATCAATTTTGAATAACTTTTTCATGTATATAATTTTCTTATAATTTTATATTTATTATGATAACGTTCGGATAACTATTAGTGTTTCTGTAATTATAAAATGTGTTTAATATTTTCCTTGTCTAAAAGTCAAAAGCTAGTTAGGTTTTTTCATTTCTCTTTTGTTTAAACGCGTATATATAAGAACGTAATGTTATAAAAAAAAATGTAGGATATTGTATTTTGGTGTAGAGTTTCTTATAATATTATGGACATGATATCTCAATGTGATGCGACAAAGTGAGGAAGGAGGGTCCAGCTAAAAAATTTACCTCAGGGGAAGGAACAAATTTTGGACCACCATGGTAACTGAGTAGTCAGAGTCATGAGGCACAAGATGGGAATTGCTAAGAAGGACACCAAAGTGTGGCACCAAAATTATGGATATCTTTTGAGATTTTGTGTCACCGATGTGAAAGGAACTAGAGAAAAACCCCCACCAAGAGAGATGGATGGACTTATCACACAATACATGAGGTGGGTTTTGGTTCTTAGAGAAAGCTAAGGAAAGAAAAGAAACTAAATTAAGGTGAAGATATTCTCAAAGCTCTTTCTTGTCTCCCCTTTTATTACTTTTTTTAATATATGTATTTTTGAGACCATGCATTAAACCTCTCTTGGGTCTACAAAAAGAGCTCTTGTTGGTGGCGTTTTGGTTAATTCATGGAACTTG
>Ga0123342_1009436_pt1 | contig 11689 bp, 2 predicted proteins | sample Turbeawhitnodule_FD_89960 | JGI IMG/M metagenome (GOLD analysis project Ga0123342, IMG submission 89960) | Root nodule microbial communities of legume samples collected from Mexico - Turtle bean Mexico white nodule | ecosystem: Host-associated > Plants > Roots > Nodule | place: Mexico: Nepantla... | reverse complement strand
TTTTTTATTTTTTTTTTTAAATTTTTGTGAAGTAGTGTTTTATAGTATGTTTTTTTTTTAGTTTTGTCTTTTTGCTTGTTTTCTTATGTTTTGTTTTTTTTTTTTTATTTTCTTATTCTTTATTTTTTTTATGTTTTTCAATATTTATAAATTTAAATGATGTAATTATTTACTTATTTTTATGTTAATTGAATATATTTTGGATAACTTAAAATATTAATGTAGTTAAATATATTTAAAGTATTTTTTTCTAAAAAATAATTAAATATTTAGTTAGCTTTATTGATTAATGAAATTATCTATGTTAATTAAATATAATTTCAGTAACATATATTTTAATGATATTGTTTTAAATTTTTAAAATTAAATTCACACCAAAAAAAACTTACTACCAAACACTACTTCAAATAAATCATAAAAGAATTACACAATTAAAAAAAAAAAATGTTTGGTAGTATAACTCCATAACAAAAATTGAAAAAAAAAAATGAGACCATTTTTTTTATAATTTGAATTGAACTTGTAGTAAGTACGACTTTTCATTTTAAAGTAATTTTTGCAAGGACAACTTTCCCAATTATATAATTCTTATAAAATTTATTCATTTATATGATGTAGTACCAAAATTACACCACTTATGAAAAAAAAAAAAACCCGTCTATTTTCAATTAACTTAACATTGTTTTTGTTCTTTTGTATACATTTATACTTTAGTTTGATTATTGATTCGAAGATGCTGTTGATGTATTTGTTGGGTATATACACAGAAAAATTGGTTAATATATAGTGCCGAAAGGTGTGGTTATGAAATATTGAAATGAAAAGTGGTATTCCACCAACCTCGAGTGAGGACTAAAACCCACCAACTCCTTTTGCTTTGAAATGAAGATTCTGTGGATGACACCCACTGCAGAATGAAGACTACTTTAGTCATCCTTTAGCTCAATGAAACAGATAGTTTAACGCTTTCTTTCCACGAGGAGGAAAATAAATATGAAAGAAAGAAAATAAGATAGCTTTTCGGAGAAAAATAATACCAATACTTCTAGATATCCAGAAATTTAGTTTTTATATTAAATTATTCACTTTAGTAATTTCTTCTCCTGAAAGGATTTTTTTTTTAAAAAAATTCATCGTTTTCTTAGTTTTGGCAGAATTAAATAATAATTTTTTCATCTATGAAATGATATAAATATAAAACTTTTACAGGAAAATTAATATCAATTTTTTTTTATTATAACTTTATCAACTTTTTATTTTACATTTTTTTTAGTTGGGATGTTTGTATATATTTACCATATGCTTTGATATCGATAGAAGAAATAGTTCTCTTCATTTTTATTTTACTTTTTTTGTTTTTTATATTATTTTTTTTAATATAGTATCATAACAAAAATTTAAGTTTTTTTAATTATAGGATCACGTATGGACAGAAGATTATAATGTAAACCTTAATTTTTTTATAAAATAAAGTTAGTATATTAAATACATTTCTATAAAATTAATTTGTTATCTTTATTTATTTTTTAAAAGTTAGAGGAGGATGCATAATTTTAACTTCCATTGACTTGTTTGTTATTTAATAAAAAAATTATAAAAGACCAGTATAATATAAAACGAAATTCACATCCTACTGTTCGCTCCATGTGCGGGGTGTTTGGAACAGTTTTTTTTTTCCCTAATTTCAGTTTTTTAACCAGTGTCATAAAAATATTATATTTAATTTTAGAAAGAGAAAAAGAAAAAGAAATTAAATGATTGAAATCAAAATAATTTATTTTTACAGGCACCAGGTTTTTTGTTTTTTGAAAAAATAGTTATTTTGTGAATTAAAAAATCATAGTGTATATTTAATTATGAAAATACTTGAGTTTTATCACAGATAGCTAAGCAGTGGAAAGACGTGAATTTTGGGATTATTAGTGGTAGTTGCAAAGAAAAGGGTAGTAACGTAATTTGCGGTGTTGGTTTGGTATTATTAAAGAAAGGCTGAGCACAAAGCATGTTGCAAAGCAAAGTGAAGTAAAGGTGTAGAGTGAGAGTTAGAAGTGGAAGAATGGCCGAGAAAAGCAAGATTTTGATCATCGGAGGCACCGGCTACATCGGTAAACATATTGTGGAAGCAAGCGCAAAGTCTGGGCACCCAACTTTTGCTTTGGTGAGAGAATCAACCGTCTCTGACCCCGCCAAGGCTCAACTCATCGACCATTTTAAGGCTCTGGGCGTTAATCTGGTCCATGTAAGATATCATCCTTCATTCTCCTGTTCACTTCACAGACAATGTTATTTGATTAATTAACCACCGTTTGATATGAAAATGGCAGGGGGATCTGTACGATCATGAAACCTTGGTGAAAGCCATAAAGCAGGTAGATGTGGTCATATCCACTGTGGGTCACTTGCAACTTGCCGATCAGGTCAAGATCATCGCTGCCATTAAGGAGGCTGGCAACGTTAAGGTTCTCTCCCCACTCCAATCCTCTACATCCTGTTTCTTTATATGCTTTTTCTCTTTCTTTCTTTTTATTCTTTATGTTTTTTGTTAAACAAACAAAAAAACCTTTGGTGAGTGAAATATTTTCATTTTTAGAAGCATGAACTTTCCCACTCTGCTTTTATTTTTCTAGTACGCTTATTAATATTATTAACTATAACATCAAAGATTCAGATGCTAAGGATGAAATTGTACAAGAACGTTATTAATGCAAAGATATAATTATTGGTGAATAGATTAACTTTTTTGATCAAGTGTGTATGATTTTTGAATTGGCAGAGGTTTTTCCCTTCTGAATTCGGGAACGATGTGGATCGTGTGCATGCAGTGGAGCCTGCAAAATCTGCGTTCGCAATCAAAGTCCAAATTCGGCGTAGCATTGAGGAAGAAGGAATCCCCTACACGTACGTTTCCAGCAACTACTTCGCAGGCTATTTTCTGCCCACGTTAGCTCAACCAGGAGTCTTCGCTCCACCTCCACCTAAAGACAAAGTCGTTATCTTCGGTGATGGAAACCCTAAAGGTAATTAACTTACGTACATTCTATTACCACCACATACATCAAAAATATCATTAGTTGTTAGTTAACGTGTATAATTTTCTTGAATACTCGTAGCAATTTTCAACAAGGAAGAGGACATTGGAACCTACACTATCAGAGCCGTGGATGACCCTAGGACGTTGAACAAGATTCTCTACCTCAGGCCCCCTCAGAACACCTACTCATTCAACGAGCTTGTGGCCTTGTGGGAGAAGAAGATTGGCAAGACCCTCGAAAAGATTTACGTGCCAGAGGAGAAGCTTCTCAAGGACATTGAAGGTGTGTTCAAAATATAAATGCGCAAAATATTTGATCCTTGATGTATCGTATTGATGTTGATATTCTCTTTTGTTGCAGAGGCGCCTATTCCAATCAATGTGATACTATCCATCAACCACTCTGTGTTTGTGAAGGGTGACCACACCAACTTTGAGATTGAGCCTTCTTTTGGGGTTGAGGCTTCTGAGTTGTACCCCGATGTCAAGTACACCACCGTGGAAGAAATCCTTGGTCAGTTCGCTTGAGAATTAAAACAAGAAAGTCGCTTGGAGTTTTATCTCTGCCTTCTGCTACTTGTTGCTGCTATTTTGCTTTGTAAAACTGTTGATTAATGTTTTACCATGTATCATCCCCAGATCTAAAAAGAGGGAGGAGAGTGGAAGATTGTGTTTTATGTCAAATGTTCCATCAGTCTTATCTTCATACTTTTTAATAACTACTCGAGTAGCTCAAAAATAATATATATACTTACCATATGCATGCGCTAACTACTGTGTTTCTGCCTCTGCTTTTGTTCTTTCTGTTGGGTAACAGTAACAGAGTAATAGTACAAAACTAATATAGATAACTGAAATTTCTCGTGTAAGATTATCAAAATATAGTTATTAAGAGAAAGAAAATTTTCAATTTCTCTCTGAATATAACGAAAAACAATTACTCTCTTGTAATAAAATATGTCCTGCAAAATGAGGATGATATAACAATATGTTTACTATACAATTTCTAGTTCAGGATATAAAAAAAAAAAAGTATTTTTCTCATTTCATACAAAAATTGAAATTTTAGAAAAAAAAAAAGGTGTATACTAAAGCAAGATTGTAAATGTATCATTTTTCCTGTAAAATAGAATAAACTTTTTGAGAATTTTCAGATATTCTCTCAAGGATGGAATGTTTAAACTAATCAAATGTCTTATTTATGATAACTTTTGACTTTTTTTTGTAACAAAAGTAATTTTGTTAACCACAATCTCTTATTTTAAAGCTATTTTTGTGAACTTTCATATATCACTTAGTTGATTTCAAGTTGATTGCATTTCTTGCGCGTTACAAGGAACATGATAACATATAAAAAGCGGAAGTGGTGTCTGTTAAACATAAATTTTAATGTATTCTTGTAAAGCAAAAACTGTATTTTTTAAAACATGATTTATTTTTCGCTTTTCCAATAAACCTATAAAGAACAGCAATATTTCATGTTTTTTTATTGATTTGAATAATTATAAATCCTTTTCTAATACTTTGTTAATAATCCACTTTTCTAACCATGTATTAAAATTAGAAAGATATACAAAAGGATACTGGTATTACTCTACTGAAATAGTTAGTTGCCTTCCAAAAACTAATATTGTTGAATTTAATTCACTCGCGGAATCTAAATGAAAATCTTTTTATTGCCTTGCTAAAGTGAATAAGCGCATTCAATGAATTGCAAATTGTAGATAGTTTTTGTTAGTTCATTCATTAATTAATTCGCTAATCACATACATGGTTGTGGAAAAATTCTCCCACGGTCCATTGGAAGCACTTTGTTGGTTCATGCGTAACTCTTGTATATCTCTTTTTAGTTGTTTTTACACTTTGATGATAAAAACAACCGGTTGAATCACAAAAATAGCCGGTTGAATTTATGAAATTCAACTAAAATTGATTTCTATCTTCTTTTCTTTGATTCTTTGTGATTCTTCTTTAACTTTCTTCATATCTTCAAAACTTTGGAAAAACATTTGAAAACTATTCACTCCCTCTTGTTTAAGGCTTACAATTCTAATAAAGGAAACCTGCCAACATGTGAACCTTGCATGTGAATTTTGTGCGTGACTGAGAGAACCCACTTTGGTCTATAAAAAACGAGAGTTTGAATAAGCTAAAACAGCTTTTCGTGCAACGTAGATATTGTCACTAGATAGAACTCGTCCTCAAACCATTGATCTCCTCGTCTCTATGAGTAACAAATAATCATATTTTCTCTTCTAAGATAATTTAATGCAGTTTTTTAGAGGTACTTTAAGTGTTATTAGAATTGAAGCTTTATTTGAAGAATCTGTGCAATACAAATTAACATAGAATATCAAGGTGAAATCTAATTGAGTAGAGTAACAATAACAAATATAAGTTTTGCTCTTTTACTAAATTAATCTGTTAAAAAATGTTTCCTTTTTAAATGACTTTTCATAATAGTTAAATTTTGTCCGTCTCACTACTATATATAATTTTATATATCCATAGAAAAGCTAGGTGTGATTTTATTTAATATTTAATGTCTTTAGAACTTGTAAAAGTTCTCTAGATTCAATTTTTTTTTATTTGATTACTCGACTTTAATGTGTGTTTTAACTCTCTCGGAGGCTTTATACATATTACAGAAAATTTCTGGTATTTCACGTTTTTATACCGGTTATGTAAATAAACTTATTTTTCTTTAGTATGATTATCTTGTTAATTTTTTGCCTTTTGGTGAAGTCATTTCAGTTTCATGCACAAATATTTACTTACATAAATCATGTTATTTCTCAATTAATTTTTTATTTTTCAAAGATATTAAAAATTTAAAAAATAAACAAATTGTTTGTACATCAATGTTGCTTCACGTGAAGTAATTATTTTATTGTGAATGATTGAGTTTTGGTTTCATCCATGCTTTTCCCAGTAAAAAGTTCAAGCTCAAAGGCTACTGTAACAATTCTTTCTAAGGTTAGAAAATGTCAATAATATCTTGCAGCCAACTTATGGATGAAATGGTGTGGTCATTTTCTTACAGGGTTGTATATTTTAGTAGATCAAATCTCTCACATAAAATTCCTTATATATAGGCTTCTGATCCGCATATAGTTTCATTTTGTTTTGAGCTTTTTGTAAATTGCGGTGCAAGATTTTAGCGATCTATTCTCTAGTTTTTATGGTGTAACCAACCACTTGCACTAGAGAATCTCCCTGAAAAGTGATATTGGGCATTGAAGGAGGATAACCATATAATGCCTTGAATGGTGTCATTCTAGTTGTTGTGTGAAATTTGGTATCGTGTGAAATTTGGTATTGTACCATAATTCAATGTTTTTTTAAGGTCGGGTTCCTCTCAAAATGACTCATATAGATTCCGTATTCTCGTTCTTGCAGTTTTTGTGTTCGACGTTTCTTCGTCTTGCAAGTTCTTCTCCAAGAACGACGGGGTGAGGTACCTGCGAAGGCGCTCCGACGCTCAAGTCAATCCGAGTATAATATGTAGGTGTATTAGAGATCAGAAAAATTATCTCTGACACAGGGTTCCCTTTGATATTTATAGCCTTGTACTGGACTTCAGCTGTCATGGCCTTCTTTTGGACCCAGGCGAAGGTTCATTTATCCTTTAATTATGATTTATGATTAAACTGACTTAATTATAGTTAATCGTGTTCTATCATCTGCATTCAAGTTCATTTGGTCTTATCGACTATTCGACCTCCCAATAATACACCGCTGAAGGCAAATGATCAATCCATTTGTTTGGTAAGTCCCCGGTAACAAAGCGTAAATAACCTTATAAATATATCATTCATCAACCCATTTTGGAAAGTAAATAACCTAATAAATCTAAATGGTAAAACTATCTATTCATAATGTCCACTATGAGTCTGAAAGTTGTTTTATGAATATGAATCTTTGCCATTCTAACCTGATTATACTTGCTCCTCAAGTCCAGTTTAGAGAATAACTTGCACCATTTAATTCATCCTATAAATCTTCAATGAAGGGTACAGGGAATCTGTTTTTGATAGTCAAGGCATTAAATTTCCTGAAATTAGTGCAACATCTCCAAGAGCCATCCTTTTTCTTCATCAAGAACAAGGTAAAAGAATAATAGCTACCACTTTCATGGGTAAAATATGTGGTTAACAGAGCCCTTATTTGCCTCTCAATTTCTTCTTTAAGAAATATGTGGTACATCACCATACCTGTCATTAGAGTACCAGACAGGGCCTTGTTCTAGTCCCTTTAAGGCAAATGCTATCAAGCATGAATTATGGTGACTATTATTTTATCACAACTCATTTTCTCTTTCAAATTATCAAGAATCATGGCATGGATGCTTGATCAGAAAGTGAAAGTGTCATCGATGGTCACGCAAGCTTAAGTATTACGCTGCAGTTCAACAAACTTTTACAATTATGTATTGAAAACCGAATTTCTTTTTCGACGAGGGAAGGAAGGAACAGTTAATTCGGCAAGCAAAACGTATCATGGTGTGCTCAATTGTGATCAAAGCACAAACATTTGAATTAAAACTGGATAATCAATTTTTTTTAATTAAATTATCAGAATTTATCGGTGCAAGTGCAGAATTGTTGATTAAACTCTGTATTTGTACAAAATGCTATTGCTCGTGATGATATGATTGACACTTAATATCATTTCATTACTACATACATAGAATTTCCAAACATATAAAATCTTCCAATGGGTTACTTAGTCTTGGGACCAGCGTTTTGATTTGACCTCAACAATAGAAGAAATATACTCATTGCGAACAACCAACCCCAACCAAATTATATCAATTCCGAATCATGGTATGAACATATGTAGATATTTACAATGTAATGAATTAATCATGTTTCTCACCAACTTAAATTGTTCTTCTTCCACAAGGAGTGAGGACACAACAATCTGAGATCCAAATCCTGGAAGCCAGACTGTCACCGAGTAGTTGTTTATCTGATATTTGTTTGTTTGACTTTGAAGTGTATTCTGCGAGAAGAGAGAGTAAGCCCATGATGGGTTGTATTGTGTATAAGAGTATGATTATGATGTGAGAGTGACAGAGTTGGTAATGGTTCTGGGGCTGGTGCTGATTCCTCTTCAAACTTGGCCAACTTTGGTGCTGTTTTTATGATATAGTTCTCTGTGTGCCCAATCATTCTTCCTAGTTTCATTCCCTCAGTTATATTTCCTGTAAATTTGATATACACATTGAAGAGAGTGAGAACAACAAAATTGCAAGAAAACTACTCAATTTTTACTATCACTTCTGAGGAATGAGGAGAAGTAGCAGTTACTTAAAAGGGTCTTTACCATTTGAATCGAAGTCTGCCTTTGAATTCTCTGACAAAAGAATGAGTGTAGGAGTGATTATTGTAAGGAAAGACCAGAAGATGAATATTGGAACTAGAGTTCTTTCATCCATTTGTTGTGAAAACTAGACCAATTTCATGCACCTCTTAGGTATGACAATAACTTTTGGGTAGAAGATGATAGGCGTTGAATACAATGGTGGTGCCTTCATCAAATTAGCTGGCCATGTTTAAATCAAATAGCTAAACAAATAATAGAATAAATGAATGATACAAACTCAACAATGTGATTGAATTTTTATTATTAGCGTAAACTAAGTCAAGTTTTAACAACTAAACTTGTGATTTGGTTTTGCGGTTGTTGGAGGGTTGTTATTATTATTACAGCAATTGATCTGTTTGGGTGTAGAATATATATGCATCCTTGGTGGCTTGGCACAATTGACACACCATTCTAGTCATCTACCATTGTCCACTTCTCACAATACTTTGCTCTCTCACTCCTTCCCCTTCATCATTACTTTACTACTTTTAAATTGTGATCATATTTTTATAAAGTTACCAACTCATTTTTATAATATTGCGGTTGGAGATCCCACATCGACTAGAGATTAGAGCCTTTCATTGTATATAAGTGGGTGCAAACCTCAACCCTATGTATATAGTTCCACGCACTTCATAATAATTGCTTTATTTTTTGTTCATTAAATAATTCACAATCTTAAATTTATAACTTAATTCTTATAAGGATAGTGATAGTTTAACACCATATACTTCACACTCCAATAAACTAATATTTTAATTATATTTAATTTAATTTATTATTATATTATTATAATAGTTTATCAAGTGTATGTATTTTATTTGTTTAGGTGTTAAAGAAATTTTTTCCTTCTTATAATAGTAAAAGTCTTAAGTTAATAATAAAAATAATATTTCAATGTCAACCATCATCTTTATAATACCATCTTCAAATATTTCATTATAAAAGTTTATTATTAATATAGTCTCATATAGTTTAAAAATTAGATAAATGACAGTTTAAATACACATTTTTTTCTTAGTCCACTAAAATATTTTTTAAAAGTAAAATCATGACGAATAATACCTTAGATACAGTGATTAATTCTAACGATATTGTAGGTTGAAAATGAAAATGTTTCTATAATATCATAAAACTTCTAAAATAGATAGAATATAAAATGTTTAAATTGATATACTATGATGGAATCCATTTAAAAATTAGAATAAGATTTGTATTGTGAGTTCATATCAAAAAGGGTACGTAAATGTTGTTATATTTTTTATGTATATTAATTTATACAAATTTTATGTATGGATATATTTCTCCTTCTTATAGTAAGCCAATTTTAGACGTGAAAAAATAATTTAAAATTTATTAAAAAAAAGAGAATATATATATATATATATATATATATATATTAATTAGCGGAAACACAAGTATTTTAACCTCTGACTCCATTTAAGCACTGCCGGGATAGACTGAATAAGGTAGCAGCGACTTTATAGCAAGTATTTCTAATTTTTATTATCCTCCAACATAAAGTGTAACAGTTTAAAAATTAAATAAAAACTGCACTGCATAAACTATATAACTAGACGCACATGCTCTATCCATCGATCAATTCTTCGAAACCCCCGAGTGAAAAGTCATTCTACTTTACTGTGTAGTTATATCCAGAAACAAAGAAATGCATCCCTCAATTTTATTAGAGAAGATGGAAAATAAATAATTTTTAAAAAATATTATTATTAAAAATAAATAAAAATCATTTTAAGAGTGTTTCAATTCTTATAGAAAAATAATTCTTAAAAAAACATGAATCCAAAAAAAAAACCTTCAACTAACATTTCAGAAACCTCATAAATCATCTACATAGTTACCTATCAAAACAATTTATCAATCAATTATCTTCATATAAATCAAAGGATCAAGACACCAAAAAAAAAAAAAAAACAGTTAGTACCTTGGAAGTTAATCAAGATCATATTTTTAATTGAATCACAACAAATATTTTCACATTATGGATCACTTTCTCTTTAAAAATAACTTTATTCCTATAATTTCAAATCTCACTCATTTAACTATTGCAATGCAGAATGCTCCTCAATAATTCCCAAAAAGTAAGTAATTGATAAACATTAAGCTAATAAAAAGGAAAGCTGGAAAGAAGCATCCCAATTGCATTAATAAATACAAGCGTTAGTTACTCGGTACTAACCTTCCTCAAGAGAAATTTTGGCAGCGTGCATTGTACTACTTACTGCGTGATATTCTTTATTTTGTCTTAATGGGTGGTAATGCGGCTTCTCTGGCAAGCCTGAATATTTTTTGCAATCATTATCTTCTAATGACTGTTTCCTCCTCCACCTCCTCCATGGTTTTTCTCTCCTCTCCATTACATAATTCAAAAGTTTTTTTTAATATAAAATTAGTTTTCAGATTATGTAATCCAGAAGCCTTCTTCCAAATACATGTCCGAATTACATAACGCAGAAACTAATCATAAATCCAGACTTTCGAATTATATAATTCAAAATATCATTTAAAAAAGTATATTTTAGATTATATAATTTGTAAGCTATTTCTGAATCTGAGATTAACTTATGGATTTTGTAATTCAGAAAATAAGCTCACACAAGAATGATATAAAGGTATTTTCATGTTTTATATAGGAAAAAAAAAAACGTATGAAGGTGTAGGAAAAAGCAGTCCAAATTCTCTTGCCCGCAAGCAATAAAAGTTGTTTATGCAAAGAGAGGAAGAAGATGGTGTTTATCCCAGCATCCCATCAAATGACTTCCTGCACTCCATCATTATAAAAAAAAAGACCATTTTCTAAAATATTTATGGAACATACTTTCCGGAACGTATTTTATGAATTTCGAATTTATCATTCTGGAAATTAAAAATATATGTTCCAAAAAGGATATTTTGAAATGATTTTTTGTCTGTTGAATTTTCTATACAAGAAAAATATTTTGGTTACGGAACTCCTATTCTAGAAATACCTTTGTTTACGAAACCCTTATTCCAGAATCATCCAAAATTATCAAGGATGATTCTGGTATTACATAGAATGTAGGGGTGCAGGAAGAAATACCCGAAGAAGATTGGGAAAAGTATGATGATAGCCCAGGTGGTGGAAATAGCCCACCCCAGTCCAGCCCAGCCCAGCCCATTTATTGATGGGCCGGACTCATTTTGGTTATAGTGATGGAAACCCCAAAATGCCCTCTCCAGGAAAGAGGGATATTCTAGTCTGGTGTTCCATTTTGGTTGGGAGTGGAAGCGGAAGCAGAGAGCAGT